>Ga0210041_1004657_pt1 | contig 9996 bp, 10 predicted proteins | sample CryGeymeta201503_FD_183973 | JGI IMG/M metagenome (GOLD analysis project Ga0210041, IMG submission 183973) | Groundwater microbial communities from Crystal Geyser aquifers in Utah, USA - Crystal Geyser metaG 2015-03 (SPAdes) (version 2) | ecosystem: Environmental > Aquatic > Deep subsurface >... | reverse complement strand
TCGCATCCATTTCTAATCCGCCTTCGGCCCGTGGTTTTGTTAAAAATTGGTAACTCCAATTAATTGCATCTTTCTTAAAAAAGTCTCCTAATGACCAGTTGCCCAACATTTCAAAAAAGGTAAGGTGCGTGTTGTCGCCAACTTCTTCTATATCATCCGTGCGCATACATTTTTGGACATTGACCAATCGCTTACCGGCAGCATGTGGTTCGCCCAAAAAGTAGGGGACTAAAGGTTGCATTCCCGCCGTGGTAAACAGCACAGTCGGGTCATTTTCCGGCAACAGCGAAGCCCCGGCAATCTCGGCATGGCCCGCTTGGTTCACAAAAAAATCAATAAATCGTCGACGCAGTTCGGAGGCTTTCATAAAAAGACAAGTTTAATAAGGATAAAAGCTTAGCCATTATGCTGTAAACAGAGGGGGAGTTCAAGATTGATTGCAGATTATTCTTGTGACACTTGTAGATCTCGAAGTAAATTGTATTTATCGGCATGAGGATCCATAGCCTCCCTAGGCTCGGTCTCCGTACTATCCACTTTTGGAGTTGGGGGGAGGACTGGTTGCTCATTAACTCCTTTTCCCCGTAATTGTACTATTAGGGCAATCGCTTCGTTGCAAATCTGATCTATTGTATTGCGAGGCATTCCAGTGGTAGCAGCTACCGCAAGTCGGAGTTCTTCTGTGACCGCTGTTCTCGTAGGTTTTATCTCAGGAGTTTCAGGCTGCTTTTCTTCAAGTACCATATTAATATATTAAATTACTTAAATCATAAGGCTTTCTCTCTCCTCGTCAACCGCCCCTCCTCAAGATTGACTTGTAACCACCGCCAAAATATACTCTGAACAATTAAACAACGTGTATGTCTGAACCAAAGGTTTGCGGCATTTTGGGAGGCTTGGGACCAACCGCCACCGCCGATTTATATAAAGCGATTATTACCAGTACACCAGCCGAAAAGGACCAGGATCATCTGCACATCATCATTAACGCCAACCCCCGCATACCCGACCGCACAGCCGATATTATTAATGGCACAACTTTCTCGCTACCCGGGCTAATTAAGTCCGCCCAAACCTTGGAGCAGGCTGGCGCCAATTTTATCGTTATGCCCTGCAATACCGTTCACCATTTTTTAGATGTAATTCAAGCCGAAATCAATATTCCGATTCTGGATATGATCAAGCTAACAGCCCAAGCACTCCACAAATTAAACTACAAAAAGGTTGGGATGCTTTCCACCTCCGCCACTATCAAAAGCCAACTTTATCAGAAAGCGTTAAAAGAATTTAATATTGAAATTGTTGGTCTAACTTTAAGCGCCATCACAAATTCCATGGAAATAATTTACGGCCCCAAAGGCATTAAGGCCGGCGTCCAGTACGAATTTAGCGACCACAACCGTGATCTTGCTTTAGCTGTAATTGCGGAACAAAACCGACACGGCGCCGAAGCCATAATTTTAGGCTGCACCGAAATCCCATTAGCCATCAAGCCAAGCCAAAGCCCCTTGCCCTTAATTAACGCAACGCAAGTTTTGGCAGAGGCGATTGTTGCAGAATGTTGGGCTTAACCAAGCTGCTGAGCTAATGTTTTGTCAAAAGTACAAACCGTACATTCCAGCTCATGCGCCAGCGTATATAACAGGCAATCAACATAAGAGAACTTGTGCAGCTGCAACTCCTTAAAATTTAACCACACGGTCTGAAAGCGTGGTGGTTTGGAGTGAATAATGCCGATAGGGCTATCGGAGGCTAACAAAATTTCGCCTACCTTTATTGCTGCTTGGCTGGACACTTTGTTGGTAATTACCGTAATTAATTCCTGGAAAACTTCCACAGGCATAACAGGATGATCATTGTTAATGGCAGTCGCCAACTTTACCGCTGCGGCATGATTGCTGTCGGTTTTTTGAAACAAAGCAAACAGGAACGATGTATCAAGGAGTATCATAAATATATTTATCAATATTTTCAGAAAGATTTTTGTCCTCAACGTCCCACGTAAAAGTTGGGAGGTCTGAAAGTTTTTTGCGTTGTCTGTTTTCTTGCGCCAGCTGTTGCTGAACTACATCCCTAATCCATGCTGCTAGCGGTTTATTTTCCTTTTTCGCTATTTGCTTAATTTTAATATAAACATTTTTGGGGAAGTAGACTTGCGCCGCTTGTTGTTTCATTAGCTTATTTACTGTTACTGTTAACAGTATAATCCGCATCCTCAACTACCGCAAGTTTAAAGTTGCCATTAGCCATCCACAACCGCTAGAATGACACCAAACAAAAACTATATTATGCCGAAAGACCCACTTAAACCAATTTGGAACTTAATTGTGACCCGTATTTTGCTGATTTTTGGCTTAGTAGTAATTGTTTTTTTTAGTTGGCAAATTTTTTGGAAAGCACTAACGCCCGACAGTCTGCTTCGCTTATTACCCTCAAAAACCACAGTCGCCGCCGTTGAGCAGTATGGCTTTAGCGTCCTCCCCGTTGTGCGATCCAGTTATGAGCTACTTAACGTTAAACCCCAACTTTGGCTAGATACAAATTATCCGGACATTGTTGCCAAGAAAATCGATCAACTTCACCCAAAAAGAGCGGTGCAAAGTTGGCAAATGCTGGATGGTCAATTACATCCGCTCTTAATTGTGGAAACGTCCTTAAACGACTATCGTGGCCAAAATAAGTCGATTGTTAGCGTTGATGTTGATGGGCAAACGTGGTTTTTACAGCAGGACTTGCCCGGCTATTATTTTTTTACCGACAATCAAGCCCTACTAAAAACGATTAATACCGTTTTACTAGGTTCGACCGCAGATTTTATAGAGGCTCAACATAATCTGCCGGATCAGTATTTTGCCGCCGCTTATGTGAACCCTGATTTAGCAAATATTGATGCATTGGACGGCCATAATCTGCCAAGTTATTTACTTAAGCAACTATTTGAGGGGATTGGTACCACTTTTGCCACCTTAACTCCCGCTAGTAACGGCTTTACCTTAATTACATACACAACACCTCCAGCCCCAAATGCCTCCTATTCCGTTAGCCAATTACGCTACTCCGCCGCTTTAACCAAATTTTTGCCCAAAGACCCCCAAGTTTTTATAGGTGGTCGTAACTTTGCCAACCGCTATTTGCCATTATTAAAAGATGTTGATTTTAAAGCCCTAACAGCTGGGCTTAGTCTACCGGAAAACAGTCTCAAACAACTGGAGCAACTGCTAACAAAAGAGATCGCCTACGCCAAATACACCGATGCAGAATTTATCTTAATTGACGACGCCACCCAGACCGATTACGACAACTTAATTAAATTCGCCCTTAGTTTACACAACTATTTAAACCCCCAAAAAGTTAAATTTACCTTGCGCGACAACAGTTTCGGCCAAAAATTAGTTCCCTCTACTTTAACAGAGCTACCCATAAAAGCCTCACGTCCATCCATTCTTTATCTTAGTTATAAGGATATTAAAGGTATCCAAGTTAACTGGTATTTCTCATATCTTCCTCAGCAAAGCCTAATTGTCCTTTCCACCGATTTAGACAAATTGAATACGCTAGAACCCCTAAAGGACAGCGATTTGTACTATCAATCCTTCTTACCCGTCCTCCGCTCCAGCGACGAACTTAGCTATTTCAATAATTTAGCTCTGCCTGCCCCCTTTAATGTTATTGAATCGATCACTTCCAGTAAAAACTTTTTTACCGATGGCATTCAAACCTACAATCAAATCAAATTACCTAAATTAAAGTAGTATGGCCGATTTTAACACCAACGACGTCCACCCCGAGCCCGGCTCCCACAAGTTAAATTTGCGTAAGCGGCCAAGATCAAGCGCAATTAAATCCACAATTCCCCCGATTACATCTACCCCTCAAGTACAGGACATCTACCCACCGCAACAAAAAAATAAGCGTGCCTTGACGTTATTTGAGCAGTTCGCCCTCATTTTAGTTGTTTTATTGGTGCCACTATTTAGCCTATTTATCTATATGCGGGCCAACACTTTAATCACCAGCATCAAAAGTGATTCGGCTCTTGTTTATGAGCAGTTTGACCAAGCGGCAAAGCGCACAATTATTCAAGATTACGCAACCGCCGCCGACAATTTTAGCAATATTCGCGTCCAGCTAGCCGAGTTAAAGGAAACAGTTTGGTTTATTCAGGGCATAGATCAGCTAGTGGAAGCCGCCGACAAAGCCACCGGCGCCATTGAGTTTTTATTAAAGGAGGTGCCGCGTTTACAAGAGATTCCCTCAGCCTTTTTAGCACTAAATCAAGACAAGGTTGATCCGGCTGAGCAAGAAAAACTAAGCCAAACTATTGCCAGTATTTTGCAAAATTTGGAAACAATCCAAAGCAGTTTTGTAGATAGCCAAAAAATTGTACGCAGCATCCCCACCATCTTATTACCCAAAGAACATCGCGATCAGCTTGCCGCTTTTGAAACAAAATTAATCGCCATCAACGATCAAATTAGCAAATACCAAGACTATTTGCCGGCCGTTAAATCATTTTTAGGCTACGATCTTCCACATCGCTATTTAATTTTACTCCAAAACAACAACGAGTTACGCCCCGGCGGCGGCTTTATTGGTAGCTTCATTATTGCCGATACCAACGACGGCATTATCACCAGTTTTGACACACACGATGTTTACGAGTTTGATGGCCAACTTTATACAGACGAACCCCAACCTCCTGAATTAACCGGCATCACTTCGCAAGCCTGGATCCGCGATAGCAACACCAGCCCCGACTTTGTCACCAACGCCAAAAAAGCCGCATCTCTCCTAGAAAAAGCCGGCGGCCCCAGCGTCGACACAATTATTGCCGTTAACCAATCGGTCATCGAAGACATTTTGGCTGTCACCGGCCCCGTCAATCTAGACCAAGGCACCATCACCGCCCAAAACTTTTCGCCTATCTTTACCTACTTAATTGAGGCCGCCTCCCTTAATTCCGATGCGCCCAAAATCAGTCTTTTTGAATTTATCCCCAAATTAAAAGCAAAAATTACCGGTAGCCAAGACCAATGGGGTCAGATCGTCGGCGTGATTTCGCAAGCCGTTCATCAAAAAAACATTATGGCCTACAGCAAAAACCCCACCCTCCAAAACATCCTCGCCGATTTAGGCCTAAGTAACCAAATAAAAGCCCCCAACACCTTAGATGAACTCCTCATCACCCACACCTCCATTGGCGGCAATAAGTCCGATCGCTACCTCAAAACCCGCTACATCCACAATACCGAATTTACAGCCCGTGGCGAAATCATCGATCACCTAACCATCCGCCTCTATGACGGCTATAGCGATGCCGTCGAACGTCAAATAGCCGCTTATTTACGTCCATTTGGCGTGGAACAACTAATCGACTCCATTCGTTATGTTTTGGGCCGTGGCGACAATGTCACCCGTCTTAAAATCTACGTCCCTTTTGGTGCAAAACTCCTCAGCGCAAAAGGCATCGATATTAAAGAAGTCGTCAGTAAAAACGCTTCCGATCTAGATGAACGCCACGTCCTCTCCTATGTTGCCAGACTAGCTCCCGGGGCCACCAATGAGGTGACCCTATCTTACAAATTGCCAAAGGAGCTTAACATTAAGCCATTTGATCTTTACCAACTACAGCTCCACAAGGCCCCCGGTATCAACAATGTCATTTTCGAAAAACACTACCAAATTCCATCCACCCTCACCATTATTAAAGCTCAACCCCCGGCCGCTTTGCTAACAGACGAGCAGCAGTACCAAGTCGAATCCGCGCTAAAAACAGATCAGTTGCATCAGGTTATTTTGAGACAGAAGTAGCTTCCAAATTGATAATTGTCTGGCATTGCCTTAATGATTATTGTATAATTTTTATACATAATTCATTAAGTATGAGTAATACAACAATATCAATCGATAAAGAAACTAAAGCTAAGGCTGCCAATAAGGCTAAACAAGATAAGTTAACCGTTTCCGCAATTGCACGGATATTGTTAAATGATTATGCAGACGGCAATATCATTATTAGGTCTTATTCTCGCTTTACAGATAACGGCTTTACTCCAGAATTTGAGGAAGCGGTTATTAAAGCAGAACATGATGAGGATGTTACATTTGACTCTACACAAGAGGCAATTGATTACCTGCACTCCATTGATTCATAATCTTCCGAATGAAACTCGTTTTAAAACAAGCGTTTATTAAACAGTATGCTAAATTGAGCGTTCAGCAAAAACAAAAGGTTGATGTTTGCCTCCTAAAGTTTCAGGTTGATCCAAAGGCACCAAGCTTAAAAAATCACATATTGAAAGGGCGTTTAAAAGGGAAGAGAGCGATTTCTGCCGCCAGTAATTTACGAATCGTTTTTTTAGAAGAACAAGGCTACGTCACGGTATATCTTTTGGCTGTTGGTACTCACAATCAAGTTTACTAAACCGCTTCCCCCTTCAACATCCACAATAACCCTTTATTTACCTTTACCGGCACAAACTCCCCAACCATTTCTTCTGTCCCAGGAAATTCGATATATTTAAAATGCTCAGTGCGCCCGGTGCAAACGCCTTTTTCGGCATCAAATCCTTCTACTAAAACTTCTACGGTTTGCCCCAAAAACTGCTTGTGCTTGCGGACAGAAATTTCTTTTAAAAGATCATTTAACAGATGCCAGCGCCGTGCCTTTTCTTTGGCAGGGACATCGTCGGTCATTAGCTTTTGGGCTGCCGTGCCGCGTCGGGGTGAAAATCTTGCCGTAAACGACATATCAAATTCCACCTCCTTAAATAAGCGATAAGTCTCCATAAATTGTTCATCCGTTTCACCGGGAAAGCCCACAATAATATCGGTAGATAAGGCACAATCAGGCATTTGCTTTTTTATATCAGCCACAATTTTGAGATAGTCCGCAGCGGTGTAATTACGATTCATGCGGCGCAAAACCTCATCACTACCAGACTGAACCGGTAAATGAATATATGGCATTAGCGTGCGCCCGGTGGCAATTGCCGCAACAACGTCGGGCATCATATCTTGAGGATGCGGTGATGTAAAACGCAGCCGTTTAAGGCCGGTTATCTGATCCAGTTTTTTCAGCAAATGCACAAACGGTTGCTCGTTGTCATAAATAAATTGATTACTCTTTTTGTCCGCCCAAGACAGCCCGTAACTATTTACATTTTGTCCCAAAATTGTGACTTCTACACAGCCATTTTTTACCAGTTGCTCAACCTCGTTGTAAATTTCCGCCAGCGGGCGGCTAACCTCACGGCCACGCGTAAATGGGACAATGCAGTAAGTACAAAATTTATCACAGCCGGTCATAATCGGTACAAACGCCTGAAATTTGTTGGAATAGCGGGGGTTTATCTGAAAGTAATTTTTGAGCTCCGCCTCGTCAATTTCCCGCATTGCCAGTTTTGGGTTGGCTTCCTTAAGTAGCGAACCCAGCTTCGGCAAGTCTTCAATCCTAAAAACAAGATCGACCTCCGCCAACCGCTTAATTAGTTGATCCTTCCTTTCACTTTTCCGTGTCGAAGAAATCCGCGTCATACAGCCCGTAATGCCCACCAGCAGGTCCGGCCGCGCCCTTTTAAGTGCCGCCATCTCCTTCATCATCCCCAAAACCCGATCCTCCGCCTTTTGCCTAACCGAACACGTATTAAAGATGATCAAATCACTATCTTCCATTTTTTCGGTCGCCGTATATCCCAAATTTTCCAACGTAGAAGCCAGCCGCTCCGAGTCGGATTTATTCATCTGGCAGCCAAATGTAAGGATTGTGTATTTCATGGCCGTAGTTTGCAATTATAATTTCCATCTCGCAAGTATAAAATTAGAAGCATGGGTTTTTGACTACTTGACAAAACATCGATTATTATCTAAAATTATAAGATACAATTAATTTATGGCAATGGTCTTCCTGTTTACAGATAAAAAGTGGAAAGTTTTCCTTGTTTTAGTGCTATTGTTTGCCGTAGCCAGCTTTTATTTGTATTCAACAGACCCTAGCGTCATTGCTAGTCCAGCCTTTCAGGACGCCAAAGCTAGTGTGATTAAGCTACTTAACAACTAAGTTCACCAGTCTGCCGGGTACATAGATTTCTTTCACGATCTCTTTTTGGTCGAGATATAGTTTAACATTGTCCAACGTTTTGGCGGCTAATACAATGGCTTCTTTGTCAGCCGTAAGGTCGGCGGTAAATTCACCGCGCAGTTTGCCGTTAACTTGCACAACAATTGTGAGTTGGTCGTCTTTTGCTAGGGCTGGGTCAAATTCTGGCCATTCGGTAATGTTAAAGATACTGCCTTCATGCCCAGACAAATGCCATAACTCTTCGGCAAAATGGGGGGCCATGGGGGCAATTAGTAAAGTTACCTTTTCACGCGCACTTTCGGTTATTTTTCCATGTTTTAAGATGGCATTGGTAAACTCCATTAGCGCTGCTAAGGCGGTGTTAAACTGCATATTCCAAAGGTCATCTGTGACTTTTTTGATCGTTTTATGCAACAAGCGATCCACCTCTTTATCGGTTTCCACCATTTCCAGATCCATCATGATTGTATAAAAGCGTTGTTGGAAGCGAGCAATGCCCGTAATGCCTTGGTCACCCCAGTCACCACCTTCGGTAAATGGACCCAAAAACATTAAGTACATGCGGAAAACATCCGATCCATATTTTTCCACAAACTCATCCGGGCTGACCGTGTTGCCTTTGGATTTACTCATTTTAGCGCCATCTTTTGTAATTAACCCTTGGTGTACCAGCCGTGTAAACGGCTCCTTATGCGGCGTGTAGCCTAAATCGTACATCACCATATTTATAAAACGAGCATAAAGCAGATGCATACAAGCATGTTCGGGACCACCAATGTACATATCTACCGGCAGCCATTTTTTAGCCATCTCATTGTCAACAGCCACTTGGTCGTTTTTAGGGGATAAGTAACGCAAATAGTACCAACTGGAACACATAAATGTATCCATTGTGTCTACCTCACGTTTGGCTTTGCCTCCACACTTTGGGCACTCGGTATTTACAAAACTTTCGGAAGTTGCCAACGGGGCAGTGCCCTTGGGATTAAAATCAACATCATCCGGCAAAATAATTGGCAGTTGCGCCTCTGGCACCGGTTGCGCCCCACAGTCATCACAATAAATAATCGGGATTGGCGCGCCCCAATAACGTTGGCGTGAAATAAGCCAGTCACGTAGTTTAAAGTTTACTTTTCCTTCACCAAAATCTTGTTCTGTAAGCCAGCTAATCATTTTTGTAATTGCCTCTGCCGTTGGTACACCATTTAAAAAGTCGGAATTAACCGCAATGCCATGTTCTTTAAACGCCTCCTTTTGAACATCGATTTCGGTGCCATCTTTTGGCTTAACTACTTGCTTAATCGGCAGGTCATACTTGGTGGCAAAGGCATGATCCCGCAGGTCGTGCGCCGGTGTGCACATAACAATGCCGGTTCCGTAATGCACCAAGGCGAAATCAGCCACATAAACCGGAATTTTTTCTTTTGTTGCCGGATTAATCGCATAAGTCCCTGTAAAGACACCGGTTTTTTCCCGTTCTTCATTGGTACGATCAATTTCGGTCATTTTACTGGCATGATCCACGTATTTTTCTACCTCTTTAATATAAGTCTCAGTCGTAATTTGAGACACCAACTCATGTTCCGGCGCCATTACCATGCAAGTCGCTCCAAATAATGTGTCCGGCCTAGTTGTGTAAACACGTAATTTTCGCTCTTCATCGCCAAAAACGGCGAACTCAATCTCGGCACCTTCACTTCGCCCAATCCAATGTTTTTGCATTAACATCGTTTTTTCGGGCCAATCTAAATCGCTGTAATCTAACAAGCGATCAGCATAATCGGTGATTTTAATAAACCACTGCGTCAGATTTTTCTTTATAACTTCACTTTTACAACGTTCGCATGCCCCATCCTCCACTTGTTCGTTTGCAAGTACTGTTTGGCAGCCCGGACACCAATTTACCGGCGCTTTTC
>Ga0210041_1004654_pt1 | contig 10006 bp, 13 predicted proteins | sample CryGeymeta201503_FD_183973 | JGI IMG/M metagenome (GOLD analysis project Ga0210041, IMG submission 183973) | Groundwater microbial communities from Crystal Geyser aquifers in Utah, USA - Crystal Geyser metaG 2015-03 (SPAdes) (version 2) | ecosystem: Environmental > Aquatic > Deep subsurface >... | reverse complement strand
TGCAAGACCTTGCCAGCTACTTGGTAATGAAATGGAAAAGTGGCGACAAGGTGTACAGAATTCGTAGAATTGAGAGCACTTACTAGAATCTGAGCGTAGTGCTAGATTATAGTTAGTGACTCGTGACCGAATCCCACATCCTCCGCCAATTTTTACTTTTTGTGAAAATTGGCGGTGTTTTTTGATCGATGTTCGAACTTTTTTTGAGCAAAACCCCCACTAAGGAAGCCAACCCCGCCACCGCTCGGCAAGCTCGCCACCCCGCAAAAAAGTTTTCTTCATATTTTTTGATTTGCGCGCGCCGATTTTTTTCTTCTAAAAGGAAAAGAAAACTATTTTTCGAGGTTCTGCTCTTAACGAGCAGGACGGCGGGGCTGTCCTCTTTTTGTATTCGCTCGGGCGTGGCGGAATTCCCCCCGCACCTTCCTTCCGCCTCGCCCTCGCTTCCGACGGCGTTTTTTTCGGTGGGTTTGGAGAGCGTATTTTGCAAAGCAAAATACGCCACCAGAGATGATGTTGCCCTTGCCCCAACTCACCCGTGCGCGGGCAACGACAAGGAACTCCCTTTTTGCTTTACTATTTCCAAATATTTTGGTAATATTATATTGTGGTTGCGAAGTTTAAGCATAATTCAATTATACCACAATTTAATATTACTATTCAAATATGGTAGAGTCAAGCAAAATCAAACGCATAAGAGAAAAAATGGGGTTATCGCAAGAGAAACTGGCCCGGCTTGCCGATGTTTCCAACAATACAATAATCAACATAGAGGCGGGCAAACAGCAAAACCCGACAGTTGATACGATTAAAAAAATCGCCAAGGCACTAAATGTGCCGATTGAACATTTAATAAAATAAAACCTATGGAACAAAATCACTTTCAAAAAAATTTACTCAAACACACAGAAGACTTTAGAAAAGTCCTTGCTACTCCGTCTGGCGATTGGTCAGTGAAGGGTTTTATTGATATAGCAAAAAATATCTACACTATTTCGGTTGATACAAAAGTTGTTTCAAAAATAATCGAGTTGATGATGTTTCCTGTCATTCAGAAATTTGCGAAAGAGAATAGCTACGAAATGATTTTTTCTGCGGAGCAAAATCATTATCCCGATGTTACTTTTGTCACGAAAGATAAAAAGAAAATTGCTCTTGACCTAAAAAGCACTTACAGAAAAAATCATGAGGCAATTTCAGGTTTTACGCTCGGAGCTTTTACTGGATATTTTCGTTATAGGGATTCAAAGAAAAATATCACCTTTCCATACAAAGAATATGACAAACATTATATTCTTGGCATTATTTATACCCAACAGGAAGAACTAATAGACGAAAACAAAGTTTATACCATTGATGATTTGGAGGACATTTTGTCGGTAGTAAAGGATTTCGATTTCATCGTTCAAGAAAAATACAGAATTGCCAAAGATCGGCCCGGAAGCGGAAACACAAAAAATATCGGCTCCTGCGTAAAAATGGATGAATTGAGAGAAGGAACGGGGCCATTTTCTACGCTGGGAGTTAAGGTGTTCGACGACTACTGGATAAATTATATGACACTAGAAATGGCACGAAGTGCAAAACTGAAACGACCGCCATATTCAAACCTCAAAGATTATTTGAAATATCGCAACATAAAAAATCTTTAACTATGAGAAGCGTAAAACAACAGCAATCGCAATTATTCAACGAGATTCCAACGAAAAATGCTGGCGTTTTACCATCTACTCGCTATCAAGGAAGTAAATATAAAATCCTCAAATGGATAGATTATTACACAAAAGATTTAGATTTTGACACAGTACTTGACGCTTTCGGTGGAACGGGTTGCGTCGGCTATATGTATAAGAAAAATGGCAAGCAGGTTTTCTACAATGATTCACTAAAATTCAATCATTATGTCGGATTCGCTTTGATTGAAAATAAAGAGACCACACTAATTGATGAAGATTTAAATTTTATTCTCAAAAAACATCCTGAAATAAAATACCCGTCTTTCATTTTTGATACCTTCCACGACATTTATTTTACGGACGAGGAAAATAAATGGCTGGATATAGTCATCACAAACATTGGTGAAATAAAAGATAAATACAAGCAGGCGTTAGCGTATTACGCTTTGTTTCAATCTTGCATAATCAAGCGACCATATAATTTATTTCATCGAAAAAATCTCTATATCAGGACAGCAGAAGTTGAACGAAGTTTCGGCAACAAGAAAACATGGGATACTCCGTTTGAAGATCATTTTCTAAAATTTGTTGAAGAAGCAAACAATGCCGTGTTTGATAATGGCAAAAAAAATCAAGCATTTCATTCAGATATTTTTGATTTAACAATTCCGAAAATTGACCTTGTTTATATTGATACGCCATATATTTCTGCAAAGGGTATGGGCGTAAATTATTTTGATTTTTACCATTTTTTAGAAGGTATTGTTTTCTATAACGAGTGGTCAAAACTAATTGATGATAATTCAAAACATAAAAAGATAAAAAACGGCAAAAATGAATGGTGCAACAAGGGCGAGATACACGGCGCCTTTGAGCGATTATTTGACAAATTCAAAAATTCAATTTTGGTGGTTTCCTATCGTGATGATGGCATCCCAACGATATCTGAATTGGTAAATATGCTCAAAAAACACAAAAAATCCATAGAAGTTAAAAAGCTGGACTATAAATATGTTTTGAGTAATGGAAACTCAAAGGAAGTTTTAATTATTGCCGCTTAATTATGAACAATAGCGCCGAAAAATACACAAAACAAATAGATATTTTACTTAAAGAAATTAAGGGTCTTTCAGTGATGCGTAAAACTTTTAGCAAGTTAGATATTTCTCTTGTTGAAGAAGACAGCGAAGCCCCAAAGGTTCATGAAGCATATGGATCAACCCTGAATATACTTTCAAATCTTTTCGGTGCGAAAAGTCCACAAGTAAAATCTTTAATAGATCAAAGGAAGCAAATCGTTTCAAAAAAATATTCAACGGAATATGAATTGAGAGAAACTTGCCACTTGGTTTACGGAATTTTAGCAAGTGTAAAAAATGACATCAACGCTGGTTTAATCACTAACATTGTTATTCAAGCGTCGGGTGCAATCATTGGAGATTTTTTGGCTATTGCAAAAAACGAATTAAAAAATGGTAATAAAGATGTTGCAGCGGTTTTGTCATCAGCTGCATTAGAAGATTCTTTAAAAAGAAAGGCGGAAGAATTTAGTATTAAGACAGAGGGCAAGGATTTGAGCCAAATTATAAACGCTCTAAAATCACAAGGAATTTTTAGTGGGGCAGAAACTCCGATCGTTTCGTCTTATGTAAAACTTCGCAATAGTGCTATGCATGCGGACTGGGCAAAAATACAAGGCACAGATGTTGGTAGTTTGATCGGCTTTCTTGAGCCGTTCTTAATTAAAAATTTTAGTTAAAATTATGAACTCATACAAAGATATTGCTTATACAATTTTGAAAGAAGCCGGAAAAACTTTGCACAGCAAAGAAATTACCGAAGTTGCTAAAAGAAAAAGATTATTAAACACAAACGGCAAAACCCCTGAAGCTACGATGAACGCTCAGTTAGTTGTTGATATAAATTCTAAAAAAGAGAAGTCCCGTTTTGTTAAAATTGGTCCGTCTATTTTTGGACTAAATAAAAATTTCAAAGAGCCAAAAATTGTTATCAAACCTGCCAACAATGGAAAAATAATCAGTGAAGATTTTGTAAAAAATTCAATTATAAAATGGCTTTCGGCAAACGGCTGGGGACATTTTCAATTTGGCGATTTACACCAGCAAGGCGTTGATATAAGGGCGAAACATCATCAATATTCAAGATATTTTCTTGTCGGGTAAATGGGGGTAAATGGGGATACGTCCGTTATTTTCTTGGGGTAAATGGGGATACGTCCGTTATTTTCTTGATTTATGTGTTCTAATATTATTTACCTTTAGGGGTAAATGGGGATACGTCCGTTATTTTCTTGATTTATGTGTTCTAATATTATTTACCTTTAGGTGGCATCTCCCGACAGCTGCACAATTCATCCGAAGCATGATTCTGATTTATTACACCACAGATTTTAGGTTTTTATTGGACTTATCCCCATTTACCCTATGAGAAGCGTAAAACAACAGCAATCGCAATTATTCAACGAGATTCCGACGAAAAATGCTGGCGTTTTACCATCTACTCGCTATCAAGGAAGTAAATATAAAATCCTCAAATGGATAGATTATTACACAAAAGATTTAGATTTTGACACAGTACTTGACGCTTTCGGTGGAACGGGTTGCGTCGGCTATATGTATAAGAAAAATGGCAAGCAGGTTTTCTACAATGATTCACTAAAATTCAATCATTATGTCGGATTCGCTTTGATTGAAAATAAAGAGACCACACTAATTGATGAAGATTTAAATTTTATTCTCAAAAAACATCCTGAAATAAAATACCCGTCTTTCATTTTTGATACCTTCCACGACATTTATTTTACGGACGAGGAAAATAAATGGCTGGATATAGTCATCACAAACATTGGTGAAATAAAAGATAAATACAAGCAGGCGTTAGCGTATTACGCTTTGTTTCAATCTTGCATAATCAAGCGACCATATAATTTATTTCATCGAAAAAATCTCTATATCAGGACAGCAGAAGTTGAACGAAGTTTCGGCAACAAGAAAACATGGGATACTCCGTTTGAAGATCATTTTCTAAAATTTGTTGAAGAAGCAAACAATGCCGTGTTTGATAATGGCAAAAAAAATCAAGCATTTCATTCAGATATTTTTGATTTAACAATTCCGAAAATTGACCTTGTTTATATTGATACGCCATATATTTCTGCAAAGGGTATGGGCGTAAATTATTTTGATTTTTACCATTTTTTAGAAGGTATTGTTTTCTATAACGAGTGGTCAAAACTAATTGATGATAATTCAAAACATAAAAAGATAAAAAACGGCAAAAATGAATGGTGCAACAAGGGCGAGATACACGGCGCCTTTGAGCGATTATTTGACAAATTCAAAAATTCAATTTTGGTGGTTTCCTATCGTGATGATGGCATCCCAACGATATCTGAATTGGTAAATATGCTCAAAAAACACAAAAAATCCATAGAAGTTAAAAAGCTGGACTATAAATATGTTTTGAGTAATGGAAACTCAAAGGAAGTTTTAATTATTGCCGCTTAATTATGAACAATAGCGCCGAAAAATACACAAAACAAATAGATATTTTACTTAAAGAAATTAAGGGTCTTTCAGTGATGCGTAAAACTTTTAGCAAGTTAGATATTTCTCTTGTTGAAGAAGACAGCGAAGCCCCAAAGGTTCATGAAGCATATGGATCAACCCTGAATATACTTTCAAATCTTTTCGGTGCGAAAAGTCCACAAGTAAAATCTTTAATAGATCAAAGGAAGCAAATCGTTTCAAAAAAATATTCAACGGAATATGAATTGAGAGAAACTTGCCACTTGGTTTACGGAATTTTAGCAAGTGTAAAAAATGACATCAACGCTGGTTTAATCACTAACATTGTTATTCAAGCGTCGGGTGCAATCATTGGAGATTTTTTGGCTATTGCAAAAAACGAATTAAAAAATGGTAATAAAGATGTTGCAGCGGTTTTGTCATCAGCTGCATTAGAAGATTCTTTAAAAAGAAAGGCGGAAGAATTTAGTATTAAGACAGAGGGCAAGGATTTGAGCCAAATTATAAACGCTCTAAAATCACAAGGAATTTTTAGTGGGGCAGAAACTCCGATCGTTTCGTCTTATGTAAAACTTCGCAATAGTGCTATGCATGCGGACTGGGCAAAAATACAAGGCACAGATGTTGGTAGTTTGATCGGCTTTCTTGAGCCGTTCTTAATTAAAAATTTTAGTTAAAATTATGAACTCATACAAAGATATTGCTTATACAATTTTGAAAGAAGCCGGAAAAACTTTGCACAGCAAAGAAATTACCGAAGTTGCTAAAAGAAAAAGATTATTAAACACAAACGGCAAAACCCCTGAAGCTACGATGAACGCTCAGTTAGTTGTTGATATAAATTCTAAAAAAGAGAAGTCCCGTTTTGTTAAAATTGGTCCGTCTATTTTTGGACTAAATAAAAATTTCAAAGAGCCAAAAATTGTTATCAAACCTGCCAACAATGGAAAAATAATCAGTGAAGATTTTGTAAAAAATTCAATTATAAAATGGCTTTCGGCAAACGGCTGGGGACATTTTCAATTTGGCGATTTACACCAGCAAGGCGTTGATATAAGGGCGAAACATCATCAATATTCAAGATATTTTCTTGTCGAAGCGAAAGGACAAGGGAAAATCAGGCAAGCCGACGAGGTAGCTTTTGTTTATTCTTTGGGACAAATTATTACCAGAATGAAAACAAACAAAACTACAAGATATTATTTTGGTCTTGGCTTGCCAGATGTTAGCGCAAAAATTGCTTTACGCCGTTTGCCGTGGCAAGTTGCCAAAAAATTGTTGTTGTATGTTTTTTCTGTTGATCAAAGTGGAAATGTGAGTCAATACTCTTGGCAGGATTTGAAAAAGGTGCAAGAATTTAAAAAGTAAACCCACCGAAAAAAACGCCGTCGGAAGCGAGGGCGAGGCGGAAGGAAGGTGCGGGGGGAATTCCGCCACGCCCGAGCGAATACAAAAAGAGGACAGCCCCGCCGTCCTGCTCGTTAAGAGCAGAACCTCGAAAAATAGTTTTCTTTTCCTTTTAGAAGAAAAAAATCGGCGCGCGCAAATCAAAAAATATGAAGAAAACTTTTTTGCGGGGTGGCGAGCTTGCCGAGCGGTGGCGGGGTTGGCTTCCTTAGTGGGGGTTTTGCTCAAAAAAAGTTCGGATTTTGTCCAAAAGGTACCGCGCGTAGAAAATACCACCTTCGGGTGGTTATTTTCTTGCGCGAATGATAGTGAGTGACTAAATGTCACTCACGTTGGGATTCGAAAGTCGGAGCGATGCCATAGGCGAGCGCGCCGGGGTGAGAAGTGACTTAATGTCACTTCGCAAGACTTTACCTAATATTTCTGAAAGAAATATTGATAAAGTGTACCGCCGCTGTAAGCGGAGAAGTGACTTAATGTCACTTCGCAAGACTTTACCTAATATTTCTGAAAGAAATATTGATAAAGTGTACCGCCGCTGTAAGCGGAGAAGTGACTTAATGTCACTTCGCAAGACTTTACCTAATATTTCTGAAAGAAATATTGATAAAGTGTACCGCCGCTGTAAGCGGAGAAGTGACTTAATGTTGTGTAAAATAATGAGCGTAGCGATTATATTTTTCATACATAGAATTTTTTATCCCTAATAAAAATTCTTGCACTCTGCAAGACCTTGCCAGCTACTTGGTAATGAAATGGAAAAGTGGCGACAAGGTGTACAGAATTCGTAGAATTGAGAGCACTTACTAGAATCTGAGCGTAGTGCTAGATTATAGTTAGTGACTCGTGACTGAATCCCACATCCTCCTCAAAATAATTATTAACCGCATTAGCGGTTTTAATTTTGCGGAGGATGTGGACGCAGCTTTGTGAATACAAAGCGTAACGCGATTCGAAGCTGTTGTTCTTGACATTATATGTCATATATATATACTATATATATGAAAACATCAATCACTACAAAAAAAATCAACACTCTCGTCTGTCTTGATGAAAATGTGAAGCGTAGTGCCCAAAAAGCAGCGGAAAGTATCAATCTGCCACTGTCGTCGATTGTGAATAATTATCTTTATCATTTTGGCAAAAATAAAGAGCTGGCGTTTGAGTACCCATCGCCAAAGCTTCTAGCAATGATTGAGGAATCAAGAAAAGATATTAAGAAGGGGAATGTGTCGCCAAAGTTCAAGAGTGCAAAAGAGGCCATGATTTGGCTTAATGCACAATAAGATTTACGTCCATGCATGTTCTTTTTTCAAAAACGTTCACAAAAACCTATAAAAGGTTAGACCAGAAAATAAAAAAAGCATTTGAGATAAAACTTTTAATTTTCATAGAGAATGAATTCGATGAAACATTGCGAAATCATTCCTTACAAGGTAAGTATGATGGAGTACGAAGTATTACAATTACTGGTGATTTTCGTGCGCACTATGTAATCTTACTTGAAGAATCTCGAACATTTGTTGCAATCGGTACACATAGTGAGTTATATGAAAAATGATGAAAGGATAACTGATTATAAGCATAGTTTAGTTTCAACTGCCCTTCCCAGTTGGTGAATAAGGTCCGACCTTCATACTTATTCACAAGTATGAAGGTCGGACCTTATTCATATCCAGAAGTAATCCCATACTTTTCAACAAGTAGGTATGAGTTATTGACCTGGGTGCTATCACAAAACCATGTTTAGAGATATGACAATCTCTTGGTAGAACAGGTGATCTAACAAACTTCTTAATTGACACTACATTAAGGACTTAGTGTCGGTATGACCTACAGGGTTAAGATTGCAGGGCGACCCGATTGCCATGGTTCCAAATTTTCAAATATCGAACGTTTATATTATAATACCTTCAGATAAACATGAACCACAAAAAGAAAGGAAAACAAATGAAAATTGGACTCGATTTTGACGGCGTGTTATCCGACTGCGGAAAGCTCAAGTCATATGCTGCAAATAAACTTTACGGGTTATACATTCCGCCCGAGAAGTTCAAGAAGGAGATTGTCATCGGCGGGGGACATCTCACGGCGGAACAATACCACAATCTCCAGAAGATGATTTACGGAACGCGAGAAATGGGCCTCCTCATGGAACCTGTCGGCGGAATGTTCGAAGCTATCTCCCAACTGCTTGCTTGGGGCCATACGATCCTTATCGTCACTTCCCGAGGCCAAGCTGAGCTTGAGATTGCTAAAGAATGGAGCGTGAAGCAAGGTCTTGCTCTCGACTTCATCGGCGTCGGTTGCAGTGTGAGCAAGGCGACTGCGTGTGTCGGACTCGATGTCTACATCGATGATGATCTCGACAAGCTCGAACCTCTCGTTGGTATTGTCGAGCACCGTTTCCTCTTCTCGTGGGACTATAACAGTCACCTTGACGAAGGAACGATTGCAGAAAGAATCGGCTCATGGGTAGAGTTCTGCAAGACAATCGAAAGTCTCTAGTGATGAAAACTGAAAAAACTACCGAAGGGTGTTCGCTTGTGTGAACACCCTTCTTTTTGTTTAATACACACCGCGAGTACAAACTGTTTTAAATCTGACAAAGGATCTACGCCCTGAAGGAAAACCCTTCGGAAATAAATCAATTACTTCTTTATATTTTTGGTGCCGCGATTTTTGACTACGCCCTCCATTCTCGAGGCGGTTCTTCTTGGTACTTGTTGGATATCGGTGTGCTTGGTGGATCTAATTTTTCCTTGGATGTTTTGTCCTTTCATGTTTTTTGGTGGTTATTGTTGATAATTAAAACCATAGGTAATCTCAATAATAATTATACTCCTTAATTTTAAAACACTTAAATTATGAATATGAAAAGGTCGGGTATTAATTATGCACACGCCACATAAAAATATCTCCTTGGTTCTCCGTTACCTTAATCAAAATTAACTTCAAAATTATACATTCCCATTCCACAGGTACCGCGCAGTGGCTCGCCAGCTTTTGGAATACCGATGTCGATTTCTGTCTTGCCAGTGGCAGGCAGGATTTCTTGGTAGTTGGCCTGGCGAACTACCAGAGCTGCGGAGCAGTCATAGGTGCCGTTAGTGTTGACAATAAGTTTGGAAGGGATACCGGCCTGGGCGATTGACCTTTGGGGCGAGTAGCCACCACGTGCGTCAATGGTTATGTATTGGATTCCGTCCTTTATTACCACATTACTTCCGGCTGAATTGATATCGCCAGAACGAGAATTTCCAGTGAGAAGAATCACTCCGCCAATCACAATGGCCACCATCAATATTATTGAAGCAGTCTTGTTCATAAAATTATATATTAAATAATGGTCTAATAATTCCCAATCCAGTCAAA
>Ga0210041_1004645_pt1 | contig 10015 bp, 10 predicted proteins | sample CryGeymeta201503_FD_183973 | JGI IMG/M metagenome (GOLD analysis project Ga0210041, IMG submission 183973) | Groundwater microbial communities from Crystal Geyser aquifers in Utah, USA - Crystal Geyser metaG 2015-03 (SPAdes) (version 2) | ecosystem: Environmental > Aquatic > Deep subsurface >... | reverse complement strand
CGGGCAACTTCCACGTCATCACGCATGACCACATGAAGAAGATGAAGAACCAGGCCATCGTGTGCAACATCGGCCACTTCGACAACGAGATCGACGTCGCCTCGCTGGAAAAATACCAGTGGGAAGAAATCAAGCCACAGGTCGACCACGTGATCTTTCCCGATGGGAAACGCATCATCCTGCTGGCCAAGGGGCGTCTGGTGAACCTCGGCTGCGGTACCGGCCATCCGTCCTACGTGATGTCGTCGTCCTTCGCCAACCAGACCATCGCCCAGATCGAGCTGTGGACAGAACGTGACTCGGACAAATATCCGGTCGGCGTTTATACCCTGCCCAAGCATCTGGACGAGAAGGTCGCGCGTTTGCAATTGAAGACGCTGAACGCGCAATTGTCCGAGTTGACCGACCAGCAGGCGGCTTACATCAACGTGCCGAAGGAAGGCCCGTACAAGGCCGACCACTATCGTTATTGAGATTCCGTCATTCCCGCACAGGCAGGAATTTGTAGGTCGGGCTTTAGCCCGACAAAACGAGCCGCTTGCGGCGAGTTTCGAGGGACGGCCAAACAGCGTCGGGTTGAAACCCGACCTACACGCCTGTGCGGAAATGATAAGGTGGTACTTGGTACACTCAACGACATGCTGATACGACTGCTACTCATCTGGACCTTGAATTCGCTGGCACTGATCGCCGTGGCGAGCTTCGTGCCGGGCATCCATGTGGACGGGTTCGCTGCCGCTTTCATCGCGGCCTTCGTCCTCGGCCTGGTCAACACGCTGATCCGCCCCGTCTTTCTGGTGCTGACGCTGCCGGCCACTGTTGTCACGCTGGGCCTGTTCATTTTCATCATCAACGGCCTGATGTTCTGGTTCGCCGGTTCCATCCTGCGCGGCTTCGTGGTGGACGGTTTCTGGCCCGGTGTGCTGGGCGCAGTTCTGTACAGTATTTTTTCCTGGGCGCTGTCCGCAGCCGCCGCTCAACTTCTGGTGAGAAAAAATGGGCAACACATTGATCCCGATTAGTTTCGAGTTTTATCCGCCGCAGACGCCGGAGGGAGCGGAAAAGCTGACTGCCGTGCGCCAACGTCTGGTCGCGCTCAAGCCGGAATTTTTCTCCTGCACCTTCGGCGCGGGCGGTTCCACCCAGGACCGCACGCTGGACACCATCAAGCTGATTCACGCTGAAAGCCGCAACGCGGCCCCGCATCTGTCCTGCGTCGGCGCGACGCGCGAAAACATCGGCGCGCTGTTGGCCACTTACAAAAGCATGGGAATCAAACGCATCGTCGCCTTGCGCGGCGACCTGCCTTCCGGCATGGCCAGCATCGGCGAATTTCATTACGCCAACGAACTGGTGGCGTTCATCCGCTCACAGACCGGCGAGCACTTTCACATCGAGGTCGCGGCCTATCCCGAGTTCCATCCGCAGGCGAACTCGGCGCGCGAAGACATGCTCAACTTCAAGCGCAAGATCAACGCCGGCGCCAACTCGGCAATCACCCAATATTTCTACAACGCCGATGCCTACTTCCGCTTCGTCGATGAGACCCGCAAGCTCGGCGTCACCACCCCCATCGTGCCCGGCATCATGCCCATCGTGCGCTTCTCGCAGCTCGCGCGCTTTTCCGACACCTGCGGCGCGGAGATTCCGCGCTGGATGCGCAAGACCATGGAAGGCTACGGCGACGATGCGGAATCCATACAAAACTTCGGTCTCGATGTCGTCACCCGGCTGTGCGAAAAACTCATCGCCGGGGGCGCACCGGGGCTGCATTTTTACACGCTGAATCAGGCGACTGCTTCGATGGAAATCCTGAAGCGGCTGGGCTATCGCGCGTAAAAGCATGTCTTGCGCAGATTGACGCAGATTTGGAAACAATGAAAACTCTTGGCCGGATTTTGGTATCTTCCGCAATTTTAATCTGCGTGAATCTGTGTAATCTGCGGGTAAGGTTCTGAAATGAAAACTCCCGAACTCCTCCTCCCCGCCGGCACGCTGGCCAAGATGCGCACCGCCTACGCCTTCGGCGCGGATGCGGTGTATGCCGGGCAGCCGCGCTATTCGTTGCGCGCGCGCAATAACGAATTCACATTGGATGGATTGCGCACCGGCATTCTTGAAGCGCATGCGCTGGGCAAAAAATTGTTTGTCGCCAGCAACCTGATGCCGCACAACGCCAAAGTGAAAACCTATATGGCGGACATGGCACCGGTCATCGCGATGCAGCCGGATGCGCTGATTATGGCCGACCCCGGCCTGATTGCGATGGTGCGCGAACGCTGGCCGGAGATGCCGATTCATCTTTCGGTGCAGGCCAATACGGTGAATTTCGCGGCGGTGAAGTTCTGGCAATCGCTGGGACTCACCCGCGTCATCCTGTCGCGCGAACTGTCACTGGACGAGATCGAGGAAATCCGCCAGCAATGCCCGGATATCGAACTCGAGGTATTCATCCACGGCGCGCTGTGCATCGCCTATTCCGGCCGTTGCCTGCTGTCCGGCTACTTCAACCACCGCGACGCCAACCAGGGCACCTGCACCAACTCCTGCCGCTGGGATTACAAAGTGGATAACGCGATCGAGGACGGCACGGGTGACATCCAGAAAATCGATTTCGATTTCGACAAGGCCTTGAGCGAAAGCCCGCTGTCCGATTGCGGCGCGCAGCCGCGCCATCCCGAGGCAGACAAGGTTTACGTCATCTCGCGCCAGGATCATCCGGGCGAACTGATGCCGGTGCTGGAAGACGAGCACGGCACTTACATCATGAATTCGAAGGATCTGCGCGCAGTCGAGCACGTCGAGCGGCTGGTGAAGATCGGCATCGACTCGCTGAAAGTGGAAGGCCGCACCAAATCCATCTACTACGTGGCGCGCACCGCGCAGGTCTACCGCCAGGCCATCGACGACGCCATGAAAGGTCGGCCCTTCAATCTGGAGTTGCTTGGCGCGCTGGATGCGCTGGCCAGCCGCGGCTACACCGACGGCTTCTATGAACGCCACCATACCCACGAACAGCAGAACTACCTGCGCGGCCACTCGGAAAGTTTCCGCCAGCAATATGTTGGCGACATCGTGGCCTGTGCCAATGGCATGGCCGAGATTGAGGTGAAAAACAAATTCTCGGTCGGCGACAAACTGGAAATCATCCACCCGTCCGGCAATCACATCGTCGAATTGAAAGAGATGAAGAACCTCGATGGAAAAGCAGTCACCATTGCCCCCGGCAGCGGCCATCGCGTGCAGATTCCATTACAGGGCGAATTGGCAAACGGCATGGTGGCGCGGTTTATTTGAAATTCTCCGAACTGCGGGGATTTTGCGTGTCCACCGAGCCGCCTTCTACCACCAAGCAGGAGACAAAACATGAATTGGCACAACACCCCCGTCCGCTACGGATCACTTTCCATCGGCCTGCACTGGCTGATGCTGCTTTTGTTCATCGCCGTGTATAGCTGCATCGAGTTGCGCGAACTGTTCGACAAAGGCAGCGAGCCGCGCGATATGCTGAAGGCTTGGCACTTCACGCTGGGGCTGCTGGTGTTTATATTGATCTGGTTGCGCATTGCCGCCAGCTTCTCCGGACAGACTCCGGTCATCGTGCCCGCGCCGCCCGCATGGCAAAAACGCGCGGCAAAACTCATGCACCTGACGCTTTACGCCCTCATGGTCGTCATGCCGATTCTGGGCTGGCTCATGCTTAGCGCCGCCGGCAAGCCGATCCCGTTCTTCGGCCTGGAACTGCCCGCGCTGATCGGCACTGACAAAGAGCTGTCCAAGCAGATCAAGGAAGTGCACGAATGGATCGGCACCGCCGGGTATTACCTGATCGGCATCCATGTGTTGGCCGCCCTGTACCATCATCACATCAAACATGACAACACCCTGAACCTCATGCTGCCGCATCAAAAATGATTCTCGCCAACCTATCCCAAGCCCAACACTACGCCGTGCTGCACCCGCTGTTCCAGCGCGCATTCGACTACATTCGCGCCACCGACTTGATCGCCCTCGCGCCGGGACGCCATACCATCGCCGGCGAAGATCTGATTGCCATCGTGGAACAGGTTCCGGGCAAGACAAAAGAAATGGCGCGGCTGGAGGCGCATCGCCAATACATCGACATTCAGCTGGTACTGGAAGGCGACGAGACGATGGGCTGGAAGCCGCTGGCGGATTGCCACAATCCGATGAGCGAGCACAGCACGGAGAAAGACATCCGTTTCTTCCACGACGCGCCCGCCTCCTGGATCGCCGTGCCGCCCGATTATTTCTGCATCTTCTTTCCGGAGGATGCGCACGCGCCGCTGGTTGGCAACGGGCAGGTGCGCAAGGTGATCTTCAAGGTGGCGGTGAACCCCGCGTAATCGTTGTGGGTCGGGTTTTAACCCGGCAGGAAGCGCTGACTGAAGTCCGACCCGCACAGGCAAAAAACCTGTCAGTCGAACGCCACGTCCCCTTCGTCCACCGCTGTTCCCAATTGCAGATTTCTGAAGTCGAACAAGCCCGCATCGAGCAGATGCGACGGCTTGATGTTCTGCATGGCGGTGAAGATGGTCTGGCTTCGTCCCGGATACTGGCGCTCCCACGCGGTGAGCATCTCCTTGATATTCTGCCGCTGCAGGTTTTCCTGCGAGCCGCACAGATTGCACGGGATGATGGGGAACTCCATGCCGCGCGCGTAACGGGCGATGTCTTTCTCGGCGCAATACGCCAGCGGGCGGATTACGATGTGGTCACCCTTGTCGGTGACCAGCTTGGGCGGCATCGCCTTCAACTTGCCGCCGAAAAACATATTCAGGAACAGAGTCTCGATCATGTCGTCGCGGTGGTGCCCCAGCGCAATCTTGTTTGCGCCCAGCTCTCCTGCCACCCGGTAAATGATGCCGCGCCGCAGGCGCGAACAGAGCGAGCAGGTCGTCTTTCCCTCTGGAATTTTTTCCTTGACGATGGAATAGGTGTCCTGTGTCTCGATGTGGAACCCGACGCCGAGTTTCTGCAAATAATTCGGCAGCACGGTTTCCGGAAATCCCGGCTGCTTCTGGTCGAGGTTCATCGCCACGATTTTAAAATCGATTGGCGCGCGTTTCTGCAGGGTGAGCAGAATGTCGAGCAGGGTGTAGGAATCCTTGCCGCCGGACAGGCACACCATCACGGTGTCGCCGTCCTCAATCATGTTGAAATCGCCGATGGCCTTGCCGACCTGACTTTCCAGACGGCCCTTGAGGCGGTTGAAATTGGACGAATGATGCTCGAAATGGATGGGTCGGATGCCGTTCATTTTAAATTCAAAACAATTTACCCCCGAGACACCGAGAAAGACCAGACCCTCGTGTGTTTCTGCCGGGGTTTTCTCCGCGTCTCTGTCGAGAGGTTTATTGGTTGTTAAAGGTTGACGCTGCGCCCGCCGTCCACCGCGATGACCTGGCCGGTAATATAGGGCGCATCGGCGATCAGAAACTTCACGGTGCGCGCAATATCGTCCGGCTCGCCTTCGCGCTTGAGCAGGGTGTGCGCCACGATCTTGCGCCGCGTTTCTTCATCATTCCACGCTTCGCCTTCGGGCCAGATGATGACACCGGGCGCCACCGCGTTCACGCGCACCTGCGGTGCCAGTTCCTGCGCCAGCCCTTTGGTCAGCGCGGTCAGGCCGGCCTTGGCCACGCTATACAGCAGATGGCCATGCATCGGGCGCTCGGCATGGATATCAACGATGTTGACGATCGCGCCGTGGCGGCGGCGCAACTCCGGTGCGGCTGCCTGCGCCAGCAACAGCGGCGCGCGCAAATTGGTACCGACCAGATCGTTCCATTGCGCCGCATCGATTCCGGCCAGCGGCGTGGCGTAAAAACTCGACGCATTGTTCACCAGCGCATCAATCTGCCCGAAATGTTCCACTACCTCCGCCACCATGCGCGGCAGGTTGGCCGGTTCAAGCAAGTCGGCCTGCACGCAAAACGTGGAATCTTCGCGCAAATCGTTCAGCTCGCCCCGCAGTGAAAACGCTTCATAAGCCGAGCTGCGAAAATGAATCGCGACATTCGCGCCCGCCGCGTGCAGACGGCGACAGATCGCCGCGCCGACGCGCTTCGCACCGCCCGTCACCAACACTGTTTTGCCTTGCATCACATTCCCCTCTAAACTCGCGCAACTGCCAAATTATACCTGACCATGCCCGCCCAACTGCCCGCCCCCTCCGCCGATGCACTTACCCACAGCGCACAACTGTGCGAACTGATCCGCCGGGACATTCGCAGCCAAGGCGGCTGGATCCCGTTCTCGCGTTTCATGGAGCTGGCGTTGTACGCGCCGGGGCTGGGTTACTACACGGCAGGCGCGCGCAAATTCGGCGAGGCGGGTGATTTCACCACCGCCCCCGAGCTATCCGCGCTGTTCGGGCGCGCACTGGCCAACCAGCTAATCGAAGTGATGCGGGCCAGCGCGCCGCACATCCTCGAGCTCGGCGCGGGCAGCGGCAAACTGGCACTGGACATACTCACGCAACTGGCCGCGCGCGGCACCCTGCCGGAAAGTTATTCGATACTGGAAGTCAGCGCCGACCTGCGCCAGCGCCAGCAAGCCCTGCTGCGTGAAAAAGCACCGCACCTCGCCGACCGCGTGCACTGGCTGGATGCGCTGCCGGAGAATTTCTCCGGCGCGGTCATCGCCAACGAAGTACTGGATGCCCTGCCGGTGCATCTGCTGCATTGGCGCCTCGACGCCGATTCCGATCCGGCCGCTCATCTGCTCCCGCCCGGCGCCGGCCAAGCCGCCCCCCCCACTGAACCCGCGATCACCGAGCGCGGCGTGGCGCTGGAAGGCACACGCTTCATCTGGCGTGATCGCCTGCCGCGCCACCCGGCACTGCTCGAATTTGCGAAAAGCCGGCGCGTCCCCGACGACTATCTAAGCGAAATATCGCTCGCCGCGCGCGGCCTCATCGCCAGCCTGTGCGAGCGCCTGGACAAAGGCGCGATGATTTTCATCGACTACGGCTTTGGCGCGGGCGAGTACTACCACCCGCAGCGCAATCGTGGCACGCTGATGTGCCACTACCGCCACCATGCGCACGCCGATCCGTTCTATCTGCCCGGCCTGCAGGACATCACCTCGCATGTGGACTTCACCGCCATTGCCGAGACCGCCATCGACCACGGCGCGCACTTTCTCGGCTACACCTCACAGGCGCACTTCCTGATCAACAACGGCGTCACGGATTTCCTCAAAGCCGTCTCGCCGCAGGACACCCGCGCCTACGCTCCGCTTGCCGCGCAACTGCAAAAACTCACCCACCCGGCCGAAATGGGCGAGCTGTTCAAAGTGATTGCGCTGGGAAAAGGAATAGACCAGCCGCTGGCAGGATTCCTGCGCGGCGACATGTCGCGCAGCTTGTAGTCAAATCAAGTGCCGAACAGCATGTCCGGCGCCAGCTTGCGCTCAATCAGGCAAACCGAAAGAGTTGGTTAGAGCGTTAAATAAGGCAGGGATTCAGACCGTCGCATCCTCGGCCTTATGTAGCGCGCTACATAAGGCCGATTATGTAGACAGCTCGATTATGTGGACTATCGGAGGTGGCATGTTTCGGACGCCATGCGCAGCGTGGTTCTACGACGATTGATGTAACGGCAAGCTCGACATAATTTCAATGATCGTCTGAAGTGGTGATCCCACTTCAGGAGGTCATTATGAAACCTATCTCATCGCACCGGGCTACGCCGAAGGCTCGGTCATCTGCATCATTCCCGGTACATATTGCTGACGAACTACGTCGTTACGATGAACATCTGCGCGACGTACGGGGACTGGCGGCAACTACGCGCAAGGATCGCCTTTACGTCGCGGGCATGCTGCTGCGACAGAAATTCAAGGATCGCACTATCGATATATCGCGGTTGCGCCCCGATGACGTTCGCCAATTCCTTGCCAGCCAACTGGAGGCGCACCGGACGGCTTCCAACGCATCGCGTCACGCAGCGGCACTGCGGAGCTACCTTCGTTATCGGGCGACCTGCGGCGATCCGGTAGGCAAGCTCACCGCCGTCATTCTGAATCCCGTTCACTGGAAGCTGGCGTCATTGCCACGCGCGCTTAAGCCGGACGAGATTGAGCGCCTGCTGAACTCATTCACCGACGATCTTCGTTGGCCCAAGCGCGGATACGCCATCATTCGTTGCGCATTGGATATGGGGCTGCGGTCATGCGAGATAGCCAGCCTGAAGATCAGCGACATCGACTGGCGTGCCGGCATCGTAACGCTACGGGGTACGAAGTCACTACGGCAGGACGTACTGCCCTTGCCGATGGAAACCGGGCAGGCGCTGGTGGACTATCTCCAGAACGAGAGGCCGCGTACCGCCAACCCTTCGGTCTTCGTTCCTCGCCTTGGTGATCATGATCGACCGATGACTGCCGGTGCGGTTCGAGGCGTGATCCGATGGGCGTATCGGCGCATCGGCCTGACGCATACACGTTCGCACGCGCTGCGCCACGCCTTCGCCTGTCGTTTGGTTGAGAACGGCAGTTCGCTCAAGGAAGTCGCCGACCTGCTGCGCCACCGCTCGTTGAACACCACCCTGATCTACGCCAAACTCGACACGCCGAAGCTGGCGGCCGTTGCCCTGCCATGGCCCGGGAGCGCATCATGAGCGCGCGCATCGGATTGCAGCAGCGAATCAACGACTATCTCGCCGAGCGGCATCGCCTCGGTTTCGAGCTGCGCTCACGGGATACGCTGCTGGCTGGGTTTGCCCGCTACGTTGCGGCTCGGCATCACCATGGCCCACTGACAGCCGATCTCATGATCGAGTGGGCGCGCCATGATAAATGGCACCATGAAACACCGGCAACTTGGGCCGTCCGGCTTGCCAGAGTTCGACATTTTGCGCGTTACCTGAAGCAGTTCGAACCGGAGACCGAAGTTCCGGAGGAATCGGTCTTCGGTCCGGAGGCAGGCCGTGTTGCTCCACATATCTTCCATGAGCAGGAAGTCATCGACTTGCTAGCGGCAGCTCGGAAGCTTGGACCTCCGGGCAGCATTCGACCCGCAACCTATGAAACTCTGTTTGGCCTGATGGCCTCGACCGGTCTGCGGATTTCGGAAGCCATCCATCTGCTTGATACCGATGTCGATCTCAAGCTTGGAATGCTCACCATCCGGCAAACCAAGTTCGCCAAGTCGCGGCAGTTACCGATTCACCCAACTACTGTTGCCGCGTTGATGAAATACCGCCGACAACGTGCGCGGCATGTTGCCAGCATCGCTGAGATGCCATTTCTGATCAGCAGCCGTGGACGACGACTTGGGGAACCTCTCGGCTGTCGTCAGGCCCATCGCGTCTTCAACATCCTGCGCGACAGTCTGCACTGGGTAAATCGTGGCGGCCACGCAGCACCACGTCTCCATGACCTACGTCACACCTTTGCGGTCCGTCGCATGATGCTCTGGCATACCGAGGGCACCGACATTGATCAGATGATGCTGGCGCTGTCGACCTATATGGGCCATGCCGAGATCTTCTACACGTACTGGTATCTCACGGCAGTACCGGAATTGATGGCACTCGCCGGCGGCAAATTCGAGTGCTTCGCCAACCTACCGGGAGACGGCAATGCGTAAACAACCCAAGGTACCACCCTCATTTGCCGCGCTCGTCCAAGCCTACTTTACCGAGTACCTGACCCAGCAACGGGCGCTCAGCGCACAGACCATCGCCGCCTATCGTGATGGCTTTGTGCTCTTCCTCGGCTTTGTCGAATCTCGCCTGGGCAAATCACCGAACGCAATAACCTTGGCTGACATCACGCCAGATATGATCATGGCCTTCCTCGATCATCTGGAACGTCAGCGACATAATTCCGTACGCAGCCGCAATGCGCGACTGGCGGCGCTGCGGTCGTTCCTGAAGTTTGCTGCGCACCGCGACGTGGCATCACTACAAGTGATCGAACGCGCATTGGGTGTTCCGGTAAAACGTTTCGAGCGCCCGATGTTCGGCTATCTGTCGCGCGAGGAGGT
>Ga0210041_1004618_pt1 | contig 10067 bp, 6 predicted proteins | sample CryGeymeta201503_FD_183973 | JGI IMG/M metagenome (GOLD analysis project Ga0210041, IMG submission 183973) | Groundwater microbial communities from Crystal Geyser aquifers in Utah, USA - Crystal Geyser metaG 2015-03 (SPAdes) (version 2) | ecosystem: Environmental > Aquatic > Deep subsurface >... | reverse complement strand
CGCGGGGCATGATCTCGGCGAACCCGTAGACGACGAGACGCCCTCCCGCTTTGAGCCGACGGTAGCCCGGGCGCGGCGTGCTCACGCCGTTCGCGTCGAAGATCGCGTCGAACCCTTTCGGCGCGATCCGGTCCGCGTCCTCCCAGAGCCTCCCCCGCGAGCGGACGATCACCGCGTCGGCGCCGAGCGCGACGCAGGCGTCGGCCTTCTCCTGGGATCCGACGACGCCGATCGCGCGGCACCCGGCGATTTTCGCCAATCGCACGAACGCCGAGCCGGCGCCGCCGGCCGCCGAGTGAATCAGCACCGTCTCCCCCGCTTCGACCTTCGCGGCCCGGTGTAGGCCGTAATAGGCGGTGAAGTGAACCGCCGGAAACGCCGCGGCCTCCTCGAACGACCACCCCTCGGGGATAGGCCACAACCGCCAAGGCTCGACGATTTGCGTATCCGCGTAACCGCCGAAGCGCGTGATCCCGAACACGCGGTCCCCTTCGCAAAATCCTTCGGCCCCAACGCCGAGCGCGTCCACGACCCCGGAGAACTCGAAGCCCGGACTCATGGGATAAAGTCCTTCCGCCGCCTTATAATGCCCCATGCGCACCATGCAGTCGGCGTAATTAACTCCGGCCGCGCGAACGCGGACGCGGACCTGACCCGGTCCGGGGTCCGGGTCGGCCTCTTCCACCCAGCGCAAAGCCTCGTGACCGCCCGGTTCCGTGATCAAAATGCGCTTCACTCTGAGATTCTAACAAACATGCTAGAATCGTCGGATGGCAAACGGCGCCCGCGATCTACGTAGGGAATTCCTCGACTATTTCGATCACAAGGCCCACCACGTTCAGGCCTCCAGCCCCCTCATTCCGCAAGGGGATCCTTCCTTGCTGTTCACCGCGGCCGGCATGGTTCCCTTCAAGCCCTACTTTCTCGGCGTCAAAACCGGCACGGACCGAGCCACCTCGGCGCAAAAATGCTTCCGCACCACGGACATCGACAATGTCGGCCTGACCGTTCGCCACCTCACTTTTTTCGAAATGCTCGGTAATTTTTCCTTCGGGGACTACTTCAAGGAAGAGGCGATCGCCTTCGCCTGGGATTTTCTGACGAAGAAGATCGGGCTCGACCCGAAGCGGCTGCATCCGTCGGTGTTCCGGGATGACGCGGAGGGCGAGGCGCTCTGGAAGAAGATCGCGCAAAATCCCGTCACGCGCCTTGATGAGAAGGACAACTTCTGGGCGATGGGAGAGACAGGGCCGTGCGGCCCCTGCTCCGAGATTTACTACGACTTCGGCCCCGGCTTCGGCGACGGACCTGAGGACACGGTCGGCGGCGACGGAGACCGCTACATCGAATTGTGGAATCTCGTCTTCATGCAGTTCGACCGTCAGCCCGGAGGGGCTCTGAAGCCGCTCCCCAAGAAAAACATCGACACGGGGATGGGCCTCGAACGCCTCACGATGGTCGTCGAGGACAAGAAGACCCCCTTTCATACCAGCCTGTTTCTTCCGATACGGGACGCCGTCGTTTCCCGGCTCGATCCGGACCCGAAGGACCGCAACACCGAACTCGGCCTGCGCATCATTTCCGATCACACGCGGGCGGCGGTGATGCTCGCGTTCGAAGGGATCATCCCTTCCAACGTGGAGCGCGGCTACGTGCTGCGGCGCCTCATCCGCCGCGCCTCGCGCTACGCGCGCCTGCTCGGAGCCAAGGAACCGTTTCTGCAGTCGCTCGTCGCGTCCGCCCTCGACATTTACGATGTCCAATACCCGGAATTGCGCGCCGCACGCCGGCAGATCGAGGACACTTTGCGCGCCGAAGAGGAGCGCTTCTTCGAAACGCTCGAGCGCGGCGAAAAGGAACTAGCGGATTTGCTCGGGAGTTCCACGAAAACGCTTTCCGGCGCCGAGGCCTTCAAGCTCTACGACACCTACGGATTCCCGCTGGAACTGACGCGGGAGATCTGCATCGCGAGGGGAGTGTCCGTCGACGAGACGGGATTTAAGTCGGCGCAGGAAAAGGCGGTCGAAGTCGCCCGCTCCGGATGGAAGGGTTCGGGGCAGGCGTCGAAAGCGGTCTACGACACGCTGCTGCAGGATACGCCCGGCCTCCGCACGGATTTCGTCGGCTACGGCCACCTCGAAAAGGAAACCCGCATCGCCGCGATCCTGCCGGCGCGGGAAGGCTCCGATCCGGGAGAACTCGCGCCCGGCGACCAGGGCGAGATCGTTCTGAAGGAAACCCCCTTTTATCCCGAGGGCGGCGGACAGGTCGGGGACTCCGGAGCGCTCTACGACGACGTCAAGGACGACCGCCTCCTCGCGCAAGTCCATGACACGCAAAAGCCGCGGCCCGGACTGATCGTCCACCGCGTCACCGCGCACCGCACGCTCCGCCTCAACATGCGGGTGCGCGCGAGGGTCGACGCCCAACGCCGTCGGACCACCGCGTACCACCATACCGCCACCCATCTTCTGAATGAAGCGCTGAAACGCGTGTTGGGGCCCACCGTGCGCCAGGCCGGTTCCCTCGTCGCCCCGGACCGCCTGCGCTACGACTTCACGCACGGCAAGCCGGTGTCCTCCGAGGAACTGTTGCAGGTCGAAGCGATCGTCAACGAGGCGATCGCCGCGGACTATCCTGTCTCCCCGAAGGTCCAAAGCGCCGACCAGATCGAAGCGCTCGGAGCGACGACCTTGCTCGGCGAGGATTACGGGGATAAACCGCGCTTTCTCTTGATCGGCACAAAAGGGTGGGACGATCCGAAAGATCGCTTCAGCCTGGAACTCTGCGGCGGAACGCATGTGGAGAACACCGGCGAGATTCAGCGTTTTAAAATCGTCAAAGAAAGCTCGGTCGCCGCCGGAATCCGCCGCATCGAGGCCGTCGCCGGACCGGCCCTCGAGGATCTGCAGCGCGCGGAGGAAGAAAAGATCCGCGAAGAACTCCGAGAGGCGATTCATAATTTTATCGTCATCACCTCAAAAATCCAGTCGGTGACCGGAAAACCGTACCGCGACGTTCTGCGCGACATCCCCGACGCGGATTCCTCTCCGCTCGAAGCCATCCGCAGAGTGCTTCCGGAACTGCGCGATCGGGAAAAGAAGATTTCCAACGAACTCGCGCAGGCGAAGCGTTCGAAACTGATGCAGCAGGCGGATTTGGGGAAGGTCGTCCTCGAACTCGGCCATCTCAAACTCGCCGTTCAGAAATTCGACGGCACCGAGGCGCAGGCCCTGCGCGGCCTCGCCGACAAGTTCAAACGGGAACTCGGCACCGGGGTGGTCTTTCTCGGTTCGTCGGACCACAAGCGCCTGTCCTTCGTCGTCGGCGTCACGCAGGATCTGATCGGCAAAGGGGTCGACGCCTCCGCGATCGCGAAAGCGATCTCCGAAAAGCAGAACGGCCGCGGCGGCGGGCGCCGGGATTTCGCCCAAGGCGGCGGCCCCGATTACGACTGGGACGAACTCGTCGAAATCGTCAAGAAACTCGTACAAAAGCCCTGAGCGCCCGCCTCCGGCATCCGTATTTCCCGCACTTCCCTTCGCTCTTGCGTTGAGTTAAACTGGAGTCGTATCGGCGGATGCGCGCGATGCAAGGAGGCACTCCATGAAACGGTACTGGATCGCGGCGGCCCTTTTGGCCGCCGGCAGCGTCGGATTCGCTCGAGCCCAAGAGGACCCGGGCATGGGCAGGCATTCGGGGATGGGCAGGCATTCCGGGATGGGCAGGCATTCCGGGATGGGCAGGCATTCCGGGATGGGCAGGCATTCCGGGATGGGCATGCATTCCGGGATGGGCATGCATTCGGGAATGGACGACGGAACGCCTTTCGGCTTCTTCGGCAGGGGCCCTCGTGAGGACGGTCTCGAGAGCATCGTGATGCACCGCGGGAACATGCTCCTGATGGCCGCCGCCCCCCTAAAACTTACCGACGCGCAGAGGGACAAGGTTAAGGACGCGATGCGCTCGGCCAAGAAGCAGGTCAACACGTTGAAGGCCGAGGTCGAGAACATCGGCATCGACATTCGAGCGGCCTTGCAGGGAGACGACGCCGACTCCGGGAAACTCAAAAAGCTCGTCGATCAAAAATACGCGGCCAAGGCCAAGATCGCGAAAACGCTGATCGACGCCCATGCCGCCATCGACGCGACCCTCACGAAGGAGCAGAAAGAAGACATCCGCAATCATCGGATGGGCTTCGACCGCGATGAGGAAGAGGACGGTGAGGAGGATGAAGAAGAGGAAGGCGGGCGCTGATCAGCGTCCGAACAGACCTTTCAGCGACTTGAGGCCCTGTTTCGCCGCGTCGGTCGCGGCGCCGCTGGCGTTGAACGCGACGCGCTTGCCGGCGCCGATGACCGACGCGAGCAGCGGCTTCAGGACGGTTTTTGCGGCCTGATCGGGGGTCGTTCCCTCCTTCCCTCCGATGTCCCGCAGCATCAGCGCCGGAAGCGGCGCGGAAAGCGATTGTCCCTGCAGCAGCGTCGACTTCATCCCAAGCCGCAACTCCCCGTGCAGGAAGTCAAAGCGCTTGATTCGAACCTTCACCGGCTTCAACGGAGTTTCAGCGGTCTTGCCGGAGTCCGCGGCGGCCGGACCCGTGAATTTCTCCACGTTGGCGAGGATCGCCGCTATGTTGCTCCCCTTCAGCCCCGCCTCGTAGGTGACGCGGGGCCCCTCGATGTAGATCGCGTCGATCACGATGACCTGCGAGAGCAGCGACTTGGGATCTATCGCGATGCGGACCGTATCCAGTTCGAAGGCGGAGGGAGTCGTGAATCCGGGAGGATTTCCCACGACGAATCCGCGCAGTTCCCCCTTTCCGGAGAACGGAGAGAGGCGCACGGCCTTCAGCGTCACGGGCGCGCCGACGACCCGCGGCGCGAAGCCTTCAACCGCGCTTTTCACCATCCCGTTGATGCGCAGCGACATCACGAGAACTGCGACGGCGGCCAGCGCCGCCAGCCCGCCCAACCCGAATACGATCTTTTTCATGGGGAAAAATTTGCGCCCATCAGGACTCGAACCTGAATCTACAGCTCCGGAGGCTGTTGTGATATCCGTTTCACTATGGGCGCGACAGAAAGGATTCTACCAAATCAAAGGCGGACGAGAAGAGGGAGAAACAGATGACGCGCATCGGCACCGAAATGCGAAGACGCCTGATTTCCTGGGTCGTAGCGAAAAAACCGTTTAAAGCCCAAGCATCAATACAGTAAGGAGACGCGTCCCCATGCCTGGGCTGCATCCTGGCGTTTCTCTACCGAGGTGATGTTTCTCTCCCCATGGAAACTATCGACATCATATTTCTCAATGCCGATACTCACGCGCGTAAAGCGCGTCGCGTCGTAGCTCAAAGAAGCGTTCAGATTGAGACCGCGGCCGAATGTCGCCGCAACCGATGGAGATAGTCCTGGCAACAACAGATCGGACTGGCGATAACCCAACGTATACTCCTGTCCGGAACCGCCGGACATGCCGATAAATTCAATCGCGAACGGGAAGAGTACTTTTTCATTGAGACGGTATGCGGAAGCGGCACGGAAACTAATCCCTTGGCTCGTTAGGTAGTTCGTAACGATTGGGAGATAGACGCCTTTTACCGAAAACGCGTTCACCCGGGTTTCTCCCTTACCCACAAAATCCCAGATACCCTTCATGTAGGCCCACGTCGCCGCGCTGCCGACGAACGAGATCATGTTGGCGCGTTCCATGTCGGGGACGCTGATGGAGAGTCCCTTATTACCGTAAATCCTCGATAGGCTGTGCAAATCCGAATTATTTGGGGTGTCATTGGTAAGGTTGTAATAGTTTGAGGAAAGCAGTCCCGCGGTATAAGGCACCCATTCGTAAACATGTCCGTGTCCGTCCAACAGCCGATCCGCTAAATCCCCCGCGAAACGCATTTCGTTATTAACGCCGGCAGAATGGAATACAACTCCCCAATCGGTCGAAAGGGATTGTTCACTACTGGGGGTAAACGCGAACGGGCCTGAGGCGACATAGCGCGAATCGACTGGGGGAATGAAGCGCCGATCGCCGTGGCGGAACTGAACGGAAGCATCTCCGAAAATATTCACAAATCGTTTTGAGAGAAATCCGATAAAATTCGAGGCAGCGGGGTCGAACTGAGGATCTAGTCCTACCGCGTAAGCGCGGCTGAAATGACCGAATTCATGATAGGGGGTCATAAAACCATCAACGCTTAAAGTGAATCCGGCCGCAGAACCGGCGATAAGGGTGAGACCATTGCCCAGCGCCGAATCCGTAAAATGCAGTTTATCGAAGAGAAAGCTTTGGGCGTCGACCCATTCCACTCCCAGAGCGGAGAAGGCCCGATTGGAATTCGCGCTCGTGAGGTAGCCGCTGTCAATAGAGAGAGTCCGGACATGTCCGTCGAGAGCGGAAGCCCCCGAACCCAAAAGGATAAGCGCAGTCCAGAGTCCAAGAAGTTTCTGCAGACGGGCGATAGTACTCGCTTTTAACAAGGGAAAGCCTCCATAAAGGAACTGATTCGCGTATTAATTACCATATTCCCAGAAACTAGATCGACCCTTCGGCGTAATATTGACCACCGTAATAATTCATTAGAACCGAACCGTGATGCCAGGGGAGGCGATGCGCCGAGACGCCGCGTCGTCCGTATAGGCGTCGCTGAGGGGTTCCAGCGTATTCCGGGAGAGCCAGCGCAGGCGCGGTTTCCCGCCGATCTCCGCAATTTCCAGGCGGGCGCCCTGCCGGGTCGAACCGCCGGGAGGGCCGCGGGGGGCGTTGCCCCCTTCGGGGACCTGCGCGCGCCAAAGACGTTCCAACAGCTCAACGCGGGCTTCCACCGTCACCCCCATGTTCAGCAGCCAGCCGATGTTGATCGCAAACTCCCCGGTCTGGGCGTCGGTCCCCACCAGCGCCTGCCCGGTCGTCAGGACGGGAAAAGTCCCGGTCTCGGCGCTCAGGCGCTCAACGGCCTCGAGCATTCGGGGATCAACCGTCGCGTAGAAGAAGGGATCTTCCTGTAGGCGCCGGAGAAAGGCGTCGCGAACGCCGAACACTTTTTTTCCGACCGCCGTGTTGTGCGCGAACAGCCGGTCCCGCCAGCGGGCCGTCACCTCGTACGCGTCTCCCGCGCGCATGCCGCCGATCGCGCCGACGGTCGCCGCGAAGCGCGAAAGAAAGGACATCGTTCGCCCGATCGGACGCCCCTCCCCGAACAGCCGTCCCGAGGAGGACACCTGCGCGGTCAGGGTCTGCGCCATGCTCAGAAAACCGAAATCGGACCATTGCCCGCTCAGCCACCACTGGGCGAGATCGCCGGCGGGACGCAGGCGCAGATGGGTCAGCACGTAGTTCGCGAACACGACGTCGGCGCTTTGGCGCAGCGGACCGTGCTGAAGGGGATCGTCGAGGTCGATGTAGACGGGTTCGATCCAACGGGAGAGCCCCGCGCGGAGCCGGTACACCTTCGGCGACGCCGTCGGTGTGAAGCGTCCGCGCCGCATCTCTGCGCGAAGCCGCACCGACGCCGTCTCCGGAATCTTGTACGCGCCGCCCGCGGGATCGACGTAGAACCCCATCGCCACGGAGACCAGGCTTAGGAAGCTCTTATCGAAGGCCCGGATCTTCACGCGCCAGGCGTCGGGATCTTCGCCGGCCCGCCTCAATTCTTCATCGACGACGATCGCGAGCGTATAAGGCTCTGCGCCGTACGCCGCGCCGACGGAATCAAGCTTCAGTTCGCGCGTCCCCGCCCGAACCTTCTCCGCGATCCGCGCGGACAAGTAGCGGCGGAAATCCTGCTCCCAGACATCGTTGTCCCGAAAGAGATAGGTCCAGGTCTCGGAGCGAAGGGAACTTCCGCGCGCGATCAGCCGCGCGAGCTTGCTTCGGGCCTCCTTTCCGTCTTGAGAAAGCCAAATCTCCAGACGCTTCAGCCGCCCCTGTTCCGAGAGATCGGCCGCACCGACGTCGAAGAAATTTCCAAACCCGCGGATGAAACCATCGCGCAGCAGGGCTTTTGTGTTCGAGTCCGCGGACAAAGCCCCCGCGAACGGGGTATTCGAGAGTCCCGCTTCCAACGCCGCGTACTCGTCGGGGTTTTCCGAAAACGCTCGGTCAAAGAGCTTCGAGAGAAGCGCCGTCGAGTCCTTGCCGCCCCGTTCGGGGGCCGCCCCGGGTTCATCGGCGCCGTTGAACCCGTCAAAGCGATCCTGCAGCGCGCGCAATCGTTTTCCGAGCGCCTTCGCTCCCTGAGCAGGAGTCTTGACCACGCCGGCGGAGGCCTTCGCGGACGACGGCTGCGCAGTAGGCCCCGCCACGAGCGCGGACGGCGCCGCGGGAGTCGCCGAAGCGATCGCCCCGTCGGGGGATTGCAGCGACGCCGGAACCAAGGACGGCAGAGACCCCGTGAACGCCAAGGACGGGGCGCCGACGGGCCGCGAGAGGGAGGAGGAAACCGCGGAAAGGGGAACGATGGCCGTGGGGAGCGTTCCCGAGCGTCCCGCGGGGGCGGACAGCACGCGCGCGGCATCCGCCGGGATCGCGGACCCGGCGAAAAAAACGGCGGCGACCAGAGCGCGAAGCACCCTCATCCTCATGAAGGTAAACGAATTGCAAATCCCGCAAAGGTGCCTAACGGCCCTATTTTGAAGGCCAAAAAGACCTGTTATTGTCTGGGCCTTTCGAATCAATTTCTAAAATAGACCCTTGACGAAAAACAATCCTGCGGCATTCTATGGATTATGGCCAAATCCCTCATGAACCCCCGAAAAGCCGGCTGGACCTTCGTTCTGAAATTCAAAATCTGCCGCGGCGATCGTTCAATCGAAGCGATCAAGGTCCTGAACACGCCCGCCTGGGGACCCGCGGTGCTGGCGTCTCTATTTGTGGTGGGGGCGCTCGGCGTTTTCGGCGTCGCGACCGCGCGGCGAGGCGCAGATCCGAGCCGGCCGGTCCTCACGGCGGGGATGATCCCGGAGGCGGAACCGGTCGCCCCCGTGCCGACCCTAGGCGAGGAACTGCACCACGCGGTTCCGACCCGCGGCGGAGAGGACGCCGCGCGCGACGTGATCACGCCGCTTAACGTGCGGGACCCCTCCGCTCTGGTGATGGGTCCCGCGCGCTATTAATTGTAGAGGCGGACGTGAAAGTGTCCGCCGTGATTGGGCTCAACATTGAGCACGCGCGAAGCTTCCCGGTATAAGGACGGATCGTTCTTGCGGGCGTAGGCGAGCAGCTTGTTCCGGTTGCTCTGGCTGGTGAAGACGAATTGCACCGGAGAGCCGCGGCGATCGGAAACGCGATACTGTAGAATCCCCCTCAACACCAGCCAATTGCGCTCCGTATCGAAAGCGTACACCTGCTCGCGCCAACGCTTGCTCCCCTTTTTACGCCAAACGGTGCCGGCGGGTTTGAAGAAATTTCTAATGTCGGCGTCGAGACCGATCCGGTGGGAGCTGTGCCCGATCCACCGCTTCTCCCGCTTCGAATACCAAGCGAGCCTCCCGCCGCCCTCTTTTGAAATGTCTCGGATCTCGAGATCCGGAAGCCCCTGCTGATGCGCGTAGGCTCCCGTGTATTGGATCAAGCGAATCATGCGTCCGGTTCCCCAACGCTGGGAGGTCGTCGACTTGTACCCCAAACCCGTTGGAGGCAAATGCAGCCCGCTGCCGACCATACGCGCGTTCTTGCCGTAATGCACGCCGCGCGTATCGACCGATCCCTGCACCCAAGGCACCATCGACGCGATCTGCCGGGATAGGCCGTCGAAGAATTCCCCGACCGGGCGAACGGCGTCGTCCACCGCCCGGCCGATCCGCTCGGAGATCGTCTGCGGCTCGCGCAACACCGCGGTCGGGCGTCCGGAGGATCGCTCGGGAAGCCCCACCGCCTCATGCGCGGCTTTGAACGCCTTCAGGAATTCGACCAGATTGCGCGAGCGCCTGGCGCGGGCTCCGGGGCGGGATCCCGGAACGGGAACGGTCCAGCGGTTTTCTTCGGCGGCGCGGCGCGCCGAGTCCAGGTCGCGCGGCGGACACGATTGAAGGTTCCGTTGCGACCGCGCGGCAGCCGGG
>Ga0210041_1004614_pt1 | contig 10073 bp, 13 predicted proteins | sample CryGeymeta201503_FD_183973 | JGI IMG/M metagenome (GOLD analysis project Ga0210041, IMG submission 183973) | Groundwater microbial communities from Crystal Geyser aquifers in Utah, USA - Crystal Geyser metaG 2015-03 (SPAdes) (version 2) | ecosystem: Environmental > Aquatic > Deep subsurface >... | reverse complement strand
TCCCAAAAAATCACCTGATACATCGTCAGTTGGTATTTATCTTAAAATCGGATGATAAATATATTATCAACTACCAACAAAATTACCTTGAACTGGCTATTCCTCGTTCCGATTATATCGATGTTCGAAAATTCAACAAGCTATCCACAACCGGCGAAAAATCAATATTAAAAACCCTGCGCACCGAAATGTGGAAAGATTTTGATGATTTTGCTTTAAAATGCAACGTGCTCGAAACCAATACAATTATTTATTCATTCATCGAGGATCATAACCTGAATGTGGACACGTATGATATGTTTCGCAAACATTTACAACGATTGCCACAAAACACCGAAAAAATTCGCCGAAAAGTTGCCCGATAACCTTTTAAAATGTCCCACGCTGTCCACTTTGTCCACTATGTACATTTTGTGAACTTACAAAACCACACCAATAAAAAAGCGGTATAATTCTCAACTTATACTGCTTTTTTTAATAAAATGGAAATTTCCATCCGGCAAAAACCACTGTTTTCCAAATACTTTGTCCTTTAGCCAGCCATCTGGTATATATAATATTGTGTTGCTTTTAATTCAAATTCAAAGTAACACGCATGAGCAATTTCGTTTTATTATCCCAAATATTTCGCGGTAAATGGTTTATTGAGCCAAATTTTGCTTTATCGCAAGGTCCAATCCTGGCAGGATTAATAAACGGTCAAACAGCCGTTGAACCTTACGACGAAAGCACCGAACAAAAAGCCTGCAATTATGCGTATGCGCTTAAACCGGGTGCCGATGCCATTGGTACATTTTCATTAAAATACCGCTCAAACGAAATTCCCGAAGGTTCTATTGCCATTATCAGACTTAACGGTTCCTTAATGAAAGCCGATAACTGCGGCGACCCCGGAATGGCAACGGTAGGCCGATACATCAAACAAGCCGACAAACACCCAAACATTAGTAAAATAATTTTACATATTGATTCTCCAGGCGGAACCGTTGACGGAACAGAAAACCTTGCTGATATTGTTAAATCAACCGAAACCCCAATTGAAGGTTATGTCGATGGCATGGCGTGCAGCGCTGCAGCTTGGATTTTAAGTGCTTGCGATAAGGCTTGGGCATCAAACGATTTTAACGAATTGGGTTCCATTGGTATATTGCTTTCATTCACCGATGTTCAGGGTTATTACGAAAAAATGGGTGTTAAATTCCACACCATTACAGCAAGCACTTCTCCCGATAAAGTAAAATGGTTTCAGGATTTAAAAGAAGGCAAGTACGAAAATTACATTAAAGAAGTACTCGATCCGATTGACGAACGGTTTATGGAAACCATCAAACGCAATTTGCCTGGCGTAAAAGATGAGCACCTTACCGGAAAAGTATTTTTTGCCAAAGATGTAATTGGTGTTTTTGTTGATGGCATTAAAACCCTCGACCAAATTATTTCCGAATCAATCAGCAGTTCCAATTCCGGCACTGCTTCAGCTAATAATCAAAACTTAAAATCAATGGAAAAATTAACAGCCTTAGTTGCTCTGCTGGCTGTCGCTAATTTACAGCTTACCGCTGATAATGATGGCGGCTTGTATTTGAATGCAGAGGAACTCGAAGCATTAAACACGGCCATCGAAGATGCCGGAAATGTTGATGCCGAAGCGCTCACCGCTGAGCGCGATAATGCCATGGCAGCGCAACAAACTGCCGAAAGTAATCTGAGCGCCGCAAATGAGCGCATTACAGAACTCGAAGCTCAGTTGGATGAAAAACCCGGAGCCGAATCGGCAACTGCAAAAAAAGCAACCGATGCTACTAAAACCTCAAAAAGTGAGGATGATGAGTTTGCAGTTATTGCAAACGCCAGCGACTTGTATCAATCAATAAAACAATAAACCATGGCAATTGTAAACAAAGCTGACTTAATAGCTTCGGCTGTAAAATTCCAGCCCGAGTTAAAGTTATTACCCTTTATCGCTTTTAGCGAATTGGGAAAACAAAACGGCTTCTTTGTAAAAAAAGGAGTATATGGCACCGAAAAAATAGTTTCGCTCGACCTTGCTGGTCGAATGCGCCCATATCATACCGGTGGCCCCGATGAGTTGGATATGACATTCGTAGTAAACGAAATTACCACCTATTTAGGCGAAGATTATACGCTGTTTGAAATAGCACAGTTAATCGACACCTTGTGGGGTTTGGGAACCATCGATTTCAAAAAACTGTCGAACAGCGAAATTGGAAAAAAAATGTTAGCAGTACGTATCAATCGGAACCTTGAAGATATTCGCAAGAATATTTGGAAAGGCGTTCGTAACAGTGCTGGTACTACTACATTGGCTTTGTTTAATGGGTTTGATACCATTATTGATGCCGGCGTTACCGCTGAAAAAATTTCAGTAGCTAATGGAAACCTTTCCACATTTGATGCAGCCATCACTGCCGACAACGCAGTCGATAAATTTAAAGCTGCTTACCGCGCATTGCCCGAGGAATTGAAAGAAGGCGTTATCAATATGTACGTAAACCAAACACTTTACGAACATTATTGCGACGATTACGAAGTACTTCGTGGAAATTTGCACGATAAAAAGTTAGGCCAGGTTGTGTTGCATGGTTCCGACGATAAGTGCATTATTAAGCCACAAAGCTATCGCGAGGCTACGGCTCCTGTTATTTTCTCTATTCCAAACAACCTTACAATCGGTACAGGTTCACAGGGCGAAAAAGAAAAAGTTGTGGTAAAAGAAGACAACAACGTGAAATTTATGCAAATGTTGCATATGATGTTCTTTGGTACTACCATCCAGTGTTACGATAAACGTGTGTTCCACGTTTACAAACAGTTTGCCGGGTAGTTTTTCTCATAGTGATAGCGCACCCCTTTGGGGTGCCTGTTTTTGACATTAATTTTTAAAAAATACTGATATGTTACAAGATTTAGTATGGACACCAAAAACAAATCCTTCAGGTATTGGCAGTATGATTTTCATTGCTGCTGCAGCTGATGTTGCATCAATTCCTGCTTATGGTGCAGCCGGTGTTTCCACATTGGCAGAAGGCGATATTGCTATGGTTGCTACAAAAACTTTTCATCGAATTTACTCCACCCAGGGTAAAGCAAAATTCGGTTACGAAAGTTTAGGCGAAAAAGATGCCAAACTGTTTAAAGTTATGGCTGAGTTGTCATATCCTGACATCGATGCCAAATCGAAAGAATTGGTAATGGAAATTTTGAACGGAAATTGTGTGCTATTAATTCCAACATTAACAACCGAAAAAGCCAGCCCAACTTATGTAATGATTGGTGGGCACACATACGACACCGAAGTGGACGCAAAAGGAACTTCGGGCGATGCTCCAGGTAGTGCAAAAGGATTAAGCTTAACCGTTAGTTCTTTCGATATTGTTCCTGGTAAAACTTACGAAGGGGCAATTACCTTGAGTGATGGCTCTTTTGATTGTGCTACCGGAGTATTTACTGCCGGAGTTTAATTTATTAGTTGTGTAATTTTTTAAAAAGCTGCCCCAACATGGTGGCGGCTTTTTTTAATAAAAAAATACTGTTATGGCAAAAAAAAATATAAAAACACCTGCCGAACTTATGCTCGAAACTCAGTTAAAGCGCAAAGCTGAAGCTGAAAAAAGAGAAAAGGAGTTACTGGAGCTTGCAAAAAAACAACATGCTGAAAAATTGAAGGAAACGGAAGAATTTAAGGCTGAAATTAAAGAATATCTGGCATCAGAAAAAGAATTCGATGAAGGTTTTGCCCTACTTACACGATTTAATAGTAATCGTTGTCTATTAGACCAGGTATTGCGAAAAAAAATGCAAAGCAAGGTTGTTTATGAGCTTGAAAAATTATTGGATAAAGAGCTTATCAAAGCTTATTTGCGACCTGTAACCCAAAAACCACTGCGTAAAGTAATTGTGGTTGGTAATGCTTACAAAAAATTACGGGGCGACGAAACAGCGCCAACCATGGAAATTGTGCTAACCGAAGAACAGCGGAAAGAAGCTTTTGACGAATTTCTTAAATCATCAGGCAGCGGAGTAAACCCCGATGAACTACCCGAGCTATTAAAGGAATATTATGAAAAAGCCTGCAAATATTACCACATTTTCCGCCATTGGCACGAGGTTATGAAGTTGGCTAAAACCGATGCAGAAAGGGCTGCGGCTATTAAAATGATGCAACCGGCCGAAGAATATAAAGCCGAATGCTGGCATGTAATTGATGCCTGGGTAAAAGATGGAACCTTACCAGAAAAAAAAGAAGCCAAAAAAGAACCGGAAGCTCCGGCCGAAGTTGCCGAGGAAATTATGCAGGCGAAATCCTACATAACAAAAATGCTCAAAACACTGGAACTTAAGCAGGGTGAAAAGTACGAAGATCAAAAAGTAAAATTGGCCGAAAGGGTGAATTTGCTGAAAAAATACAATCAGGTGCCAAAAGTACATGAGAAAATGTTGCTGAAACATGGGCTCATCACAAAAGATTAAATGGATAAAAGAGGGTTTTGCCCCTTTTCTCGATAAAGTCCAGTCGCATCATGTATTTGATTTTTGTTTAGGTTATGTTGAAAGGGCTGATGATTGTATTATCAGCTCTTTTGCCCTAAACGAAAGCTTTATAAGGCGACTGGTTAAAAATCGTGAAAAGCTTGGTAATCTGGTAGTGATATGGGACAGCAACATGGCCACGCAAAACATTGGTAAATTGCTTTTTGCAGCAAAAAATACAAACAAACTGTTACTGACCAACAATCACAGCAAAGTACTGTACATGGCAAACAATCAAAAACAGTGCATTGCGGTAAGTTCTGTAAATACAACCGGTAATTATAGGTACGAGGCTGGTTTTATTACAACCGATGTGCACCTGGTTGAATTTTATAAATCAAAACTCGATGAACTGATATTAGAAAGTAAAACGTGGACGAATTATCTAAAATAGAAGACCTGGCATCGTTATTCTTAACCGTTTCCGAAATTGCTTTTGAGTGCGGAATTCTGGAACAGGAACTACGTCGCGAAATAAGAGGGCAGTCATCCGATCGGGCAAAAGCTTATTTCCGTGGCAAAATTAAAACCAAAATAGCCATACGCCGGCAAATACTCGACTTTGCAATTGCCGGAAGTCCACAGGCCGAAATTATGATGAACGATTTTTCAACCGAACAAAACAGCGATGAGTAAACCAGCTACTTTAGAAAAATTTCGTCAGCATCTTTTTTCTGACCATTCAGAGCTTAAGCTATCCGACTCCGAACATGCAAAATTAATCCGGTATCGAGATATCTATGCACAATGGCTCGAAACGCCGGCCATGACCAAAGCCCAGTTGCGCGATTACATGTTGAATAATTACCCTGGAATGTCGCAATCTCAGATTTATCGCGAATTGAATGAAATATACATTCTACTGGGTAATGTACAAAATGCATCACGGGCGCATATTCAATTCATTGTTAACGAAACCTTAATAAAGGTTATCGACGACTTAAAAAATGATAAAAAACGCTATAAAGAGCTTGTTTTAGCTGTCGATAAACTGGGAAAGTACAACATGTTGAATAGAGAAGCTCCGGAACCTGTTGACTGGCGCGAAATGGTAGATTTTGAAATAGAGCCAACATCTGATCCTCGGGTAATGGGAGCAAAAAAAATGAAGAACCTGGAAGAGGTTAAGGCAAAGCTTTACAAAAAATTTGCCGACGAAATCGACGATGTGGAATACGAAGATATGGAACCCGATGCCGAAAACTCATAAAGTATATTACAATAAACTACAGCGTTATGTAATGACCATTGCCGCATCGGTTATTATTCTGTTAGCCGGCAGGCGTTTTGGAAAATCGCATGGAGTAAATGCACCCTGGTTGGTTCGCAACGTGCAAAAAATGCCTACAGCTTCAATCGGAATCGTTGGGGCCTCTTTTCAGCAACTTCTCACCAGAACTTTACCAGCCACGTTTAAAGGTCTTGAAGCAATGGGCTTTCGCCGTAATGTGCATTATGTAGTTGGTATTAGGCCGCCAAGATATTTGAATTATGCAAAACCTCACATTGAACCAATAAGCTACGATAGAGTAATCAGTTGGTACAATGGTTCTATTCAGTACTTAATCTCCCAGGATATTCCGGGTTCATCAAACTCGCTAACATTGCAGGGAATATTGGGCGATGAAGCTAAACTACTGAGTTTTGAAAAACTGAAAGATGAAACTATTCCTGCAAATGGAGGTTACCAAGGTCCTTGGGCAGGATGCCCCTGGTTAAACTCCATGTTGTTTACTTCCGATATGCCTGCCGGCAAACGTGGTTCCTGGTTATTTAATTATGAAAAACAAATGGATCAGGATGTAATTGATTACATTGAGGGGTTGATAACCGAAATATATGACCTTAAACAAAAAACACAAACCAGCTATGTAAAGCGAATAATTGCCGTTCATCAAAAAGAGCTTAACGAATGGCGTTCAAGGGCTGTGCACTATATTGAAGCTTCAAGTATTGAAAACGTAGAGCTGTTAGGTACCCGGTACATTGCACAAATGAAAAGAGATTTACCTCCATTGGTTTTTCAGACATCTATACTTTCACGAAAACCAGGTAAAAATCTGGGCAACTTTTACGAGGCTTTAAATCCGACTTTACACTATTACAAAGCTTTTGATAACAGCTATTTGTTAAACCTCGATTATAACCTGGATAAAGCGGGCGATGAAAATTGCCTGCAGGATGCCGATTTACAACCCGACAAACCCATTTGTGTAGCATTTGATTATAATGCAAATATAAACTGGTTGGTTGCTGGTCAGCAGAAAGGGGGTAAGATGTTGGTTTTAAAATCATTCTATGTAAAGTATGAACGTAAATTGCGCGAGCTTGTCGATGATTTTTGCGCTTATTACCGGCTCCATCTTACCCATGAGGTTATTTTCTATTTCGACCAAACAGCTATTGGTTCAAACTATGCTGTTTCAAACGACGACTTTCGTAACGTCATCATCAACCAATTTAAAAAGAACAAATGGCGCGTTCGTCCGGTTCACATTGGCCAGGCTCCTAGACATAAAGAAAAACACCTGATGATTAATCAGGCCTTAAAAGGACAGAACGAGTATTTGTACCCACAAATAAACGAACCCCATAACGAAGCGTTAATTTTGGCAATGGAACTGGCTGGGGTTAAAATTGGACGCAATGGATGGGAAAAAGACAAAGCAGGCGAAAAACTGGCCGAAAACGAGGAAGACAAACTCGAACACCGGACCGATGGAACCGATGCCTTTGATACTTTGTTTGTAGGCATGAACAAATTCCCTCAAAAATCGCAATCTTACGGTGGAGCCAGGGTTTGGATGAAGTAAAAAGAAAGCCCGATGTTACTCGGGCTTATATCCATATTTTTTCATTATCTGTTCTATTTGCAGCGCTGTTACTTCAGGTATTTTATCAGAATCTTTTTGAGTTAAGTAGTTTCTGCCTAAACCACATTCATTAAGGAATAAGGTTACCTTAATTGCCGAATGCTTGGCTAAAAAATCAAGTATTTTAGTTTTAGTAAGCATATTAATTTAGCGTTATAAATTTCTGGTTATCGCGCACAAATTTGAGGCTTTCAAGGGTTGCCTCGGCAAGCGCAATGGCGTAATCGGCATTCGATTTATCACCCAGGCTGCGTTTAATCAGCTCGTCGTATTGTTGTTTAGCCCTTTCAATAGTTAATTCCTGTTGCTTAATCTGGTTTTCAACGCTCAGGTCATCTGACGGGGTACGCTCCACTTCGGCGTGTAGATACTTTTTAAGAGCTTTTCTTAACAGGGTTTTAATGCGGGTGCGCACCTCGTTGTTCCATTCAATGGTATAGAAGAAATCCTCAATTACTATTATCAGCCCACCGTTCTTAAATCGATAGGTTATTGATGTGCTATCGGATCCATCAATACTTTGTGCTTGTTTTAAAAACTCGTTAAAAGGGGTATCATCAAAAAATGGCACCACACGGGCAATAAAACCCACAGTGCGGTCGTAGCAGGTAATAAAATCAAAAGGATAGGCCGAATTCTTCGACCTATCAATTGTAAAAAGCGGGTAGTTTCTTTTCATAGAAGTGTAATTTCATAAATGTGATTGGCTCTGCTGTTTCCATCTGCCAGGCCTGTTGTCATGCATCCTTTCCCAATCAGTATTTTGTTTTGGTTCATTTCTAACCATTTTTGTAAATCTGAATAATTCAGAAAAAACATACTTGTTATCTGGCCATTGTATGGTTTGTCTCCAATATTTGCCTTAACCAATGATTTTCCAACAGAAAAAGAGTTTCCTTTTACATAGCTAACGTTTCCTGCACAGTCGATAAATTTAATTGCTTTCATCTTTTTTATACACCTATTACCCTGGGTGTGCGGTTTTAATTAGTATTAATTTGATGGTACTAAAGTAGTGTTTTTTTTAATACCGTGCAATAACGCACTATTATATTTTATATATTAATCAACATGTTTTCATTAAAGGCTTGTTGTCACTCATTTTGCCGTAAAAAATATTTTAAAGCAATTGTGTGACTGGTATATTTTTGAGGTAAAATTCAAATACTAATGTTATCCTGGCAATTAAGCATTAATTGAATGAGGAATGAATATTGCTTTTTTAAAAGCAACCAGGAAAACTCCTCTGTAAGCGCGCCAAAGCTCCCAGTCATTAGGGAACCTTGCGGGGCTTATCGCTGCCCGTGCGGTGTTTCGCTTTCAAATTATCGGCACATTTTCAAAGAAAACTACAAAACGAATACTTAAGCCATCTAGTTTGCAAACTATAATTTTTTAAAGCGGTAAATCTGGAACGGCTTCCGGAACTGGCTGCCGTTTTGGTTTTTGCTCTTTGGGTTCCGGTTTTATTACCTGCTCGTTGCTAAACAAATAGCAAACCGGAAAAAAACTATTTTCCTCATCTTCGGGATCGGTTTCCTGTCCTTCCTGCTTTTTGAGTTCGCTCAAAGGCTGCGCCCACAACATAAACCCTTTTTCACCTTTTTTAATGGTGAAACCTTCTTCTTTCCATTCACGAAATTTTTTAAACTCCCGGTCTCCGTGCCGGTTGTACAATACAGCCATTAAAATTTCATTAATGGTCGAGCCTTCAAACTCCGGCCGGTTCTCTCTTAATAGCCTGGCTTTTTTGCTAATACTTTTTAATACATCTCGTCTTTGCCTGGCTTCTTCCTGGCGTGATAATTTTTTACTATCTTTGTTCATAGCTTAATTTTATTGATTATTCAATTAATTAGGTCTTAAATCTTAAGTAAGCCCGGTTTGGTCGCCGGGCTTTTTGCGTTTAAAAATCGGCTTGAATTTCGGCTTCGAGCATTTTTGTTTTTTGGTCGATTTCCAATTTTAAAAAGCTTATGCACTTTTCAATTACAAGCGGATTTGTAATTTTAAAAACCTCTTCATGTCTTCCGTAACTTGAAAAAACGGAAAAGGTTAAAATAAACTCTTGCTTTTCAAATTCTTGTTCGTCTGCCATGGGTTTAATAAGTGCAAAAGCATCATTTAAACGGATCTTAATTTTTTTGAATAATTCAAGGTGTGTAATTTTCTTTTTCTTCTCTTCAAAGAAATTTATTACTTCCTGAATGTTGGCAGGTTTTTTCATCCGCTCTTTTTCAAGCTGTGCAATACGGTTTTGTAAATCTTCGTAGGAGGGTTTTTTTTCTTCCTCTTTGGTTTCTGTTTGCTTGGGCAAGCTAACTAAATGAATGTTTGGACTGGCTTTTGCAATTTCTGCAATTTTTGATCCTTCTTTCTCGGGTGTACTTTTCCCGTCTGACTTTTTTTGTGTCATAGCTTTAAATTTTTGTTAAACAATTAATTTATAAATGGTCTTAAATCTTATGTAATATACAAAATATCAGTGAATTAACAAATTATTTACAGTAAATAATTGACTAAATAAATGTTTTTTTTTGCTTTATATTTTTTTACAACACCTTCGCACCTATAAAAAACCATCTGTTTGAAAGCCAACCAAAAAAGAGTATAAAAAGGGATTAAATTTCCCTTTTCTGTCACGAGACA
>Ga0210041_1004613_pt1 | contig 10074 bp, 7 predicted proteins | sample CryGeymeta201503_FD_183973 | JGI IMG/M metagenome (GOLD analysis project Ga0210041, IMG submission 183973) | Groundwater microbial communities from Crystal Geyser aquifers in Utah, USA - Crystal Geyser metaG 2015-03 (SPAdes) (version 2) | ecosystem: Environmental > Aquatic > Deep subsurface >... | reverse complement strand
TATAAGACCATGCCTGCACCATCAGCAATGGTGAGCATTGCCATAAATTGCGCCTGCAGGTCGGTGGGAAAACCGGGATGCGGCTCGGTCATAATGTCGATCCCTTTAAGCGGCGTGTTAATATCACGCGCAACGATCACATCCAAACCATCTTGCTCAACGCTCATACCCGCTTGGCACATCAACGCAACAGCAGAGTTGATATGATCAATAGATGTATTTTCAAGGCGAACCTGCCCCCCCGTCATACCGGTTGCGATCATATATGTTCCCGTTTCAATACGATCCGCAATCACACGGTGATGCGCGCCGCCTAGACTGGGCACGCCCTCAATACGAATCGTATCGGTTCCAAGCCCTTCGATCTTTGCGCCCATCGCGATCAAACATTCACCGAGGTCGTTAATCTCCGGCTCGCGCGCGGCATTGGCCAATACTGTTGCCCCCTTGGCGAGCGTTGCCGCCATCATTAGGTTTTCTGTCGCACCAACCGATACTTTCGGGAATAAGATCTTCGCACCCTGCAAGCCGCCTTTTGGCGCTTTGGCGTTGATATACCCTTCTTCAAGCGTAATCTGCGCGCCCATCTCTTCAAGCGCTTTAATATGCATATCCACGGGACGTGTGCCAATCGCGCACCCACCAGGAAGCGATACTTTCGCATGCCCGAAGCGCGCCAAAAGCGGGCCGAGCACCAAAATCGATCCGCGCATTTTACGCACAATGTCGTAGGGCGCAGTTTGAGTGGTAATCGTGCCGGCGTTGATCGCCATAATATCGCCTTCACCTTCAACAGTGCAGCCGAGATAATCAAGCAACTCAACCTGTGACGCGATATCACGCAAGCTGTTTGGCATGTTCTCCAGCCTTAATGTTTCCTCCGTCAGGATAGATGCGCACATCAACTTAAGCGCGCAATTCTTCGCGCCGCTGATCGGAATAATGCCATTGAGCTGCTGTCCGCCAATCACTTTGATTTTATCAAGCGCGGATGCAGAAGGCGCAACGCCTTGCACATCCAATGCCGCACTATGCGAAAGGTCGATTATTTTGCTCGGTTTATTCATTGATTAATCCTTAAGACTGCGCCTCATTCCAGTTTTGCTAATAAACACAAAAGCGCACGAGAACACAAGAAAATATTACGTCAAACAAAGATGCACTAAAGACGCGGAAGAGTCACGCCGCGCTGGCCCATATATTTGCCTGCACGATCCGCATAAGACACCTCGCATGGTTTGCTTCCTTTAAAAAACAGGAATTGCGCCACGCCTTCATTGGCGTATACCTTCGCAGGAAGCGGTGTTGTGTTTGAAATCTCAAGCGTAACATGCCCCTCCCAACCGGGTTCTAGCGGGGTCACATTCACAATCAAACCACATCGCGCATAGGTAGATTTACCAAGGCAAATCACCAATACATCATCAGGAATGCGGAAATATTCGGTCGTATGCGTCAGCACGAAGCTATTAGGAGGGATAACACAAACCTCTTGCTCGCGGGTGACAAAGCTTGTGTCGGAAAATTCTTTGGGATCGACCATCGCATTATCAACATTGGTGAAAATCTTGAAATCCGGCGCGCATCGTGCGTCATACCCATAAGACGAAAGCCCGTAAGAAATCACACCATCGCGCGTTTGCTTTTCTACAAATGGTTCAATCATGCCTTGGTTTTGCGCCAGATCACGAATCTGGTGATCCGCCAAAATACCCGGATGCGCCGCGGCATGCGCCTGCGCTTTTTCCAATGCTATGCTATCAAGTTTTTGTTTATTATCCATTACGGCTTCCATACTCAATCAATCCTCACGCTCATCATCTTTATCATCAGCTTTTGCATTATCATCTTTTTTCACAGCTTTGCGTTTGCGCAAATTCTCACGCAAGGCTTTCGCGCGCTTATCGAGTTTATCCTGATTCTGTTTTGCTGACATATTTACCTTATAAAGAAAAAGAGGCGTGACACGCTAGGAGTTTTGATGTAATTTCCCGCTCGTATTGGGGATAACCCCACACCCCGCCGCGGTAGCTCAGTGGTAGAGCGCGTCATTGGTAATGACGAGGTCGAGAGTTCAATTCTCTCTCGTGGCACCATTTATTCCAAACAAAAATTTACAGCACCAACGGTAGCATAAACCTTGAGGCCAGTGTGATCACGATAATGGCGATCAAATTGATAAAGATGCCTGCCTTTATCATTTGTGAAACGCTGATATAGCCAGATGCAAAGACAACCGCGTTGGGCGGCGTTGCAACGGGGAGCATAAACGCACAACTGGCGGCCAGCGCTGCGGGCGCAGCCAACAGAAGCGGCGGGATACCGCTCGCCACGGCAATAGAGGCAACAATCGGTAAAAATGCTGCTGTTGTTGTGACGTTACTGGTCAACTCGGTGAGCAAAAGAATCGTCGTACAAATAACAAAAATCAACATGAACAAAGGAATATCAGCCATGCTGGAGAGCCCTGCCCCAATCCAGCTTGCAACGTCTGTGCTACCGATTGCAGCGGCCAAAGACAGACCGCCGCCAAAAAGCACCAACACGCCCCATGGCAATTTTTCTGCATCCTGCCATGACAATAAGCGCTGATCCTTTTCCGCGCCAGAATTGCCAGACGGCAATAAAAACAGCAACAATCCGCAAAAAATACCGATGCTGGTATCATTCAAATTCGCAAAAATTTCAACCTTGTTCAAAAGAGGCCTACACATCCACAATGACGCCGCCAAAAAGAAAATAAGACCAACACGCTTTTCCGCCATTTTGGGTCGCCCCAGATCCTTCAGCGCCTCCTGAATAATGCTGCGCCCGTTTTTATCGCTCTCTTTTTTACATTCTGGATACAAAATATGCGTCAAAACAAACCATGTCGCAGGCAACATAATCATCACGATTGGAACAGCCAGCAGCATCCAACCGACGAATGAAATGTCGATCTCATACTCACTCGATAAAAATGCCGCCATAAATGCATTGGGCGGTGTTCCGATCAATGTCCCAATCCCGCCGATCGAGGCCGCATAAGCAATCGCCAACATCATCGCGGTGCCAACGCCGTCCTGCTCTTTATGCAGGTCATCCCCCTTACCGATATAGGCAATCACAGACGCCGCAACCGGCAGCATCATCACCGCGGTGGCCGTATTGCTGACCCACATGCTCAAAAACGCAACGGCAATCATAAAGCCTAAGATCAGCATATCGGGACGCGTCCCCACACGCGATGCAATGTTCAACGCAATACGCTTATGCAGATTCCATCGCTGCAGCGCGCGCGCAATGAAAAACCCGCCCATAAACAAGAATACCAGCGGATGCGCAAACCCACTTGCCGCGTCTTTAATATTGGCAATACCAAGCACAGGAAAAGCAACAAGCGGAATAAGCGCAGTTGCCGTAATATGGATCGGCCCCGTGACCCACCAAATCGCCATAAGCAAAGCAACGCCAACAACATTCCATCCCGCATTAGACAGGCCCGAAGGCGGCGGCAATACATGGGGCATAACCAAACAAGCAAAGCCTAGAATTAATCCGGCAATACGAATAGGCGTGTATATTTTCGCGCCCTCTAATTCTGTGATTTTCTGATCCAAAATGCGCCCCTTTTAGTGAAAAACGCTATTCAAACGATACGCAATGAATTATTGAGCCGCAGCCAGCTTTTTCGCGCTTGGATATATTTCTACCTTGCAGTAAAAATCACGCGCGACCAGCGCTCTACAGCGATTATAAGCATCATCAATATCTTCACTTTCCAAACCAACCCGCAAAATATGCTCCCCCGTTTTGGGAAGCGCGTAGCTTTGAGATGGCGGAACATACAATTGCGTACCGCGTAAAATTTCGCCATAACGCGTCTTCAATCGATACCACATAAACGACGTCAAAAGACGCGATTTATATGCGCCAAGGTTAAGCGCAATCTCATAGTTATTCTGGGAGAAATCAATATGCGGATGCTGCGCTTTATAATCATCAAGATTGGCCAGAATTTGTGATGGAATATCGCGCTCCCCCGCATCAAGAATCACGTCATTGCCAAATATCGTCGTACCATCGTAACCAATCTCAATAAATTGCGGCCTCGGACGACGAATATCTTTCGGCAGTCCATTATCAGCAACCGAAAGCGCATAACGCCCCGGCGGCACCAAACTGAACAAATAAAATCCATCGGAGGCTGAAGCGCTGCTTTGGATAACCTCACCCTCCTCATCCTGCAATACTAACGTTACGTTACGGATCGGTTTTGAATCCCCGCTTGCATCGCGCGCATAAACTGTGCCGTCAATCTCACCGGAATTGTGAACAGGAATATCGACGCGCACATTCGTCCCCGTGCGCGGCATGATGGATACCCCCTCCTCCGCAGCAATCCAATATGGATCACTCAAGGAGCCCGATTCCACGAAAACATCCGTGATAACATTGGGACGCAAACGCTCAATAAAGGCAACGCCATCCTCATTCGTATTCGAACCTCCTGCATTTTGAGGCGTCAACACACGCGCATCACGGATTGGCTCATCTCCCTCATCAAAGATTTTATTCCCGTTCGCATCAAGGAAAACAAACGCGTTGATCGATCCACTCGCCGTAACAAAATCACGCGACATCACAATGCCATCAGGGTTCTTGGTAAGACCAAAGCGTGTATTCAGCGTGGCTTCCACATTGCCATCGCTATCATAACTGAAACGTGGCGTAATGGTCGCATGTTCAGGACGCCAGTTAAGCTGCCCTGCGAGGCTCGTGACGTCTGTTTCAAGAGTACGACCAACTTCCAACTGCCCCTCAAGCTCGGGGGAGATTCGCCTGCGCCATGATGCAAAAAGCGAATCCAATTGGTTATTCGGCTGCAGCTCATAGCTTGCGCGTCCGCGAAAAATATTGCGCCCGACACTGCCGACAATCGACGTATTTGTGTTTAGATTAGCGCCATTAAGACTATCCGAAGCATCATTGTATGACAAATTCTGGTTGAATCCCAATCGCTTATATGTCGTATTTAAATTCAATAGAGCATCAAGACTGCTCTCACCGTTTGAACGCTCGGCATAATTAACAGTCGCAGCATATCTTGGGCTGCTGCCCAATTGAAATGGCATCGGCCCTTCCAAAGCATAGCGATTTGAAAAGACGTCAATGACCCCGTTTTCACTTGAATTTCTATAATTATCAGTCGCGAAATTCACATCACTGCGGAAATTATGCCGACCAAATTGGCGCGTCACTACAAGCTCCGAAGCAAGCTCCCCTTGTTCATCCGTCGCAAAATCCGCATTCAACAACGCCCCGCCATATGTTGTGGAAACGCCCGCGCTCCCATACGCTTTTTGCTCCCCATCTTCTTCACGATAACGCGCCCCTAAACGCAGCGCCGTTTTATCGGTCAGCGGTGTTTCAAAGAACCCCACAAAATGCGGTGTATTTTTATCGGGATCACGGCTTTCATATTTATCGTAAAATTGACGATTTTGAAACGACAGAGAAACATCATAAATATTGCTATCGGTCGCCTCACGATTAGGGTCATAAGGCACGCTCACATTCTCTTCACGCACCTCCCCTTGTGGCCCATACGCAACGACGCGAAACGCATTACGATCAGAAAACAAACGTACATTATTAAACGAGTAATAGCCATTTTCATCCGTCTGCTCAAACGCAAGAAGTGAATTATCACGATAAAGCTCAACATCCCAACCAGGGAAAATATATCCGCTAATCTGCGTGGACGGTGTGGTTTGACGCACCAATGGGTCAAGATTCGTAATGCGAACCCCTGTCTCCGGCGGCGCGCTGCCCGTAATCGGCAGGCGTGTAGGCTGCACATCCCCAACCTCAAAACGGCGCGCCTCAAGAGAGCCAAGCAATTCCGGTGACGCAGATTCCTGCATGTAGGTCACACGTGCACTACGGATTTTCTCTTCGTTATTGGCAGAAATATTCGTCGTCAGTGCGCCATAAGCAAATTCACCCGCAGTGCGAATATTCACATCCTGCCCACGCACAGGATCACCATTTCCAGATTTTCGATAAAATGTCCGCGAGCTCACATCCGCCTGCGGCACGCTCAGCAATTTATAATCATCCTCCCCCCGCGGAAGAGAAGCAGGTTCACGGCTAAAGGCACGTTCTTTAAATTTACGACGATTAAGACGCTCCATGATCGGCAGAGGGGGATTGGCATCAAGCATCACAAGCTGCTGCCCAACAATTGGCTCCAGCTCTAGGCCGAACCAGTTCTCAAAATCAGTATAAGGAAAATATAAATCATCATCTTTTTCAAGAAAACGACTGCCAATGGCAAATTCCTCACCATTAGAGACAACAAGCCCTGCGGATTTATTTAAGCTGAACAGACGATTTTCACGAATATACCACCCATTAAAATTCTTGGTCTCGGGATCAAATTCAATCGGAAAATCCGCAACATTAAAAAAGTCACGCATAGATAAATAAATCGTTCCATCATGCACCTCCCCCAAAACATCACCATCAAGCGGCTGATTTGGCAAAACCCGAAACGTCAAAATAAGGATTTCCCCATCAGGCAAGCCCCTAAGGTCTAATGGCTTTTTCTCGATACCCGCATTTTGTAAAAACACATTCGCGCGCTGATAATTGCCGCGCATCTTGCTAACGAAATCTTTGATCAACGATTGCTGCGCGGCGGAAACGCCTTGCGACTGACCTTCTTCACTGGCCGCACAGGGGCTGACCGCCATAATAGAAAGGCAGCAGGCCATAAAAGTGAGTGATTCTGTACGAAACGGAAAAGACATATATAAAAGAATCGCTGCCGGTTAGAAATGATATGAACGCAACACTTCATATAACCATATTCACACCCTACCAACAATATAAATAGAGATATCAACGAATTTCATAAAAATTATGAAAAATAATTCGTTTTTTCTGTTTATTTTTTATAGAATTAAGAATGATTTAATCTTTTTGATGTGATAATGTAGGGGAAGGTAAGATTTAAGTGGGACTGTAATTTTATCTTTGTTGAGTAACTTAGGAAAAGCTTTCAACACGTCTTATATGAGGCATTAAACATCCAAAGGAGAAACCTATCATGAACTTTTCTACTATAAAAAAATTAGCCGTAACGAGTGCAGTAGCCCTGACACTCTTTGTTGGCGCGCCTGCCGATGCGCAGGTAACATCATCAATCACAGGAACATTCGCAACAGCGTCAGCACTGTCAACATCTGCTGGTACTGCGCTTGATTTCGGGACATGGGCAATTAACGTTGGTGGTACTGATTCACTAACAATTCCTATCGCCCCTGCACTGACTGGTTCTCCACCTGTACCTACATGTGGCGGACAATCTGATGCTGCAACACTTTGTATCAACACAGTACCACCAGCGACATCTGGAACAGTGACTGTTACAACACCAACAGCGACAACAGTGCAAATCAGCGCCGTTATTTCATCAAACTTTGTGGACTCCACTCTAACACTGGGCTCATTAACATACACAGACTCAGTTGTAACAGCAGGTGCAATTCCAGCCGTGACATCGCCTGGTACACTTGCGACAACAACAAGTGCAGCAGCAGAAACAATTGCAATTGGTGGAACTCTGACCATTGCCGGCGGCACACCCGCAGCATCAGGTTCATACACAGCATCTGCAATAGATGTTTCATTCCAATACTAAATTGGATTTAATAATTAAATAAAAAGGCGGTCTTAGAACCGCCTTTTTTAATGCATAACCAATACAATAAACTAATTTGTGACCGGAACGACAATCTCATCCATAACCACATGCTCGTTGGTCTGGCCTTCCGCCTTTTTAAACACCACCCGCAATGTACCAGGCTTCAAACCATCTAAATTTGTGACCATTGTAAATGTACGTTCAGTCAGCTCAGGGAATAAATTTGCATTCCCAAGCGAACCAATCAAAACCTCGCTACCACCGCGCGCTGTAAAATAAGCATCAAGCGCGCCAATCACACCATGCATTCCCGAACGAATAGCGGGCACATTGATGATCAAATTACCCGTCTTCGGATTAACATCAAAACTTGGCCACTGCAGCTCCACATTAATATCATAATCACCAACACGATAAATAACAGGAATAGAAAATGATGCATTCACTTTCGCACCAAAACGAGCTTCATTCTCACCCAAAGTTGGATCTTCAACAAATTCTGGCGGCGTTATAGCCGGCATCACCTTAAACTTCAAATGAGATTTATACTCCCCATCCGCCAAATCCGCTGGACGACGAACAGCAACACGCACTGTCTGTTTCTCATTCGGTGATAACGTGATCTGACGGGGCGTAAAAACCGCAAAATCCATCAAATTGCGATACCCTTCAGGCAAAACAACATTATATTTGGCAGCCTCCTCAATCGGCGCATAACCGCCTAATTTATTAACCTGAACAAACTGCTCCCATTGCAAACGATACGTATTGGTTTGATTGCTGTTATTCACCAACACAATCGTAGCCGTCCTGTCGCGCCCCTCCATAACAACCTGAAGCGGCGTGATCAGCAATTGCGCACGAGCCACATGAGCCGAAGACGCCATCACAATGACAAACAAGACCAATACACGAAGCAATTTCATACAATATTCCCTTAATATAAGTTTTTTATGATTTTAAGATTTATAACACATTAACAGTAAGCGTCATCAGGGCAATAAAATTTGAATTACCAACATAATTCGTTCCATTCCCATTCGTTCGTATCCGCGCACCAATATTGATAATCGCTTCACCGCTCGCATCTGTATTGGGCGGCGCATCAATATCAAAATTATCAATCACCATCTGCTGCCCCGCGGAAATCATTTGCTGATCGACCGAAACACTCACCGTAATAGGCCGCAAAGGCGCAGCGCCGGTCAACCGATACACCCCAACCTTCCCGCTTGTAACATAATCAAAATTCGCCCCCGCAGAAACACTGCCCGTGGATGCAATTGTAATATCGTAAACAGCGTCATTACGCCTTACGGTTGCCTCACCAAAATCAAGCGGCTCGACAGTTTCAATGCTTTGCGCATAACCATCACGCACGTTAAACCCTGCAACCAAACAAACAAACGCTGTCACCGCTAAAAAAAACCGCAAAACCGATATTGTTATTTTTACCATGCCATATGATAGCGTTATTAATAAATCGGAACAATTACTTTCCTAAAGATTAAATAAAATCACATTATATTAGACGCCACTCTTTCCTAACCCCTTAAAATTAGGTATCTTTTATATGTGGGAAGTGATTCTTGGGTATATCGCTTTTCTATTTTGAGTGTTCTTCACGTTCTAAATTCTTTTCTTCCCACATTTCCGTGGGGCTGCTGGTTTAAATCTTTATGACCAAAAACATATTATTATGTTGCACATTGATTGTACCGCTGTTGGCCGTAAGCGCCTGCAGTCAGCAGTTTATACCCAATTCAAACTCAGCAAATACCAGCACAAATACCCAAAACGCATCTGCTGATTCTGGAGAAAACGCGAGCAATAAAGGCTTCGCAAACAACCCGATCGTCGCCCCGCCTAGCTACGATCAACGACCACTAAAACCAGGCGAATCACCACCTCCTCAAACACTGCCGAATGGCCTGCCAGCGCTCAAACCTCTTAAAGGCGTGAATGTAGACAAGCTGTTTTCAGAAAATATCAACGACACCAATCGTCGCTTTGAACGCGTAGAAAACGCGGTTGTCGATATGCGCCGTGAATTCGAAGCGGTTAAACCCGCTATCGTAAGGCTCGTAGCAGTGGAAGAGGACATCCAAAAAATGGTTGAACAGCTAGAGGCAATTGCTTCCCAAGAGCAATACGCAGCCCCGCCTCAACGCGCACCCATTCAACCATCAACAGCACCGCAAAATCTGACACCCACAGATATGCAACCCACGCCACAAAAGACGTCAACACCAATACCTTCTGTCAGCGTGGCAACACCTGCCCCACAGCCAGCAGCAGCGCCAAAAACAAACAATACATCATCCGGCCCCGTCGTTAAAAACCTGAGAACAGGAATACATAACGACAGCGTAAGGCTTGTTTTG
>Ga0210041_1004601_pt1 | contig 10088 bp, 5 predicted proteins | sample CryGeymeta201503_FD_183973 | JGI IMG/M metagenome (GOLD analysis project Ga0210041, IMG submission 183973) | Groundwater microbial communities from Crystal Geyser aquifers in Utah, USA - Crystal Geyser metaG 2015-03 (SPAdes) (version 2) | ecosystem: Environmental > Aquatic > Deep subsurface >... | reverse complement strand
CAAGGCGCAGAACATGAGCAACAACGCCAGAGTGGTGGCCCCCACGCTCGGCACTGACGTGTCCTCGCTGCCCCCCGAGGGGGCTCACCCCGCCTTGGGGCGGCTCGGCGGCGGGGTGGTAGCCAGTGACAGCGGCCAGTGCGAAATCGGCTCGGCCCAGTATTTTCAAGCCCTGGCCGCCCGCGCCGTGCCCGAGGTGCGCATGAACCCGCTGCTCTTGAAGCCCGAGGCCGACACCCACAGCCAGGTGGTGTTGCTGGGGCAGGTCAATGCCGCGCTCACCGCCATGCCTTGGCGTAGCCGCAGCCTGCACGTCTGGCCGCAGATTGCCGCCGCGCTGGACGCGCTGCGGGCCGAGAACGACGTGGTGGTGATCGAAGGCGCGGGCTCACCGGCCGAGATCAATTTGCATGACAGTGACATCGTCAATATGCGTGTGGCCTTGCATTGCCACGCCGCTTGCCTGCTGGTGACCGATATCGACCGTGGCGGTGCGTTTGCCCACCTGTACGGCACCTGGGCGCTGCTGCCGCCGGAAGAGCGCTCGCTGATCAAAGGCTTTGTGTTGAACAAGTTTCGCGGTGACGCGGCGCTGCTGGCTCCGGCCCCGCAGATGCTGCAAGACCTCACCGGCATCCCCACCGTGGCGACGCTGCCGATGTGGTGGCAGCACGGCCTGCCCGAAGAAGATGGCGTGTTTGATGACCGATCAACGGCCAAAGGTGCGGTGAATTTGACGGTGGCCGTCATCGCCTACCCGCGCATCAGCAACCTGGACGAGTTCCAGCCGCTCAAAAACATCCCCGGTGTGCGCCTGATGTGGGTGCGCAGCCCGTCGGAATTGGCGGGTTTGACGGCCAGTGATTGGATCATCCTGCCCGGCTCCAAAGCCACCACGGCTGACTTGGCCTGGCTGCGTGCGCAAGGGCTGGATGCCGCAGTGGCGCACCATGCCGGGCAGGGCGGCGCGGTGCTGGGCGTGTGTGGCGGCCTGCAAATGCTGGGCGAGGCGCTGATTGACCCCAATGACATTGACGGCAACGCGCCGGGCTTGGGGCTGCTGCCGCTGGTGACGGTGTTTGATGCCATGAAGACGGTTCGACACACCCAGACACGTTTTGTAGACGACATGTGTGCCGACCCCCGCAATCCCTGGAACGCGTTGGCTGGGGTTCAGTTCGGTGGCTACGAAATCCACCAGGGCCAAACCGCCCAACACCCGGCCATGACACGCGCTGGCGATGTGGCGCACGCCGTGTTGCCCCATGGCCAGGGCTGGCAAAACGCGGCGGGCAACGTGCTGGGCATTTACCTGCATGGTCTGTTTGAAGACCCGGCTGCCCTGCAAGCGCTGTTTGGTGCGCGTTTAAACGGCCCGGTGCCGACGCTGGACGCGGTGTTTGAGCGCATGGCCGATTTTGTGGAAACCCATTTTGAGCCGGGGGTGCTCGGTGCCTTGCTGGTGCAAGCTGGGTCTTATACGTCAAATCTGGCGCTAGCCCATATAGAGCAAGCGTGAGTAGCTCTTTTATTTATAACAATTTCTTTCATTCAACCCGTAACTTCAGGAACCCCATGGCCACTTTTTTACCGCAACTCAGCAACCTCGTCAGCCCCAGCTTCACCCAGGCACTGCAGCACAAAATCGACTTCAAAACCAAACCCCAAGGCGCTTTGGGGCGGCTTGAATCCTTGGCTTTGAAAATCGGTGAAATTCTGGACACTGACGCGCCGGTACTCCAAGACCCGCAAATGGTCGTGTTTGCCGGTGACCACGGCCTGGCACGGCGGGGTGTGTCGGCTTTTCCGCAGGATGTGAGCTGGCAGATGGTGGAAAATTTTTTGGCTGGTGGCGCAGCGGTGAGCGTGTTCTCGCGCTTGAACGACATCGCGCTGACAGTGGTGGACTGCGGTGTCAACCACGACTTTCTGGCCGGGTTGCCTGCTGGCACGCAGCGCCCCGGCTTGCAGGTGTGCAAAGTGGCCGGTGCCGAACACGGCACGGCGGATTCAAGCGTGCAGGCCGCCATGAGCGCAGCGCAATGCCAGCAGGCCATGCAAAACGGCATGGATTTGATTAAAGCCTTGCCGGGCAACGCGCTGTTGCTGGGCGAAATGGGCATTGGCAATACCTCGGCCGCGTCGCTGTTGCTGTCGCGTCTGGCCGGCTTGGACATTGAAGTCTGCACGGGTGCGGGCACTGGCCTGGATGCCCCGGCGGTGCAGCGCAAAACGGCCATTCTGCGCGAGGTGCTGGCGCTTCACGCAGAGGCCAAGTCGCCGCTGGACGCGCTGGCGGCGCTGGGCGGGTTTGAGATCGCCACCATGGTGGGGGCTGTGCTGCAGGCCGCACATGAGCGCCGCGTGGTGGTCGTCGACGGTTTTATTGCCACCAGCGCCGTGCTGGTGGCTCACGCGCTGCAGCCGCTGGTGTTGCAGCGTTGCGTGTTTGCCCACCGTTCGGGCGAGCGCGGGCATGAGTTCATGTTGCAGTATTTGGGCGTGCAAGCCTTGCTGGATTTGGGGCTGCGCCTGGGCGAAGGCTCGGGCGCGGCGCTGGCCTGGCCGCTGCTGACGGCGGCGTGCGCCATGCTGCGCGAGATGGCCAGCTTTGAGTCAGCCGGGGTGTCTGAGAAAGCGCCCGAGCAGACGCAGGTGGCCTGACATTGATCAAAAGATTGTCAGGAGTCCTCCATTAACCTCGACTACCCCACCCTGGACGCCCTGCGCCGCCAGCACCCGGCCTGGCGCTTGCTGGTGGCTGACCACGCGCCGCTGATCGCCAGCTTTTTGCAACGGGTTTTTGTTGAGCCCAATGTGCGGGTGATGGCGCAGTCGGCGCTGGTGGAGGCGCTGGAAGATACCTTGTTTGGTCTGCGCGAACAGTTGGGCGAGCAGGCTTTTCCCAAAGGTGCGTCCGAGTACCTGAACGATTGGGCGGCGCCTGAGCGCGGCTGGCTGCGCAAGTTTTACCCACCCGCCAGCGACGAAGTGCACTTTGATCTGACCCCGGCCACCGAGCGCGCCTTGAGCTGGTTGGGTGGCCTGACCGACCGCGCGTTTGTCGGCACCGAGTCGCGCTTGCTCACGCTGTTTGATTTGCTGCAGCAAATGCGCCAGGGTTCTGAGTCCGACCCGCAGGCGCGCGTGGCCGAGTTGCACAAGCGCCGCGACGCCATCGACGACGAAATTGCCCGCGTGCTTGGCGGTGATATGCCGCTGCTGGACGACACCGCGCTGCGCGAGCGCTTCATGCACTTCACGTCGCTGGCGCGCGAGCTTTTGACCGATTTTCGCGAGGTGGAGCACAACTTTCGCACGCTGGACCGCAGCGTGCGCGAGCGCATCGCGCTGTGGCAAGGGGCCAAGGGCGCGTTGTTGCAAGCCATTCTGGGCGAACGCGATGCCATTGCAGAGTCTGACCAAGGCAAGAGTTTCAAGGCGTTTTGGGATTTTTTGATGTCGCAACAGCGTCAGGAAGAACTCACCCGTCTGCTGGAGCAGGTCATGGCGCTGCCCCCGGTAGCCGAGCTGCACCCCGACCCGCGCCTGAAGCGCGTGCATTACGACTGGCTCGATGCCGGTGAACACGCGCAGGCCACGGTGGCACTCTTGTCGCAGCAGTTGCGCCGCTTTCTGGACGACCAGGCCTGGCTGGAAAACCGACGCATCATGGACGTGGTGCGCGCCATCGAGGCCCGTGCGCTGGCGCTGCGCGCTGATCCGCCTGTAGGTGAATTCATGGCGATTGATGAGCTCAGCACCAGCATCACCCTGCCCATGGAGCGCCCGCTGTACAACCCGCCGGCCAAACTGGTGCTGGACAAACTCACGCTGCTGGCAGGCGACGGTGATCTGGATGCCAGCGCGTTGTTTGACCAGGTGCGGGTGGACAAGGCGCATCTGGCAGGTCAGGTGCGCCAGATGCTGCAACAGCGCGCGCAGGTGACCCTGAGCGAGGTGCTGGCGGCGCACCCGCTGCAACAAGGCCTGGGCGAGCTGGTGGCCTATTTGCAACTGGCCAGCGAGTCGCCACAAGCGGTGGTGGATGACACGGTGCTTGAAGCCGTGCAGTGGACCAACGCCAGCGGCAGCCGCCAAGCGCATCTGCCTCGCGTGATTTTTGTCAGGGAATAAACATGTCAGCCCAGCCCACGTCACCCCCTGAAGATTTGTTTGGCTTGCCCGATCCGTCGGACGGCTTGGCTGCACAGGTGTCTGAAAGCGCACCAGATGCCGCAGCAACTTATAAACAAAATAAGCCTCTAGCCCCTGTCCTACAAGTGCCAGCAGCTATCAAAAGTGAATCAAGCCCAGCAGCGCCTGACCTGACCAGCGTGGTGGTGCCGTTGCTCAAAAGCGTGCTGTACCGTGCCGATGACCCTCCGCTGTGGGCGGCGCTGGTGGAACTGCAGGCGCGTCTGCGCGACTATGTGGCGGTGCTCAATTTGGACCTGATCCTGGACGAGTCCGAAGGCTATGCGTTCCTGAAAGCCCGCCCCGAGCCGGACGACGAGTCCGCGCCCAAGCCGCCTCGGTTGGTGGCGCGCCGGCCTTTGAGCTTTCAGTTGAGTTTGCTGCTGGCACTGCTGCGCAAAAAGTTGGTCGAGTTGGATGCCAGCGGCGGCGACACACGCCTGGTGCTCTCCTTGGATGCGGTAGTGGAACTGGTGCGGGTTTTTTCGCCAGCCAACCCCAACGAGGCGCGCTTGATGGACCAGGTGCAGGCGCAGCTCAACAAACTGGTCGAGCTGGGCTTTGTGCGCAAACTTAAAAGCGCCAGTGGCCGCAACACCACGCCCGACTATGAAGTGCAGCGCATCCTCAAAGCCTTTGTCGATGCCCAGTGGCTGGCCGACTTTGATGCCCGGCTGGCTGCCTACCAGGCGCATCTGGCGCAAAGTGAGGAACAGGATGAGTGAGGTGATTCATGCACGTGATGATGGATGGCAAAGTCAGCCATTGACAGTTTAAAAACCGAATTCGATGGGTAACGCCAAACATGGAAGAGTCGGTCAACTTATGGAACTTGTGCGTGAGCTTGATGATGCGCCGATGTCAGCGGCATTTCAGCCGTACCGCGCGCGAAGATACGCTAGATATTCATTGGGGTTTTGCGAGCTACCCAACAGTTTTTTAATGAGTTTCTGATACGAAAATGCCCGGAATCCCAGCTCAGACATCAGGCGGTCGGTGAATATCTCAATTTCTTTTCGGTGAAGATCGCCTTCCGGTCCGGGTGCATCGAAATAGACGTAAAGCAACCGGAATTTTGAACCGCAGTGAGTGGCAAGGCCCAAAGCGTGCTTCATCAGTTGGGGAGCATCCAGGTGACGGAAGGCGATCTCTTTTAACTGTACTTCTTCAGCGAGGCGCTGAGTTTCCGGCAACCCCACGGTTTCCCAAACACCGCGAGCTGTGGGGAAGTACTTGTCTTTGAACGCAGGCTTGCTCGAAGACTTGGGTGTGAGCCATTCTGTGAACTTACTTTCGATGCCAACGACCAAGCCGTTCTGAAGTTCAAAGATCACATCCAGATTGGGGGGGGTTCCGGGCAAGCCCGTCGAATACTGCCCCTCAAAGCGGATATTCACAGGCCGGGCTTCCAGATCGAAGATAACGACAAGTGGCTTAGTGTCCGCATCGACCCATGCATCAAAAAAATTCGCAGCCAGAGCCGATGACGAATGAAGAGCACGCATCTTGGCAGGGCCAGTAGACCGATCTTGTAGTTCTGACCCACTACCTTGATCAAAGGCGAGTTTGGACTGTGGATTCAAGGGCTGGAATAGATTCCTCTCGTAGTTGCTTAAATAGCCACGCTGATCTGGGTTCAAGCCAGTCGCAGTAGCCCACTCCAATTGCTTGCTAAGGATTTGGGACTTTACGGACATAATATTATTCCTACTGTTAGTTTTGACACCGATCATTTGAATGAGACATTGTCGTCCGGGAGATGGGATATAAACAGTTTTTATAGTGTTTTATCTTCCTTGGGTCAATTGAAGTGGGCCAACAAAAAGTATGTACTGCCGTGTCAAGGCTTGATGCACAACAAAATGGACGGTGCTTGCCAAAGCAACCTTGCTCCAGCATAACAATTCACACGCAAAAACCTGCAATTTGAAGAAATGATTTTCAGATTGCATGATTTTGGGCGTACCATTTCCCCATGATTCAACGCAACATTGCCCCAGTTTTGCAAGCGCTTGCCAGTCAATACCCGGTGATCACACTGACCGGGCCGCGGCAAAGTGGCAAGACCACACTGGCCAGGAGCCTGTTTACCGACAAGCCCTATGTCACCCTGGAAGACCCGGATGTTCGCCGCTTTGCCAGCGTTGACCCGCGCGGCTTTTTGGGGGGCTACGCGCAAGGCGCCGTCGTTGATGAAATTCAGCGTGCCCCCGAACTCGCCTCGTATTTGCAGGGCATGGTCGATGCCAACCCACAACCTGGCCGTTTTATCCTGACCGGCAGCCATCAGTTTGAACTGATGACACAAGTCTCACAGTCTTTGGCCGGTCGCACTGCGGTGCTGCGTTTGCTTCCCTTCACGCTGGCGGAGGTCCACCGCCTGCAGGGCGCAGGTCACCTGGCACCAGATCTGGCTCAAACGTTGTTGACGGGTTTTTACCCGCGCATTCACGACAAGCACTTGAACCCTGCGCAGGCGCTTGCCGACTACTTTGCCACCTATGTGGAGCGCGATTTGCGGCAACTCGCCGCCGTGCAGGACTTGCAACGCTTTGAGCGGTTTGTGCGGCTGTGTGCAGGGCGCACCGGGCAACTGCTCAACCTCAACAGCCTGGGCAATGATGCGGGCGTGTCGCATGTCACTGCCCGGGCCTGGATTGACCTGCTGCAAACCAGCTATATCGTGTACCTGTTGCCGCCCTGGTTTACCAATACGGCTAAGCGCCTGATCAAAGCCCCTAAACTGTATTTTTATGACGCGGGTCTGGCCTGCTGGCTGCTGGGTTTGCGTACCGCCGAACAAGTGGGGCGTGACCCGTTGTGGGGCAGTTTGTTTGAGAACTTTGTGATCATGGAAGCCATGAAAGACCGCCTTAACGCCGGTGAAAGTGCTGAGATGTATTTTTACCGTGACTCCGAAGGCAACGAAGTTGATTTGTTGTTGCCCACGGGTGGCAAAGTGCACGCCATTGAAATCAAGGCGGGTGCCACCGTCAACCCGGACTATTTCAAGGGGCTCAAAACATTCGCTGCCCATCACCCTGCTTCGATCGCGGGTGGCAGTGTGATTTTTGGTGGTACCCAAGGCCAAAACCGCACTGACTGGCCGGTGCATTCATGGCTGCAATTGCAAACCAAACCATGCACAACACCCACGCCTTGAATCCACAAAACTGGGGCTTTTCATCATGACTGATCTGGCCACGCCTACCGCCGCCTCTGGCGAGCTTGACTTTGCCGCCCCCGGTGCGCTGGCGGGTTTTCGGCTGATGCGCCTGGAGGTCTTTAACTGGGGCACGTTTGACAAGCGTGTCTGGGTGTTTCGCCCGGATGGCAAAAATGCCTTGCTGACCGGCGACATTGGCTCGGGCAAATCCACGCTGGTGGATGCGGTGACCACGCTGCTGGTGCCTGCGCAGCGAATCGCTTACAACAAGGCCGCAGGGGCCGACGCCAAAGAGCGCACGCTGCGCTCTTATGTGCTGGGCTATTACAAGTCTGAGCGCAACGAGGCCAGCGGCAATGCCAAACCCGTGGCGCTGCGCGACACGCACAGCTTCTCGGTGATTTTGGGGGTGTTTCATAACGCCGGGTTCGACAAGACCGTGACATTGGCGCAGGTCTTCTGGTGCCGCGAAGCCACCGGTCAGCCCGAGCGCTTTTATGCGGTTTCGGAGACCGCTTTGGGTATTGCCGAAGACTTTGGCCACTTTGGCAGCAGCATCGAGCCGTTAAAGAAGCGTCTGAAAAAAGCCGGTGTGGCGCTGTTTGACAGCTTTCCGCCCTACAGCGCGCAGTCGCGCCGCCTGCTGGGCGGTTTGAGCGAGCAAGCGCTGGAGCTGTTTTTGCAAACCGTGTCGATGAAGTCGGTGGGTAACCTGACCGACTTTGTGCGCCAGCACATGTTGGAACCGTTTGACGTGGCCCCACGCGTGGCCGCCCTCATTGCCCATTTTGACGACTTGAACCGCGCCCACGCTGCGGTGCTCAAAGCCAAGCAACAGGTGGCGCTGCTGACCCCGCTGGTGGCCGACTGCGACCAACATGCTGCTTTGCTGGCTGCCGCTGATGAGTTGCGGACTTGCCGCGATGGCCTGCGGGCTTATTTCAGCCGACTCAAACTCGAGCTGATCGAACAGCGACTGGCGAATTTGAGCGAAGACCTCGCGCGCGACACCGCCAAAGTCGCCAAACTGGAAGACCAGCGCCAGCAGCAGCGCCTGCAAGAGCGCGAACTGCGCCAAGCGCTGGCCACCAACGGCGGCGACCGGCTGGCCAGTCTGGCGCGCGAGATCGCTCAACACCAGCTTGAAGTGACGCGCCGTCGCGCCAACGCCGCGCGCTACGACGAATTGCGCCGGGAATTGAACTTGCTGCAAGTGGCCAGCACCGAAGACCTGGTGGCCCAGCAGCAAACCTGCACCCAGATGATGACGGCTGAAACAACGCGTTCTGACGAGGTGCAAAACAGCTTGACCGAGCGCAGTGTCGAACTCAGCCAAGGTCGGCGCGAGCATGCTGTGTTGACGAATGAGATCACCAGCCTGAAAGCCCGGCGCAGCAACATTGATGCGCAGTCGGTGCGCATGCGCGCTGACTTGTGCGCAGCCCTGAGCCTGGATGAGGACAGCATGCCGTTTGCCGGTGAGCTGATCGAGGTGCGCGACGATCAGCGCGACTGGGAGGGTGCGGCCGAGCGTCTGCTGCACAACTTTGGCCTGGCTCTGCTGGTGCCCGATGCCATGTATGCGCAGGTGGCGCAGTGGGTGGATCAGACGCATTTGAAAGGCCGCCTGGTGTATTTCAGGGTGCGCCAGGACGTGCGCGCCCAAGCCCCCAATCTGCATGTTGACTCGCTGGTGCGCAAACTCGTGGTCAAGCCCGACTCGCCGTTTTACGCCTGGCTGGACCGCGAGCTCAGCCAAAAATTTGACTTTGCCTGCTGCACCACCCAAGAGCAATTTCGCCGTGAGTTGTACGCCATCACCCGCGCCGGGCAGAGCAAATCTGGCGGTGAGCGCCACGAAAAGGACGACCGCCATCGCCTCGACGACCGCAGCCGTTACGTGCTGGGCTGGAGCAACACCGCCAAGCTGGCCGCGCTCGATGCCAAACGCAAAGTGCTAGAAGCCCAACTGGCGCAACTGGGCAGCCAGATCGCCCAAGGCCAGCAGCAGTTGACGCAGTGCCAAAACCGCCTGGGGCTGCTGGCCAAGCTGGTGGAATACCGCGACTGGCGCGAGCTGGACTGGGCCATGCCGGCTGCCCAGGCCGCTGCACTGGACGATGAGCGTCGCCAGATTGAAGCTGCCTCGGATGTGCTGCAAACGCTGACCACACAGCTCCAAGCGTTGGAACAAGCGCAATTGCAAACTGAGCGTTTGAGCCGAGAGCAGCGCGACAAGCGCGCCCGCGTCGAAGAAAAAATTGCCCAGATGCAGGCGCTGCAACAGCAAACCCTGGAGACCTTGCGCAGCGCGCCCGGCGCAAATGCCCAGCCTGACGCGGTGCAGGCAGAGGCCGCTGGCGCTGTGACACAGCGACTGAACGAACTGCAAAAGCAGATCGTTGGCAACACCCACCTCACCCTCGAATCTTGCGACAACCGCCAGCAAGACATGCGCGAAGCGCTACAAAAATTGATAGACGCTGAGGAGCGCAAAGCGCGTGGTCTGGTGGAAAAAATCGTCGATGCCATGCGCAGCTTTCGCCACCGCTTTCCGTTGGCCACACAAGAGGCTGATGCTTCTGTCGCTGCGGCGGGCGAATTCCGCAGCCTGCTCAAACAGCTGAACGTGGACGATTTGCCGCGTTTTGAAGCCAAGTTCAAGGAGCTGCTCAACCAGAACACCATCAACCAGGTGGCGCAATTCAGCGCGCAGCTGAACAAG
>Ga0210041_1004598_pt1 | contig 10096 bp, 6 predicted proteins | sample CryGeymeta201503_FD_183973 | JGI IMG/M metagenome (GOLD analysis project Ga0210041, IMG submission 183973) | Groundwater microbial communities from Crystal Geyser aquifers in Utah, USA - Crystal Geyser metaG 2015-03 (SPAdes) (version 2) | ecosystem: Environmental > Aquatic > Deep subsurface >... | reverse complement strand
TACACTTTTTTCGGTTCGGCCTCGATATAGCAGGCGGTGCCGCGGATGCCGATGGCGGCGGTCGGCACCACCAGCCGTTTTTCGCCCCGCTCGAACACCGAAAGTATCCGGCCGCTGACGACGCGGAAAAACTCCTTCGCCGCCTCCTTGCCAAACAGCACCACGCTGTTGCCGCGTTGCAGGAAGGCATTGCCGTCTATTACATAAATAGCCTCGCTGTCCACACCGGTCGTGACCTTGTCGCCCGGCAGCACGGGCTGCCCTTCCCGCGCGAATTTGCCGTTGATGCGAACCTCGCCCCTGATCTTGTGCATGCCCTGCATCACAGGGTAGTTTCCGGCAGCCAGCGCATTGCGGATCAGCCCGGGGATGCCCGCCCCGGACAACAACCCCAAGGCAGTCAGTTGTTTCAGCAGACGACGGCGTGATCTGTTCATTGCATGTCCCTCCCGAGTGGGTGCAGAGATTTTAATGGTGTCGCGAGTTCACTCCTGTAGGAGCCCGATTCATCGGGCGAAGGGAATATATGGAGATGCTATCGCCCGATGAATCGGGCTCCTACAGGGGCGCGTTTTACCAGACAGGCAAACATGACCTGCAACTAATATTACGTTTCTGCTAACCCTTGCCCATCTCCAGCATCAGTTGGTTGATGCGTTTAACGAAAGCGGCCGGATCATCGAGTTGGCCGCCCTCGGCGAGCTGGGCCTGGTCGAACAGCACCGCAGCCCAGTCGTCGAAACGTTTTTCCTCGGACTTGAGCCGCAACACCACCGGATGTTTCGGGTTGATTTCGAGGATGGGCTGCGAGTCCGGCACTTTTTGTCCGGCCGCCTTGAGCATGCGCGCCAGATTGCCGCTCGGGTCGTGCTCATCCGCCACCAGACAGGCCGGAGAGTCGGTCAATCGATGGGTGACGCGCACTTCCTTCACCCGCCCACCGAGACTGGCCTTGATCTTCTCAACCAGCGGCTTGAATTCGTCGGCCTCCTGTTCCTGCGCTTTCTTCTCGGCTTCGTCCTCCAGCTTGCCCAGATCGAGATCGCCCTTGGCCACCGAAGCCAACTGCTTGCCGTCGAATTCGGTGAGGTAACTCAGCATCCACTCGTCCACGCGCTCCGAGAACAGCAGCACTTCAATGCCTTTCTTGCGGAACACTTCCAGATGCGGGCTGTTCTTCGCCGCATTGAAGGTCTCGGCGCTGACGTAATAGATCTTGTCCTGCCCTTCCTTCATGCGCGCGATATAGTCGGCGAAAGACACCGTCTCATCCGCTGTGTCACTATGGGTCGTGGCGAAACGCAGCAAACCGGCGATCTTGTCCTTGTTGGCGAAGTCTTCCCCCACGCCCTCCTTCAGCACGCGACCAAATTCGTTCCAGAAGGTGGTGTATTTCTCCGGCTCCTTCTCTGCCATGTCGGCCAGCAAGCCCAGCACCTTGCCGGTGCAGCCCTTGCGGATCGCCTCGATATCCTTCGATTCCTGCAATATCTCGCGCGAGACGTTGAGCGGCAGATCGGCCGAATCGACCACCCCGCGCACGAAACGCAGATACAGCGGCATCAGTTGTTCGGCATCGTCCATGATAAATACGCGGCGCACGTACAGCTTGATGCCGTGGCGCGCGTTACGGTCCCACAAATCGAACGGCGCGTGCTTGGGGATATACAACAACTGGGTATATTCCTGCCGCCCCTCGACCCGCGCGTGGCTCCACGCCAACGGTTCGTCGTAGTCGTGGCCGACGTGCTTATAGAATTCCTTGTATTCGTCTTCGCTGATGTCGTTCTTGCTGCGTGCCCACAGTGCCGAGGCCTGATTGACTGTTTCATCTTCGTCGCCGATTTGCTGCGCGCCATCTTTCCATTCTTCTTTTTTCATCAGGATGGGCTGCACGATGTGGTTGGAATATTTGCGAATGATCTCGCGCAGCTTGTAACCGGCCAGCAGATCATCCTGCCCTTCACGCAGATGCAGGGTGATCTCGGTGCCGCGCGCCGGTTTGTTCACCATCTCAATGTCGAACTCACCGCCGCCATCCGATTCCCAGCGCACACCCTGGTCGGGATGTTCACCGCCGCGGCGGGTCAGCACCACCACTTTGTCCGCCACGATGAAGGCAGAATAGAAACCAACGCCGAATTGCCCGATCAGATTCGCATCTTTCTGCTGGTCGCCGGACAGGCTGGAGAAGAACTCGCGTGTGCCGGATTTGGCAATGGTGCCGAGGTTGCTGATGACTTCATCGCGGTTCATGCCGATACCGTTGTCGCCGATGGTCAGCGTGCGCGCTGTCTTGTCATAGGCGATGCGGATCGCCAGTTCAGAGTCATCCTCGAACAGCGCCGCGTTGTGCAGGCCCTCGAAACGCAATTTGTCGCAGGCATCAGACGCGTTGGAAACCAGTTCGCGCAGAAATATCTCGCGGTTGGAATACAGCGAATGGATCATCAGCTGCAGCAGCTGTTTGACCTCGGTCTGAAATCCCATGGTTTCGCGGTTGGCAGTGGTACTGGCAGTCATTATTCCTCCGTGTGTATAAAAAATAAGGCGGGTGCTTCAATGGGGACGATGCGCCGGATTTCAAGCGCGAGAAATCTCTGGCTATTCTGCCGTCGATCCGTATAATGCGCCCCTTGCCGCTCACAGGGCGGCATTGAGTTCATCGTTTTCTGACCCTCTGCATCTGCTTTTCATGGATGCGTCAAGCTTCACCGGTTAGCGACGATGTTTGTTTGCGCCGGTAGCGGTTTTATCCCCCTACTGAATTTCATTGTGCGGCCAGATGCCGCGCATGCGCTGTGTCTTAATAAAAATCAAGGAATCACTATGTCTGAAAATATCATTGCAACGACGGCTCCCGCAGTCACTGAAGCCGTTGCCACTTTTGCCTCCCTGAACCTGGCCCCGGCAATCCTGAAAGCGGTCGAAGAATCCGGCTATACCGTGCCGACCCCGATCCAGGCGCAAGCCATCCCCGCCGCGCTGGCCGGACAGGACCTGATGGCCTCCGCCCAGACCGGCACCGGCAAAACCGCCGCCTTCATCCTGCCCGCCTTGCAAAAACTGTCGGTCGAATCCGCCGTGCGCAGCAAAGGCCCGCGCATTCTGGTGCTGACCCCGACCCGCGAACTGGCGCAGCAAGTTTCCGACGCCGCCAGCAAATACGGCAAGAACATGCGCATCAAGGTGGTGAGCATCCTCGGTGGCATGCCCTACCCGCTGCAAAACAAATTGCTCTCCGGTTTCGTGGATATCCTGGTCGCCACGCCGGGCCGTCTGATCGACCACATCGAGCGCGGCCGCATCGATTTCTCGCGCCTGGAAATGCTGGTGCTGGACGAAGCCGACCGCATGCTGGACATGGGCTTCATCGACGACGTGGAGCGCATCGCCGCCACCACCCCCAAGACCCGCCAGACCCTGCTGTTCTCCGCCACGCTGGACGGCGCGATCGGCAACCTGGGACAGCGTCTGCTGAAATCGCCGCAACGCATCAGCGTCGCCGCCACCAAGGCGCGCCACGAAAACATCGAACAGAAACTGATGTACACGGACGACATGGCGCACAAGAATCGCCTGCTCGACCACATCCTGCGCGATGTCGATCTGAACCAGGCCATAGTCTTCACCGCCACCAAGCGCGATGCCGACATGCTGGCCGATAGCCTGTCCGCACAAGGCCATGCCGCCGCCGCCCTGCACGGCGACATGAACCAGCGCGAACGCAACCGCACCCTGGTCAACCTGCGCCGCGGCAACGTGCGCGTTCTGGTCGCCACCGACGTCGCCGCGCGCGGTATCGACGTGCCCGGCATCAGCCACGTCATCAACTTCGACTTGCCCAAGTTCGCCGAAGACTACGTGCACCGCATCGGACGCACCGGACGCGCGGGTGCCTCCGGCATCGCCGTGTCGTTCGCCTCCAACCGCGACGCGGGCACGGTGCGCAATATCGAGCGCTACACCGGCCAGACCATCCAACCCCATACCATCGAGGGCATGGAGCCGAAGTTCAAGCCGCGTCCCGCCTCCAGCGGTCGTGGCACGGGTGCTCCGCGCGGTAATGGCGCGCCCCGTGGCAACGGCGCACCTCGTGGCGCAAGCAATGGCCCGCGCCATCACGCCCCGGACAGCCGGCATGGCTTCGCGCATGACGAACGCGGCGGCCAGCGCCGCGAAGGCCAGTCGCACAACCGCTTCGGCAACGACGCGCGCCCGCGCAGCACCGGCGAGGTGAACGGCAATCGCGCACCGGCGCCGTTCAGCGCCAACCGCCGTCCACAAGGCACCAGCTTTTCGCTGGGACGCGGCCACAACAGCGGCAATAAAAGCTAAGCCCCGCATCTGGGCATAGTAAAAAAGGCACGCCATCGGCGTGCCTTTTTTGTTGTGCTGTATCTGCCTATCTAATATCCTCGCGCTCCGCGCTTTGGAATCTTCATTATGTCGATCAGCATCAAAACACCGCAGGAAATCGAAAAAATGCGTATCGCCGGCCGTCTGGCCGGAGAAGTGCTGGATTACATCGCGCCTTTTGTGCAGGCGGGTGTCACCACGGATGAGCTGGATAAACTCTGCCACGACTACATGGTGGACGTGCAGGGCTGCATTCCGGCGCCGCTCAACTATGCGCCTGGCGGCCACACGCCCTATCCGAAATCCATCTGCACCTCGATCAACCATCAGGTATGCCACGGCGTGCCGAGCGACAAGAAATTGAAAAACGGCGACATCGTCAATCTCGACATCACCACGATCAAGGATGGCTGGCACGGCGACACCAGCCGCATGTATTACGTCGGCGAACCTTCCATCCAGGCCAAACGTCTGTGTGAAAAAACCTATGAGGCGATGTGGCGCGGCATTCGCACGGTGCGCGCCGGTGCCTATCTGGGCGACATCGGCCATGCCATCCAAACTTTTGCGGAAAGTCTCGGTTACGGCGTAGTGCGCGAGTTCTGCGGCCACGGCATCGGACGCAAATTCCACGAAGAACCGCAGGTACTGCATTACGGCAAGCCCGGCACGGGGATCAAACTGGAAGCTGGCATGATCTTCACCATCGAACCGATGATCAATGCGGGCAAGGCGGGGATCAAGCAGCTGGGCGACGGCTGGACCGTGGTCACCAAGGACCACAGCCTGTCCGCGCAGTGGGAACACACCATTCTGGTCACAGCGGACGGATTTGAGGTGCTGACCCTTTCCGCCGGGTCGCCGCCCATCCCGGACTGATGGGCACCTGATGTCTGTCGTACCCATCAAGGAAAGCCTGCGCCGCGCGCGGCAGGCACTGCTTGAACGCTATGCGGAGAAACCGAATCCCGCCCGCTATTTGCGCGACCACACCAGCGTCATCGATGACCACTTGCGCCGGCTCTGGCGCGCCTCCGGACTGCCCGGCGATCTGGCGCTGGTGGCTGTCGGCGGTTATGGCCGCGCCGAGCTGTATCCGCGCTCCGATGTTGATCTGCTGATTCTGCTGCCGCAGGAGGCGGATGGCGCCCTGCAGGACCGCTTGCGGGCACTGGTCGGCCAGTGGTGGGACACGGGGCTGGAGGTCGGCCACAGCGTGCGCACCGTGGCCGAATGCGTCGAAGCCAGCAGCGACGTCACGGTGCAGACCAACTTGCTCGAGGCACGCCTGATCGACGGTTCGCGCAGTCTGTTCGATGCGCTGCAGGCGGCCATGCAGGCGCATCTGGATGTGCGCGCTTTCTATCTCGCCAAACAGCAGGAACAAGGCGAGCGCTACAAGCGCTATACCGATATCGATTTCAATCTGGAACCGAATCTGAAAGAAAGTCCCGGCGGTCTGCGCGACCTGCATAGTGTGCTGTGGATCGCGCGTGCCGCCGGCTTGGGACACACTTGGCAGACGCTGGCACAAAACGGTCTGCTCTCGGCAAGCGAGGCACACCAGGCACGGCGCCATCAGCGCCTGTTACAGGACATGCGCATCCGTCTGCACCAACTGTGCGGCCGCCACGACGACCGCATGGTATTCGACTACCAGCAGCAACTGGCGCAACAACTACATATCGATGCAACCCCGCAACTGCGCGCCAGCGAGCGCATGATGCGGCGCTATTACCGCACCAAGCGCGAGATCCAGCTCCTGAACGATGTGTTGATGCAGACCCTGCGCGCGCGTTTGTTCCCGCAGGCCGAAACGCGCACCCTGAACGGCCGTTTCATCGCGCGCGGCGACAAGCTGGGCGCAATCGACGACCAACTGTTCGAGCGGACACCCAGCGCCATCCTGGAAAGTTTTTTGCTGCTGCAACAGCATCCGGAGCTGACCGGCTTTTCAGCCGCCACCGTGCGCGCCCTGTGGCGCGCGCGCAGGCTGATCGATCCCGCATTTCGCGCCGATCCGGCCAACCGCGAACTGTTCATGCATCTCTTCCGGCACGGCCAGGGTCTGACCCACGGCCTGCGCCGCATGAACCAGATGGACATCCTGGGGCGCTATCTGCCGGCTTTCGGCCGTATCGTGGGACAAATGCAGCACGACCTGTTCCATGTCTATACCGTGGACGAACATATCCTGATGGTGGTGCGCAATTTGCGCCGCGCATCGTTACCGGAATATGCGCACGAGTTTCCCCTGAGCAGCCGCCTGATCGGCCAGTTTAAAAATCCACATCTGCTGCTTCTGGCCGGCCTGTTTCATGACATCGCCAAAGGACGCGGCGGCGACCATTCCCTGTTGGGGCAACGCGACGCGCTACGTTTCTGCCATCAGCACGGCATCACCCCGGACGACACGGCGTTGATTGTGTGGCTGGTCCGGCATCATCTGTTGATGTCGGCCACCGCGCAAAAACAGGACTTGAGCGACCAGGACGTGATCGCCGCTTTCGCCGCGAACATCCCGGATGAGCGCCATCTGACCGCGCTGTATCTGCTGACCGTGGCCGATGTGCGCGGCACCAGCCCCAAAGTGTGGAACGCGTGGAAGGGCAAACTGCTGGAAGACCTGTATCAGGCGACGCGCCACTATCTGGCACACGGGCGGATCGCCGACCAGATCGGCGCAAGACAGCGCGAGGCCGCCGCCATGTTGAGCCTGTACGCGATCCAGCCGGAATCCTATCGCGCCTTCTGGGCGCAACTGGATGACGATTATTTCAACCAGCACGAGGCGCAAGAGATCGCCTGGCATACGCGCGTGCTGGCGCGACCGGCAAATCACGCACAGACCGTGATCAAAACCCGCCTCTCACGCATCGGCGAAGGACTGCAGGTGCTGATCTTCCAGCCAGACCAACCCTATCTGTTCGCCCGTATCTGCAATTTCTTCGCGCGCCTGAACTACAACATCATGGAAGCCAAGGTGCACACCACCCAACTCGGCTATGCCCTGGACAGCTTTCTGGTGATGGACGCCAACCATGACAAAACCGCCTATCGCGACGTGATGAACTACATCGAATACGCACTGGCCGAATACATCGGCAATGCCGGGACGATTCCGGAGCCGGCCTTTGGCCGCCAGAGCCGCCAGCTCAAGCATTTCCCCATCGCGCCAGAGGTGGATATCCGGCTGGACGAGAAAGGGCATTGCATCCTGTCCCTGATTGCGGGGGATCGCCCCGGCCTGCTGGCGCGCATCGCCTATCTGCTGACCCGGCATCAGGTCACCATCCGCAGCGCCAAGATCAACACCCTGGGCGCGCGGGCGGAAGATACATTCTGGTTAACGTGCAAGGAGTTACCCGATTCTCACGCTATCCAGAGCCTGCGCGATGCGCTGCTCAGCCAGCTCAAATAGCAGCGCCCACCTGAAAAAATAGGCCAAATGGCATATTGACAAATGGCGATCATCCACAACCCCCAATCGAATCGGGGCTTACAGATGAAAACATCCGCGCCGACAACTAGCACTTACGTTAACAGCTTGTTTTAAAAGAGCTTATTTAGCTGTTTAATTTTTGTGCAATAAATCAAAAATGCAATGGCGACGGGCATCCCGCAGTACTCGACCGACTTCCATACACAAAGTTATCCACAAGTTTTGTGGGTAAGAAAAAAATGCTTTGTGGACGGCAAGTTAGCGTGCGGACGGCACCCGATCAAACAGCCCACCTTGCTCAAACCGGTGCTGACAGGCTACAGTTCGCCCCTTGAAATTTTCACCCTGCGGAGTCCTTGTGTTCAATCTCATCGAAGCGGCCGGCTGGCCGATCTGGTTGCTTATCATCTCGTCGTTGATCGCGGTCACACTTATCGTCGAACGCCTCATCTACCTGCGCCGCCAGAACATTATTCCTGCCAAATTGCTGGACGAAGTGGTGCATGAATTAAAACAGCGCGGCGTCAGCCCGCAGATGCTGGATAGATTGTATGCCGGTTCGCCCCTGGGCAAGGTGTTCGCCGCCGGACTGAAAAATATCAAAAGCTCGCCGCAAGTGATGAAGGAATCGATCGAGGAAGTAGGCCGCTGCGTCAGCCATGATATGGACCGTTTCCTCACCACGCTGGGCACCATCGCGTCGATCAGCCCGCTGCTTGGCCTGTTCGGCACCCTGATCGGCATGATCGAAATCTTTGGCGCACAGAATGCGGGCGGCAGCAATCCGGCCGAATTGGCGCACGGCATCTCGGTGGCGCTGTACAACACCGCCTTCGGCCTGATCGTCGCCATTCCCAGCATGATCGCCTACCGCCATTTTCGCGCCCTGGTCGATTCGTTCACCATCGAACTGGAACAGCAGGCGGTCAAACTGGTGGAAATCATGCACGGTGAGCGCAAATGAATTTCCGCCGCGGACTTGAGCGCGACACGCCGGAGATCAACCTGATCCCGATGATCGACGTGCTGCTGGTGATCCTCATCTTTCTGATGGTGACCACCAGTTATGGCAAGTTCTCCGAGTTGCAGATCAACCTGCCGCAAGCCGCCGGGGCCGGCAGTTCAACCCCGGTCAGCAAACCGATCACGGTCGCCGTCGACGCCAGCGACCACTATGCCATCGACGGCAAACGCGCCACCTTCAAGAATCTGAAGGAGTTCGCGCAGGCGCTGCGCCAAGCCGCCGGCAAGGAAACCGACCCGGTCATCGTGATCAATGCCGATGCCAAAGCCACGCACCAATCGGTGATCGCCATCATGGAAGCGTCGCGCCAGGCTGGCTTCGGCCGCATTACTTTCACCACCCGCTCGGACAAGTGAGGCGATGCGCGGCCTGCCCGATTACTGGTATCGCCTCGCTCCGCTGCATTGCCTGTTGTACCCGATCAGCCTGATTTTCCGCGCCCTTGTCGCCCTGCGCCGATTGGGCTACCGCCTGCACCTATTTCCCTCCGTCAAACTGCCGGTGCCGGTGATTGTGGTCGGCAACATCAGCGTCGGCGGCACCGGCAAGACGCCGCTCACCTTGAGTCTGGTGCAGCAAATGGTCGCCCAAGGCTGGCATCCCGGCATCATCAGCCGCGGCTATGGCGGAAGCGGCGGGCAAATGCCGCGCGCGGTGCGGGTTGACAATCTGGCGCAGGAAGTGGGCGACGAGCCGCTGCTGATGGCACAACGCAAACTGTGTCCGGTCTGGATCGGACGCGACCGCCCGGCCTGTGCCCACGCCCTGCTGCGGGCGCACCCTGAATGCGATGTCATCTTCAGCGACGACGGCCTGCAGCATTACCGCCTGCAACGGGATGTGGAGATCGCCGTGGTCGATGGCGCACGCCGCTTTGGCAACGGACTGATGTTGCCCGCCGGCCCGCTGCGAGAACCGGTATCGCGCTTGCGGGAATTGGATGCGGTTGTCGTCAACGGCGGCGCAGCAGGGGATGGCGAATTCGCCATGCAACTGGAAGGTACCCGTTTCTATAATCTGCTCAACCCGGAGTTGATCCGGACAGCCGGCGATTTCGCCGGACAACAGTTGCACGCCATCGCGGGTATTGGGCATCCGCAGCGTTTCTTTGCCCATCTGCAACAACTCGGCCTGCAATGCACTCCCCATGCCTTTCCGGACCACCATGTTTATAGCCCGTCGGAGTTATCCTTCGCTGACACGGATGCGCTACTCATGACTGAAAAGGATGCGGTAAAATGCGGCGCATTCGCCAGCGAGAAGTATTGGGT
>Ga0210041_1004589_pt1 | contig 10105 bp, 13 predicted proteins | sample CryGeymeta201503_FD_183973 | JGI IMG/M metagenome (GOLD analysis project Ga0210041, IMG submission 183973) | Groundwater microbial communities from Crystal Geyser aquifers in Utah, USA - Crystal Geyser metaG 2015-03 (SPAdes) (version 2) | ecosystem: Environmental > Aquatic > Deep subsurface >... | reverse complement strand
CAAATAACGAATTCCGAGATTTTTATATAACTAAGTATATGATCTTTATTTACTTACAAATTGTCTGCCCAAAGGGCAGATTTTCCAATGGAAAATCTGGGATAAATAATATTTCTCTTAGGTGTGGGTGGTTATCAATTAGAAATAATTTTAAATATTATTTTTACAATGATTTCCTTGTAAACTTATTATACATATTACAAATTATTATTATACATAGAAATAGATTTGTTTCCATAATTAAGAACTAATAATAATTTATTATTGAATGATATATCTATAGGTTTGTCTAAATTATTTATTAAAATTTTTATAAGAATACCTTCCAAATTATAAATTAAAATCCGATTTCCTTCAAAATCTGTAACGAATATATATTTATCCGTTAATTCAATTCCGGCAGCCACATTTATACAATCTTTCTCTCCGATTATTTGCAATGACTTGCCCTCTAAATCAAAAACCTGCACGCGGTTGTTGTAAGCATCAGCTACATAAATTTTATCATTAATAAGAACTACATCAGTAGGATAATATAGTTCACCTTTGTTGTGCCCTTCTTTTCCTATTATTGTTATTTTATTTTTTCCCTGTAAAATTATCCTATGATTATAAAAATCAGCAATAGCAATTAAACTATCATTTAAAGAAACTCCGGATGGAGCATTAGGTTTTTCTTTTAGTAATATGGAATCTATTTTGGATTCTGAAATAACTTTTAGTTTATCTGTTAAATATTCCGGTATAAATATTTTTGAATTGAAAATAGAGATGTGCATTGGCCTTTTTATGTTTGAATATTCTTCAATAAAGTTACCTGATAAATCAGTTTTTACAACTCTATTATTTTTTACATCAGAAAGCCAAATAAAATTGTGTTGAATTGCTATGCCGGTTGGGGAAATGTTATCAAGTTTAATTTTCTTAAAAAATTTCCATTCAACATTGGATGACTCATTCAAACAGCCTGCAATAAGCAGTAAGCTAATTATCATTAAAATATTAATACTTTTCATTGCTTGGGGTTTTCAGATGATTTTGGGAAATCTAAAATCTCAACCTTGATTGGTGTAAAACCGGCTTCTTTAACTTTATCTTTAATTTCTTTTTTATTTATATTTTTCTCACCTGCAATATTCATGGTTACAAGTCCATTTTCAAAATCAATGTTAATATTTTCTGCACCTTTAATATCATTAAGTTTCTTCTCAAGTCCATAAGCACAAAAAGGGCAGGACAATCCATCAACTCTTATTTTAACTTCTTTACTTTGACCAAATGAAATTCCAACTTCTACTAATAGGAAAAGTATGAATAATATTTTTGTTTGTTTCATAGTTATATCCTCTAATAATTAAAAAACTAAATATCTAATTCCAAATGAAAAAGTATTTCTAATAATTCCACTATCATCAACAAGAGGAATTTGAAAACTACTTTCCAATAAAAATGTACTTGATGTAATCAGTTGTATACCCGGAGATAAAAACAATAAATTTTTATTTATCTTTAATGTCTTCTGTCCGTTTAATTCTAAATATAAATTTAACTGAAATGGTGGATATTTTTGAGGTAATAATGGATATCCAAAAGCAAAATCATAAACAAAGTTATCAGGCAAATTTTTAGACACAAATGTATAACTAACAGAACCATTTAGACTATAATTTAGATTAACATATCCAGCAACAAACATAAATTGAGAACTATAATTATCTGCGCTTACACTTGATGCACCTGTTGGGAAGGTTTGTGTATATTTTAATAATCCTCTAAAAGTTTTTGCTTTTGAATCAAATTGAAAAAGCATTTGTTTAACAAATAATGATAAATTACCGAAACCGGAATTGTTGTCCCCAATTTTTGGATAAATAGAAATAAAAGGTTGCATTACTCCTATTTGAAAGTTAGTCCCTAAATTATATGGAATTGCTAGAGGTTGAATATAAGTTGTCCCTAAATCAGTTGAAACAATTTTACCGAATGTTCTAAAACCACCACCTTCAAGGCCAAGTAATATTGGTGTTTCAGTATTTATCGGTGGACCTTGTGCTAATGATTCCGGCAAAAAGAATACACAACTAATTAAAACCATAATCCGGATATTTAATTTAAATTTTCTCATAATATTTTAATTTAGTGAATCTAATAAAACTGATTTATCAAAACTGTTGGAGCTGCAACAATTTAATAACTTACCATCAACAACCACAGTGGGAACCGTATTGATCCCGTAAGATTCAGCTTTTTTGTAATATTCAGATGAATGATTTTCATCATTCATATTATACACAACAACTTCATGCGGTTTATTTACAATTTCTTGCACTTGTTTTTCAACACTGCTGCAGATTTTACATCCAGCTGTAAACACTTCTACTTTCATTTCTTATGCTCCTTAAAATTTATTTTAAATACAATTACAATATAGATTTGAGGTGGGGGTGGTTGTCAAGTAGAAAATATTTTATCTTATTTCATTCAGCTTATCAAGTTTTCTTTTAATTTCATCCATTTCAGAAATAATTGAAGCTACTTTTTTTATTTCCATATTTGGAAATTCTTTTTTTGCAATTTTAATTTTCTCGGCATCTTCACAGTTGCCGGGACAGGCATCTACCACTTTTACTATTTTTAATGCCAGTTCTTTTCTTAAAATATCTTCAAGCAAAATGTATGAAGCTTTGTTCAAAGTCCCCTCTAATGCTTTAAATTGAGCGAAAATTTTATTAGGATTATCTTCTCTTTCAATCATCTTTTCTATACCTTCAATTTGTCCTTTTAAATAATGAAGGTGTTTTTTTAACTCTTTAATTTCTTCATATAGTTCCATTTGCTTTCCTATATTATAAATTAAAACTCAAGTCTAATATAATTATGGATGGTAGGTGTTTGTCAAGTAAAAAATTAATTGGGTGGAAAACCTGCCAATATTTCTGAAACAACATCATTTAATTTTTTTTGTAAAAATTTTATGTTGGAATAAGTATTAAAAAACTTAGGCGCTAATCCTCTCCAGATTAAACCACTGCCATTGTCTGTTATATCAATCACTAAAGAATTATTTTCAAATGAACTTACTGAACTTGAACCACAGGGCAACCACCAAGGATGAAAATTATATAAACTATCCTGAGGAATTAAATCCCTATGTATTAAAACTAAAAAATCTTCCTTACCATTTTCAGTTAGAGTAAATCCTTTATTTTCTAATACTTTATTTATGGAATTTTTTAAGTCACTATAAAGTTTAATATCAATAGTTAACGATTCAGCAAGGTTTAATTCAGAATGGTCTTTAAAATTATATGTTTTATATCCGTCGAATATCTGAGTGTGATCGTAATCGTAGTTTATACTGCTGGAAGAACAACCAGAAATAGCAATAACTGACAGAAGGATAAAAAAAAGATGTATTAATTTCATTTTTTGTTCATGTGTTTAGAATTAAAAGCCTGTCAGTAAGTTTTTGGTTGTTGTAATAAACAAGCACTTTTTTGTATGTTAAATTATGAGATCGATAATTTCCTAAAACTGCAAAAAATAAAATTCTGAATTGTACCAAATGGTGTATAGTGATCAACGGTTATACACTTTATATTTTTAAAGAACTTTTTCAGTCGGTCGGCCATTGATGATGCTGAATATTGTTTGATTTCTAATCCACTACATTTTTTTGGCCCTTGTTCAGAAAAAGTACCAATAACCAAAACACCCCCCGGTTTGATACTATGCTGAATAGTATCAATATATTTATTGATTTCTTGTTCTTGTGTAAGAAAGTGAAAAGCAGCCCTGTCGTGCCAAAAATCATATTGTTCAGTGGGTTTAAAAGTCGTTACATCTTCAACTATCCATTTTACTTTTTCTGCACATTTGCCAAGTCTTTTTTTTGCTCGATTGAGAGAAGCAGATGAAATGTCAAGCACGGTAATGTCTTGATAGCCCAAATCCAATAAATGATCAACTAAAAAACTATCACCTCCGCCAACATCAATAATTTTGTCGGTTTTAGAAATATTTAATTGTCTCAAGAAATCAAGCGAAGTTGTCGGTGAGGGTTGATACCAACTTACTTCTTTCAAGTCTTTCGTCTGATAGATATTTTCCCAATGTTTTTTTCTGTTCAAATTTTCCATTTTTTATCAATAGTTTATTTTTTATAGCTACTTGGTAGTTTTTATAACACTTACAGTATTATCACCATAATTAGAAACAAATAACTTTGTATCGTTCAATGCTGAAACAACTCCAATTGGTTTATTGCCAACTGAATATTCCTGATCAAGTTTTTGATAATTAGCCGCGTCATAAACATTAATTTTTTTGCTGCCAAAGTTTACTACATATAATAATTTTTCAGATTTCGATAACACTGCTTCTTCGGGTGAATTAAGTTCTTTTATCTCGTTAACGATTTTATCAGTATTTGTATCAATTATATGAATTTTGTTAAGCTTGAAGTTGCTTATGAATAACAAAGAATGATCGTGATTGTAATGAACCAATTCCGGTTTACCGCCAACTTCCAACAATTTTGTTTTCTTGCTTTTGGTGTCGATTATAGAAATTGTTCCATCTTTAGTATTAGTTGTATAGATTTTAGAATCATCTTTTGATATTCCAATTCCATCCGGACCATTGCCAGTTTTATAACTGTATAAAATTTTCAAAGAATTAGCATCAAGTTTTAAAGCGATATTCTTATCAGTTTCAATTACAAAAATGAATTTTCCATCACTTGTTGATGTAATGCCGCCCAAGTTATTTTCAAATTTTTTTTCTCGTACGATTTGATGTTTAGAAAAATCAATTACTGCCACTTGTTTATCATAACCGCTTACTGCAACAAGATTGGTATTGCCGAGTTTTGTAAATCCCCAAGGATAATTTATTTGTTCAATTTTACCGATAACTTCTTCTGTTTCTGTATTTATTACAGAAATAAAAGTATCTTCAACATTAGCGACATAAAGATATTTTTCATCGGGAGTTAAAAACAAAGCATCCGGACCTTTGCCTACAGGTATTGTATTTATTTTACTTTGTTTTTCTACATTTTCAGATTTTATTGGGGTTTTCAAATTTTCTTTTTTTGTATCAGAACAAGCAGCAAATACAAGTGCTAACGCAATTAATAAACTGAAATATAATTTCATTTCGTTTCCTTATTGTAACTGTTAAATAGTTATAAATTTATGTTAAGTGAATTAAGAGCCATATAATGATATTTTATTCTGCCGATATTTTCATACTCAACTTCACTATCTAATAGAAGATTATCTTTTGGAAAAATGATTTTTATTTCCTTGTTGAACTTTTGAATTATTTTATTGGTGAACAACGCATATTCATCAATGCTCAAATTATTTTTTAATAACCTGTGAGCAATGATTATATCGATACCAAAAAGTTTACAATAGTCTTTAATCATTATTGTGCCAATCTTACCTGTGTGAACAATAAACTTGATCTTCAATTTTTCTAAGATTGAACAAGCTCCACATTTGCAACTTTTGTTAAGAGATAATTCTTTCAATACTTGATGAAACTTGATTGCCATTTTTTTAATCTGGTTCATTAACTCAAAAAACGAGAAAGCATAATCAAATCTGATAAAGAAAACAGCATCTCCTTCAATTTCAGAAACAGATAGACCCAATTCATTTTCATCTATTATTGCTTCTAATAATTTTGCAACATTTATTTGGCTGTGCTCAATATCGGTTGCCTGAATATAATTGGTGAACCCGCTAATATCTGCAATAATAATTAAGCCGTTATCTATCCGTGGATTATATGTGTTACATAAATTATCCATAAAATTATTAACCCAAAGCTTTAGACCTTTTAGGGAATCATTACTGATTTTTCTTAGGTTCTTTTTTCTCTCTCTTTTGCATCTCTTCAATCCCGTAACCGGTTGATTTTAAAGCTTCTTCTATTTTTTCCTTATCGTTTTAGAATAAATAATATTAACATATACAATTTATACAGCACAGCAGCTTAATTTTGTCACATCCTTGTCAAAAGTGATTGCTGCAATTTTCACTCCTTCGGAGAGAGTTAAGTATGGATGAAACATATTTTTTAGTTCCTTTGTGGTTACGCCGTATTTAATAGCAAGAGCTATTTCCATTAATAATTCTGATCCCTCCGATGCTAAAATTCTAGCACCGATAAGTTTATCATTTTCTTTGTTGCGGATAAGTTTAATAAATCCTTTAGTGTTTCTTGCTGCAAGCGAACGCGGAACATCTTTTAGCTCAATTTTAGAAACATCGTAATCAATTCCGGCTTTAAATGCCTGCTCTTCGTCAAAACCCACACCGGCTATTTGCGGATCTGTAAATACAACCCAGGGAAGGACAGAATAATCTTTTTCCTTTAAATTTTCACTAAAAGCATTTTCAACTGCAAGTGCGCCGGCATAAGCGGCTGTGTAAACAAATAAATGTTCTCCGGTAACATCACCTGCTGAAAAAATATTTCCAACATTTGTCCCGTTATATTTGTCTGTTTTAATAAAACCATTTCCGTGCAGTTTTATTCCTAAATTTTCAAGACCAATATTGCTCGTGTTCCCTTTGCGCCCTGTGGCAATAAATAAATGTGTGCCTTCAATTGTTTCTTCTTTCTCGTCAATTGTAATTTGCAAACTTATTCTATCATCATTTTTAGAAACTGAATTGATTTTTACACCTGTTTTAATCTCAATTCCTTCCTCTTGCAAATAATCTACAAGAGTTTCGGAAATATCCGGCATCTCTGTGGGAATAATTCTATTTGATCTTTGTAGGATTGTAACTTTTGAGCCAAGACGAGCGAACATTTGCGCATTCTCAAGCGCTATATACCTACCGCCCAAAACAATAATATGATCGGGAAGTTCTTCCAATTCATACAATGTGTCATTTGTATAATAACCGGAATCTTCCAAGCCGGGAATATCGGGAATAAATGTGGATGAACCAGTGGCGATTAAAATCACCTGCCCCGTTTTTTTCTCACCGTTTACTTCAACAGTATTTTTATTAATCAATTTTGCTCTGCCTTTAATCACCGTTACATTGGGGTCGCCACTGATTACATCTACATATTTTTTCTGTCTAAGGTCTTCAACTAACTCAGTTTTTTGTCGAATCACCTCTTTAAAATCAATCTTGCTGCTGCCGGGTTTAATTGAAGAAAAATTTGGGTGATTTGAAATATGAAATTGTTCTGCCGTTCGTATCAATGTTTTTGAGGGAACGCATCCGACATTTACGCAGGTACCGCCAATAGGTAGCCCGTCATTAATCATTAAAACATTTTTTCCTAGTTCACTCGCTTTTATTGCTGCAGAAAATGCAGCAGACCCGCCGCCGATTATAATTAAATTATATTGTACTTTGGAATTATTTTCGTGGGCGTTGTTCTTTTCAGTAACAGTGGGATTATATCCGTTATTTTTATCTGTAACTTCACTAACAACTTTGTAGTGACCTGTAGAATTTATTGAATTAACAATTTCTTCAGCAGAAGTTTTTTCTGCATCAAATTGAAATTCGCCTTTCTTTTCCGGGTAGCTAACGGATTTGGATACTAATCCTTCGACATCCGAAACCTTTTTCTCAATAGTTTTCGCACAGTGGTCGCAAGTCATTCCACTGATTTCTAATTTTAATGTTTTAATTGTCATAATGTTTTTCCCTTTGAGTTACTTTGTGAAATCCTTTGAGATACTTCGTGGTAAAAAGGAATCAACCACAAAGGAACACTAAGTGCTCTAATTCACAAATACGGTGACATATTAATTCTCAATATTCAACACTCAATGTTCAATTTTCAATTGGTCACAAAACACATTGAGCATTGGAAATTGAATATTGAACATTAGGTTTTAGTATTAATATTATATGTCATAATATTTACGAATAGGAACACTAAGTTTTAATTTTTTATTTGTTCAATGTCTTTTACTTTATAGCCTGCTTTTTCTTCAATTGCCTTTTTCAATTGCTCGGGTCTTACCTTTGTCTTATCATATTTTACCTTTGCAACACCGGTCTCAAATGAAGAAGTTGCTGATAAAACTCCTTCTGTAGTTTGTAACGAGTAATCTATTGTGTGCTCACAACTTGTACATGTCATTCCCTCAATATTAATTTTTGCTTCAACAATATTTGCTGAATTAGGATTTGCAACTGCAGTATCTACATTTGGAAAAAATGCACCGGAATAATAAGGAAAAGAAAAGAGAGCACCTGAAACAATAAGTATTGTCCATAAAAACTTTTTTGAGTTTATAAATTTTGGTTTTTCGTCCTGTTCGCAATTGCATTCAATTTCCTTTTTTGGTTTATAAGCCTGATAAAAAGCTGAACTTAGAGCAATTACCGAAAGTCCGATTAAATATGGACGCAAAGGCTCAAGCCAGGAAAATGTTGAAGCAATTCCTCCTATCCCCCCAAGTATTGCAAGTACCGGTGCAATGCAGCAAAGCGATGCAGCTACTGCTGCAAAAATTCCTACCCCAACCCATTTGTTCTCTTTTGATTTATTATTTTCCATTTTTAAACTCCGTTATTTACTTTTATCCGTCTTTGACGGATTTTTAATTTCAATTTTTTTCTTTTTACTTTTTTCTTTACTGAATTTATAATTAGTTTTGTTCATTACATCTGCAATAACTTTTTCAGAAGTTTTTTGGGGATCAAATTCTACTTTTGCAGAATTAGTTTTTAAGTCAACTTTATAATTCATAACTCCATCAATATCTTTCAGTTTGTTTTCAACATTTGTAACACATCCGCTGCAAGTCATCCCTTTTACTGAGAAAGTAGTTTTAGAAGTTTTGGATATTTCCTTTTTGTCCTTTGTCTGCGCATAATTTAAAGATGCAGTAAATGTAAGAGCAATAATTAAAACTATTAACTTTTTCATAATGTTTACCTTTTTTAATAAGTGCTTATTAAATCAAATTTATTTTGGACTTCCGGCAGTACAAAATATTGTGTAAGAATTTCTATGAAGAGTTTACTCTGTAGAGAGTAATAAACCGTTTGGGAATCTTTTCTGTATTTTACAATATGGTTGTCTTTTAATTTTCTTAAATGTTGGGATATAGCGGAATCGCTCATATCAAGAATTTCTGCTAAATCGCACACGCACAATTCTTTATGTGCATATAACAAGTAAACTATTTTTAACCTTACGGGATTACCAACTACATTTAGAAGGTCAGCTAAGGTATTTAAACCATCAAGCTGGTTTACATTCTTCTTTATTAACTCAAATTCTTTATCGTCAAAATGAGGACCTATACAATGCTGCCCTTCAACCAATATATCTTTTATTTTCATTTTTGTCTCCTAATATATTTTAGTAACTGCTAATATACTAAATTATATCTATTTGTCAAGTCCTTAAAAATTCATATTATTAGCACTATATTTGTTAAAATAATAATTTTTTATGCCTGAATTATCAAAACATAATCATAGCAATAATAGAGATATAGGTCCGATAAGACTTATAATTACCATAATCCTAAATTTTACAATTTCAATAACTGAAATTATTTGAGGTATTTTATCAGGCAGCTTGTCTCTTATTTCAGATGCACTTCATAATTTCAGCGATGGGATTGCTGTTATAATAAGCTACATTGCAATTAAACTAAACCGTAAGCCTAAAGATTATCAATATACTTTTGGTTATAAAAGGGCAGAAATAATTGCCGCAATATTTAATGCTTCTGTACTAATTGGAATTAGTTTGTACTTATTTTTTGAAGCATATAATCGATTTGTTAATCCCCAAGAAATTAAGGGAGGTTTGATGATAATTGTAGCCGGAATTGGACTGGTTGCAAATGTTATCGGAACTCTCCTATTAAAATCCGGCTCAAAAATTAATATGAACATTCGCTCGGCTTATTTACATCTTTTAAGTGATGCAATTTCCAGTATGGCTGTTATTGTTGGTGGTATCTTTATTTTTTTTTACAATATTTATTGGATCGATCCCATACTTACTGTTTTAATATCTCTATATATAATTAGAGAAAGTTGGCAGATTGTTAAAGAAGCGTTGACTGTTTTAATGATGGCTGCGCCAACTA
>Ga0210041_1004588_pt1 | contig 10110 bp, 8 predicted proteins | sample CryGeymeta201503_FD_183973 | JGI IMG/M metagenome (GOLD analysis project Ga0210041, IMG submission 183973) | Groundwater microbial communities from Crystal Geyser aquifers in Utah, USA - Crystal Geyser metaG 2015-03 (SPAdes) (version 2) | ecosystem: Environmental > Aquatic > Deep subsurface >... | reverse complement strand
AAGTATCATACTTGTACGAATGAGATGTCCAAGTTACGAAGAGCAAGCCCCCCAAAGCGATGTATAGACTCGCAAAGGAGACTTCCTTCATGTTGAGTATTCCCTTGTTTTTGCGCAGATTGTAGTGAGAGTACGAAGCCGTGAAGGCAAATCCGATTAGGAAAGCCAAGTAGACCAGAGGATCCCGAGTCTCCTGTTCTTGACCAAAGCCAAAGAAAATCAAAGCTATGAACAATAACACCCAGAGATAGTGTCCAGTCATCAACAACTCTCTTTTTATAATCGACATCATTAAAACCTCTATTTATGTTATGGGAGCTGCCCTGTTCCTTCGTGGTTGGACAATCTATAATTACCATTTTCTAAATAAAAAGTCAAATAAAAAAAGACGCCTCTGTGTAAGACGTCTTTTTTAATTTAAAAATATAACTATTTTTCTTCTAAATCTCCTAAATCTTTTAACACATTTTGAATAAAACGAGAATATGCCATATCTATTCTTCCCCTTAATCTATACCACTCCTTACTAGGTTCTTTTAATGTAGGATCTACCATTTTTGAACCAAGTGTACTTAATTCTTCTTCACTACACTTGGCAAGATTTGGATAATCTTTGAGAATATGATCTTCATTTACAACCAAATCTTCTATAATAGTGGGTGTACTAACACCTGATAATTTTGAACCAAAAATATGACTATATTCTTGAATTCCTTTAGCTACTAACTTAGAAATATGATCAGACTCTCCAATAGTTTTTCCTTTATATTCTCCTCCTTCAAAGATATATCGCAAAATAGGTCCACGAGATTCATCCAACAATTTTTCAGTTTCTTCATTTATTAGAATTTCTTCTGGATCTAAGACTGTTTCATCATACCAACCCTCTGTATGAACATGGTGTGTCTTCTCATGTCTTATCATTTTTGAGCAAGTTCTACGAGCTTTATTTGTCAAAACAGCAATGAAATAAAAACTTAAATCAGCGCTACCAGTTGCAGCCGAAATGGAAGGTACCCTCCCTAATCTAGTTAACATAGCCTGAACACTATCTTGGTAAATATCATCTACAACAAAATCTAAAGTGTCTTTATCACCAGAAAAACGTTTTTTAAAATTACCCATAACATAATTACTAACATATTCTCTAAAAGAATCTGTTTTTTCTTTTAACATTGAATTGAATTTATCCAATTCATTTTGCAAGTTTTCTTCATCTGAAGTATTAATATTATATTCTATATTACAATCTCCAAAATCGTAATGTATAAATTTTTTTGGTTTTTCATATAAAGAATGTGAATAATTTTCTGAAGGAATTTCCATATTTTTTATAAATAATTAAAAAAATAAATGATGTTATTATAATATAACACAAAATAACTAAATTTTACAATTTTTTTTACTTCTTCACACTAAGCAACACATCCACACCATCAATCTTGTACAATTTATCATCTGATTCTTCCAGTACAATCTTTTCTCTTACTAATTCTCTCGCCAATACACTCTTCTTAATTTCAGTTTCATAATCTACGAAGACTGCTTTTAAATTTTCATCATCAGTATGATATTCGACCATCACTTCATCTTCAATTGTCATTCCTTGCTCTTTGCGAATTTGATTTATAGTACGAACTATTTCACGCACCAGACCTTCTTTTTTTAGTTCATCAGTGATATGAGTATTGAGTGCCATCTTGAATCCCCAATCCTCTTTTTTCTTCAAGTGAATATCTTCTTTGTCAAAATTCTCAAGCAATACTTCTTTGACATTCAATTCTTCAGCGATGATACTAGTAGAATCAGCAAAAGAAAATTCTGTGCCAGAAATATAAAATTGTGAAAGAACTTGGCGAACCTTGATTCCACTTTCTGAACGCATCGACAATCCCATTTCTACTACTTTACGGACTGTTTCCATTTCTTCTAAAACTTTTTTTTCTATCATCTTTTCATTTACCTGAGGCCACATTTCTAGATGAACTGACTCTAGTTCTCCACCCAATTCTTTATAAAGTTTTTCAGCCATAAATGGTGTAAATGGCGCCATAACTTTTGACAAAATCATAAGCACATTATGAAGAGTTGAAATAGCTTGTTCTTTATCTTCCGTTCCTCGTTCCCCATTCCCCGTTCCGTCATTCTTGAATCTATCACGAGAACGACGAACATACCATTGAGAAAGTTCGGTGATAAAATCTAATATCGGACGACTAGCTTCAGCCAATTTATAATCTTCCATTTTTTCAGTCACTTCTTTCAACAAAATATGCAACTTCGCCATGATCCATTTGTCCAAAATATGTGTAGATTCTGTGTAATCTTTTTTATAATCTGTGGAATCAATGCTAAACATTTCATAAAAACTAAAGACATTCCACAAAGTATTTACCACTTTGTTGTAAACTTCTCTCACATCTTTTTCAGAAAAATTCAAACCTTCTGCATACATCACAGGAGAAGAAGCCAAATAATAACGAAGAGCATCAGCTCCATATTTTTCAAGTACAATCAGAGGATCTGGGTAATTTTTGAGACGTTTACTCATCTTCTTGCCATCTTCAGCCAGCACTATTCCGTTGACTATCACATTTTTGAAAGCAGGCACAGCTTCTTTCACAGGGATAGAAGGATTTTTACCAGTAGTAAGTGCTGTTGCCAAAACGTGCAGAGTATAAAACCAACCACGAGTTTGGTCTTGTCCTTCAGCGATGAATTGGGCTGGGAAACCTGCTTCGAATTTTTCTTTATTTTCAAATGGATAATGCATTTGACCATAAGGCATCGCGCCAGACTCGAACCAGCAATCTAGTACTTCTGGAATTCTGGTAAATGTTTTACCGTTCTTTTCAAAAGTAATTTTGTCAAGAATATGTTTGTGCAAATCTTCTACTTTTTGTCCTGACAATTTTTCCAATTCTTCGACTGATCCAATACAAACAGTTTCTCCATCTTCACTTCTCCAAATAGGCAAAGCTGAACCCCAATAACGATTGCGAGAAATCGCCCAATCACGAGCACCTTCAAGCCAGACACCAAAACGTCCGTCTTTGATATGCTCTGGTACCCAATTTGTTTTTTGATTATTACGAAGCATTTCATCTTTTATCTCAGTTACTTTTACAAACCAAGAAGAAGTCGCATAATTGAGAAGTGGAGCATCACAACGCCAACAGTGTGGATAGCTGTGTTCAAATTTTTCTTTACTAAATAATTTGTCACTGTGAGCCAACCACTTAATAATTTCTACATCTGTTTTGGTGTGATCATCTTTTGGTTTTACTTCTTGTCCAGCAAAATCCAAAACATCATCAGTAAATTTACCTTCCATTGTCACGTGTTGCACCCAACCAACTTTATTTTCCAATCCAACACTATAATCGTCTTCACCAAAAGCAGGCGCGATGTGTACAACACCAGTACCATCTTCAGTTGTTACAAATTCACCAGTTACCACTTTGAAAGCATTTTCGGTACTAGCAAAATATGGAAAAAGTGGTTCATAAGTTACGTCCACTAACTCTTCACCTTTCATTGTGCTAATCAAAGTATAATCACATTTATTTTTGGTTTGAAAAACATGTGCCACAAGTTCTTTGGCAGCAATATAATAATTGTGTTCACCTTTTACCACAACATAATCCACATCTTTACCAACCGCAAGCAAGACATTGCCTGGCAAAGTCCAAGGTGTTGTAGTCCAAGCAAGAATATACAATTCTCTATCACCTAGTCCAAATTTATTTTTGAATTCTTCATCAGTTACGCGAAATTTCGCAGTCGCTGACAAATCTTTGATATCTTTGTAACCTTGAGTAACTTCAAAATTAGAAAGTGGTGTCACACAATGAGGACAAATGTGCATTGCTTTCTTACCTTCGTAAATAAGATCTTTGTCCCAAAGTTCTTTGAAAACCCACCAGACACTTTCCATGAAACCAATGTCCATGGTTTTGTAATCATTTTCCATGTCTACCCATCGTCCCATACGACTAATAGTTTTTTTCCATTCTTCAGCATAAGTCATCACTGTACTGCGACAAGCTTCATTGAATTTATCGATTCCAAGATCATCAATTTCTTTTTTGGATTTTAGTCCCAAATCTTTTTCAATAATATTTTCTACCGGTAAACCATGACAATCCCAACCCCACTTACGCTCGACACGAAAACCTTTCATTGTGAAATAACGTGGCACAATATCTTTCATCAGACTAGCTACGATATGTCCATAATGAGGAAGCCCGGTTGCAAAAGGAGGACCATCATAAAAAACATAAGGTTTATTTTCTGGACGTTCCAAAATAGACTTTTCAAAAATCTTTTTTTCGTCCCACATTTTTAATATTTCTAGTTCACTTTCATTGGAGTTGTATGGCATAGTAGCAAATTAGGTTTGTTATTTAAATAAAATTTGATAGCAAAATTTTTAATTTTAAATTTCGAATTTTAAAACAATTTCTGAATTTTATAATTTTAAATGAATTATATAAAAGTTTTAAAATTTTTTACATTTAAAATTGTTTGAAAATTGATAATTGAAAATTTTAAAATTAAAAAAACGCCTTTGTTTAATGTGAGAATCCCAATTTTATAAGGATGGTACCATCTCACTTCCACATATGCGGCGCTTACTGACAGCTATTACGGGCTTACCCGGAGAATTCTACTTACCAAAAGGGCTTTCTTTTCTCGACATGTCCGCCATAGCTTTTAGCGAAGGGGGACTTCCTGCTAAGTACAGGTAATAATGCTTTTATGATTGTAGATTCAGTATACTAAATTTTATCTTTTTGTCAACAAAAGAAAAATAATATTATCATTCTTTTGTTGGCACCGCTCGACTTTCACAAGTGAGCGGACCTCCCTTGAGTTTCCCCCCTAGTCCCTAAACATCCGCCCCTGAAGGTACCGGAAAATGTTCATACGCTCTGTATAACTGAGAGCGTAGAGCATCTCCAATGCTTTCTGGAACTTGGAATCGAGAAAGATCCCATGCTGGGACATCTTTTCCTCAAATTCCTCCTTGTTTAGATCAAAAAAATGTGCAGCCTTGCTGATGTCCCCACGGCACATTAGCAAAGCATAAAGGCACATTCTTCTCTCCGACGCTGGAGAGTTTTTTCGTGTTGCCACAATCCCTCCATTGTCAAAGGACACTATATATTAGCTTATTCTAGGGGAAAAGTCAAGGAGTTTTGTCAAGAGTCTATAAAGTCATTAAAGTCTCTGAAGTCACTTATTCTGCATATTCTGCTTACTTTGCTTATTCTGCTTGCTATGTTACAATATAGATACATTATCTAAATAAAAATTATATGTATAAAGGAAAACTATTTATTGCCTCAGATCATGGTGGCTACCAACTAAAAAAACGCTTAATTCGCTATATTGAAAACGAATTAGAACTAAAAATCGAAAATTTAGGGGCACATGAACATATTGAAACAGATGATTATCCAGATTATGTCATACCCCTCGCCCGCAAAGTCGTGGAAACAGACGGTCGTGGTATTGTGATTTGCAAAAATGGCGTTGGTGTCAGTATGGCTGTAAACAAAGTAGCAGGTATCCGTTGTGGTATTGGCTACAATATTGCCGTAGCCGAATCTATGATGAATGATGATAATACCAACGTTTTGGCACTAGCCTCTCATTTATCTTCAGATGAACATGCCATGGCAATTGTGAAGAAATGGCTAGAAACAGATTTTGGTGGTGATGAAAGATATATTAGAAGATTAGAAAAAGTTGCTGAATTAGAAAAATAGCCTCAATTAAAAACAAAAATTATCAATTTATCAAAGTAAAAAATTTCAAATTACTAAATCCAAATTACAAACCAATTACAAATTTACAATGTAAAAAATTTTGGATATTTATTCATTTGAATTTTATTTGTAATTTGAGCTTTGAAATTTATCATTAAATATTCTATGCAAATTATTCCTTCAATACTAGTCCCAACTTCCGAAATATTAAAATCTCAACTCCAAGATCTTGGCAAATCAGTTTCAAGAGTTCAGATAGATATTGCTGATGGTATTTTTGTTAAACAAACAACAGTGAGTGATCCAGAAACTGTCCAGAAATATTGCCAAACAGAAGTAGAATTACATCTTATGGTTAGTAAGCCATTAAAAGAATTACTTAACTGGCAAAAAGTAGAACAAGTACAGAAAATACTAATTCATATTGAATCTGTCGATAACTTACATGAAATATTACCTACTCTACATGCTTATGGCTGGGAGATAGAACTTGTTATAAATCCTGAAACTAATATAAAAAATTTAGATGAATATATTGATGAAATAAAAGGTGTCATGTTTATGGGAGTAAATCCAGGTAAACAAGGACAAAAATTATTAACAAAAGTTTTGACTAATATAAAAAAATTCAAAACAAAATATCCAAAAATGTTTGTCGAATTAGATGGTGGTGTCAATGAAAAAAATCTAGAAAAAATTATGGAAGCAAATGTAGATGCTATTTGTCCTGGTAGTGCTATCTTTGGAAATGAAAATTCTCCAGCAAAAAATGTCAAAGCTATGGAAAAAATTATCAACAGTTTGACTAAAAAGTAATTAGAAGATAAAATCCGAATGTAAAATTTAAAATGTATAATTATGGAAAACAAACAAGAAGAATTATTAGACTTAGTCATCATAGGTGCTGCTGCCGCTGGTAGTGCTGCTGCTATCTACGCTTCTAGAAGAAATCTAAAATTTGTAATAGTAGCCAAAGACGTTGGTGGTGAAGTTGCTCTATCAGGTGAAGTTGGCAACTGGCCAGGTATAATTGAAACAACAGGTTATCAATTGGCACAAGATTTTCGTAAACATGTAGAATCTTATGGTACAAAAATTGAAGAAGGCTTTACTGTTACAGCAATAAAACAAGAAAAAAATTATCATCTAGTTACTGCCAAAAATTTTCTTGAAGAAGAAAAAATTTACAAAACAAAAACTGTGATTATTGCGAGTGGTATTCATCCTAGAAATTTACATATTCCAGGTGAAGACGAATTGCGTGGACGTGGTGTAACTTACTGTACAGTTTGTGACGGACCACTATTCAAAGAAAAAACCACAACAACAATAGGTGCAGGAAATGCAGCTATTGAATCAGCTCTTATGATGGCAGGCATCGCGAAAAAAGTTTATTTGATTACTAAATTTCCAAACACCAAAGAAACTCTTGGAGGTTTCCCAAAAGCAGAAACTATTTTGGTAGACAAAGTAAAAAAATTAGAAAATGTAGAAATAATCTATAATGCTAATACTACAGAAATATTAGGAAAAGACAAACTAGACGGTTTGAAATATGTAGATAATGATTCTAAAGAAGAAAAGGAAATTGAAACTGATGGTATTATGGTTCATATCGGTATGATCCCAAATTCTGATTTTGTAACTTGTGGAACCAAAAATCCATCAGGAGAAATAGAAGTAGATATAAAATGTCAGACAAGTTGCAAAGGTGTGTTTGCCGCTGGTGACGTAACCAACATTCCTTACAAACAAATTGTTATCTCAGCTGGACAAGGTGTTACAGCAGCTCTAAGTGCTATTGAGTATATCAATAAATGGGAAGACCAATAACTAATGGCCCCGTAGAAATAATATTCAAAAAACTAAATACTAACCAAAATATCATATATGCTATAAATAGAATATATGATATTTTTTTTAATTTAATTTTAGATAGTTCCTCAAAGCCAAGTAAAAAAAGTATTGGAAAAAAAACCAAAATAAATAAAGATTTCAAAGTCCCCCTTTCTACAAAAGGATACCTGTATACATTATAAACAAGAGAAGAAAAAAGCCCAAAAAGTAAAATAAATAAAAAAAATCTTTTATCTATAAAATTATCTTTCACAACATTCCAAATAAAAATAATTAGACCAAATATGGATATGAAAACCAAAGGTATAGACCACCAAAAATAAACCAAACTTTCTACCCACCTATTATAATTAATATATCTAGTATTATCAGTTTGTATTTTTTTATCAGACAAATTATAATAATTTTGAAAAATATTATCATAATCTACCAAGCTACTGACAATAAACATAGAAAGAAAAGATTTTTTTCCGCTACTCCAAAAAGGGTCTCTCATAATAGATATATCCCAATTTATAAAAAATTTTTTGTCCATTCTTTCAGAACTTTGTACTTCATAATTATTAATTGTCAAAACATTATCAAAAACTACTTTTTTGTAAACCAACCATGGGCTATATAAAAACAATGATAAGAAAAAAATAATAAAAGACAATAATACAACTTTTTTATCCTTTATCTGAAAAGCATAAATTACAAGCCAAAGACACAAAGCCAATAGTAATACAATCCCTGTCAATTTTGTCCACAAAATTATTGCCAACAAACCTATCAAACTAATCCATCTAAAAAGATTCCAATTTTTTTTATCATACATTTTCCACAGATAAAAAAGATTCAACCAAACCAAAATCAAAACTTGAAACAAACTTTCATTCGTAACATAACGCCCCAATTCAGAGACAACAAATAGACCACTTACACAAATAGTTACTAAAAAAGTTATACTCTTTTTTTTACTTACCAACCAAGACAAACTAGCCGACAATATAACAAAAAACCAAATCAAAAAAGCACTACCCATCTCTAGTATTTCAAGTACTAAGTTTCTATTATCTGTAAACAACATTACTACTTTGGCAACAACAGCTTGTATTAGATAATACAATGGTTCATGCCAAGACAAATAACTTTTTGCAGAATTCGGTAATGTCTTAGAAAATAAAATACTATCAATATAGTCAATATGACTTCCTCCATCATAAGCCCAGTAAGTACTATAATGCAATACATTCCAAATATATACCAATAACAAAAAGAGTAAGTATGTGCCTAACAATATTCTTAACCAATTTTTTTTAATAAACTCAATCATATACACCTCATTATATCAAACATGGGCTATTTAACAACATTCTATCTTTCTGTTATAATACAATCAATAAACTAATATACTTATATGTTTCTAAATTCTATTTTTCCTAATTTGCCTAACAGTACCATAGAACTACTAATTTATGTAGTAGCAGCCCTGGGCACAGTACTCATCACTTACGCCGTTTTTCTAGAAATAGAAAGACGTCAGGATCTTGTATTCTTCGTAGGTGCCTCCTGTTTATTTGTATATGCTTTGTTTATTGGCAACAAAGTTTTTATGGTAGCGACAGCTGGACTAGCTATTGCCTCTCTAGTTGAATTTATAGAGATACTTATAGGACTTCACAAACATGACAAAAATGAACTAAAAAGAATAAAATCTTTAGGTAAATATAAAAAATAATAAATATGCTAGACCTTATTACCATTGGTGATTCAACTTTTGATACTTTCCTTATTTTGGAACAACACAAAAAAACCTGTGAATTAAGTACCAACAAAAAAAAGATTTGTTTTAATTATGCAGAAAAAACTCCTATTGAAAATACAGCACAATCAGTTGGGGGAAATGCTGCCAATGTCGCCGTAGGAGTCAGAAAATTTGGTGCCCAAACAGCAATTGTGACTGAATTAGGAGATGATATAAATGGACATATTATAGAAGAAGAGCTAATAAAAGCCAAAGTTGAGACTACTTTTGTAAAAAAAGTAAAAAATGAACAAACTAGATATTCTGTAGTTTTAAATTATTGTGGGGAAAGAACTATCCTTTCTTATTATGCCAAAAGAAACTACTCTTTACCAAAATTACCAACAAGCAAATGGATTTATTATACTTCTCTTGGAAAATCTTTTGAAAAACTACAAACACAACTAGAAAAATATTTAGACAAAAACAAAGAAACAAAATTGGCATTGAATCCTGGGTCTTACCAAATCAACAAAGGAATAAACCATATCAAAAAAATATTACCAAAAGTAGAAATACTTTTTGTAAACAAAGAAGAAGCTTGTAAACTAGTAGATAAAAAAGAAACCCCAAAAAAACTACTTTCTTCACTTCATACAATGGGCGCAAAAATGGTAGTCATCACCGACAATACCAATGGTTCTTATGCTTTTGATGGTAAACACAAATATTTCATGCCTATTTACCAAGTAG
>Ga0210041_1004587_pt1 | contig 10112 bp, 10 predicted proteins | sample CryGeymeta201503_FD_183973 | JGI IMG/M metagenome (GOLD analysis project Ga0210041, IMG submission 183973) | Groundwater microbial communities from Crystal Geyser aquifers in Utah, USA - Crystal Geyser metaG 2015-03 (SPAdes) (version 2) | ecosystem: Environmental > Aquatic > Deep subsurface >... | reverse complement strand
TGGCAGTCTGGCACATTGGCACATTGGCACATTGGCAATCTGGCACATTGGCACAAAACCTAAAACAAAAACAAAAAACTAAAACTAAAACTAAAACTAAAACAAAAACTAAAACTAAAACTAAAACCTAAAAACTAAAACAAAAACTAAAACAAAACAAAACCTAAAACTAAAATAACTAACTAAAACCTAAAACAAAATAACTAACTAAAACCTAAAACTAAATAACTCCTCCCACGAGTACCAGTGAGGCTGTAAAGTGTAAAGAACTGGCAATACGGGTTATATAAGTATGGGGGGGGTAGAACCTTTTTTAGTTGGGCTATGCGTTCCCTATCTATAGGAGCACAAAAATTTTCCTAAACTTTTATCGACACCTATATTTAAACACTTACTAAAAACAACAACAACTAAAATCACTACTTACATATATTATAACTAACCTATATAATGAGCTATACTAGAGCTAAAAAGAGGGAGTTTAATTGTGAGTACGCTTACAAATGGAAACAAAACTAAAATAAAAGAAATGCTAGGCAAGGGACTAACACCATCGACAGTTGCTATGGCGGTTGGGGTGACTGAAGGTTATATAAGTCAGATGCTTGCGAACACAGAATTTGCAACAGAAGTAGCTAATATGAGGATGGTGGAGTTACAAAAACACAATGCCAGAGATGCTACATATGACTCACTTGAAGATCAACTATTAGAGAAGTTGCAAGATGTACTGGTTTATATGACTAAGCCCGGGGAAGTTCTAAAGGCACTGCAGATTATAAATGGAGCGAAGAGGCGGGGCACAGATACACTAACTAGCCAAGGTAGTATAACTAACAGTACAGTTATAAACTTAATCATGCCTAAACACACTGTAGCCTCTTTCTCAACTAATGCTATAGGTCAGGTGGTAGAAGCAGAGCATGAAACTTCTGATGGAACTAAACACACACAATCTCTTGTAACTTTGCAATCCCGGGCGGTTAAGGACCTATTAGCAAAGGGGAAAGCTAATGAAAGCAAGGACAAACAAACTATTGGAAATGCGGGTTAAAGCAGCTGAAGAGAGGCTAACTAATATAAGAAAGGCAGAGGCTTTAGCTAGGGTAGAAGGATTGCTTAGGTTAGCTAAGTTAAAATCTAAGTACATAAAACAACAAGGCTAATATATGCGGGATATACTTAAGTTAAAGGATAAGGATAGGATAGAAGAAGCACTAGGGGTAACTAGTCAACCTCCACTCTTGGAGTTACCTACGGTCGAAGGCAATTTCATCCAAAGTGAAGTACAGGAGTTAGCTAAGAGCTCTCTTGACTACTTATCCGCTCTGGCTAATCCAGAAGGACACTTAGCTAACTTCCCTCCAACTTATCATGCTGCGTTTGACTTAGTGCTTTCTTACTTAGCTAAAGATAGGGATTTCTCTAAGTTGGCTTTAGGACTTCCCCGCGGCTTTGGTAAAACTGCTTGGGTTAAACTAATTGCCCTATATATAATTCTGTATACAAATAGAAAATTTATTCTTATTCAGGCAGCCAATGCTAAGCTAGCTGCTAACATTGTTGCGGACATAATTGACTTCTTGGATAGTTCTAACATACAAGCTACCTTTGGAGATTGGAGATTAGGGTTAGAAAAAGATACGCAGGATTTAAAAAAGTTTGGCTTTAGGGGTAGAAATATAATACTTGCAGCTTTAGGCGAAAGCGGTTCTCCCCGTGGACTTAACCTGAAGAACGCTCGCCCTGATGTTATTATTTTCGACGACATACAAACTAGGGAAGATGCGGATTCAAAAGCTGTAAGTGAAGCTATATACACTAAACTATTAGGTACAACTATGAAAGCTAAAGCACCTACTGGTTGCTTATATTTATTTCTAGCTAACATGTATCCAACTCCAAACTCTATATTAAAGAAGTTAAAACACAACCCTAGCTGGGTTAAATTTATCGCAGGCGGTATCCTACAAGATGGCACCTCTCTTTGGGAAGAAGTACAACCCCTTTCACAACTACTTGAAGAGTTTGAATCAGATTTAAATGCAGGCCATCCAGAGATTTTTTACAGTGAAGTTATGAATGATGAGACAGCTAGTGTAAATACTGCTATTGACCTAGCTAAAGTACCTAACGTATCTCTAGAACAACTAGATCAAGAGATAACTATAGGTAACTTTATTGTGATTGACCCCTCTAACGACAAAAATAACTCCGATGATGTATCAATAGGAAGGTTTGCCGTAATTAACGGTGTACCAGTATTACGAGACTTAATTGACGAGAAGTTGTCCCCCGGGGATACAATTAGGAAAGCTTTAAAGTTAGCCCTAACCACTAACACCTATCTAATTGCGGTTGAAGCTAACGCGTTTCAGTACTCTCTTTTGTACTGGTTCCAAACAGTAGCAACGCAGTTGGGGATAACTGGAATTAAATTCGAACCTATATACTCAGGTGCGTTATCCAAGAATACAAGAATTTTAAATATGTTTAAACAACTAACTGCTGAGCAGCCAGAGGTACTAATTTCAGACGAGGTTAGATCAAAGGTACTAATGCAGATAGCGCAATTCAACCCTTTGAAGTCCGACAATGTGGACGGTATTCTTGACTTACTAACTTATGCCCCTAGGGTATTAGCAGAGATGGGGCAACATATAGTTATAGGTTCTGACCTGCAAGCTATGATAGAAGATTATAGCGATATTTCGGCCCTAGAGTCATCACTAAGGTGTCCGTACTAACTAAGTGACTAGATACAAATACAACCAGATATAAATACGAGGTAAAAGAAATGGCAGGTAACGCTAGTTTAACTAAACTATCTTCAACTACACAATCAAGACTAACTACATATTACAAATCTTGCAGAACTTTATTTGAAGGTAACTGGGCGATAACAGAGAGACTTAGACAGGTTGACCTACTCTACTCCAGAGAAGAAGATATGACAACTGAAGCTTTCAACGCTAAGTTACAGAATATCCTAGGCAATGCAAAAGCCTTACAGAACTTAACTGTTCCTGTAGTAATGCCTCAGGTAGAGGCCGCTGTAACTTATCAGTCCTCTGTATTTCTAACTGGCAGTCCTATGTTTGGAGTTGTAAGTTCTCCAGAATACATAGACGCAGCTATGCAACTAGAAGCTGTAATAGAGGAGCAGCAAACTAAGGGCGGTTGGGTACTTGATTTACAGCAAACTATGCGGGATGGATTTAAATATAACTTAGGTTTTGCAGAGGTTGTTTGGGATGAGATAAAGACAGCCTCTATAAGCACAACTGTAGCTGGAGCTAAACCAGTTGAGACTATCTGGGCAGGTAACGCAATAAAGCATTTAGATATTTATAATACCTTCTGGGATACGAGAGTTACTCCAAGACAGCTACCACATGAAGGCGAGTTCATTGGTTATACAAGTAGAAAATCGCGCACAGCTTTAAAAGCCTTTATAAATGAGTTAACTGAGCACTTAATAGCAAATGTTGTTCCGGCGTTTGAATCTCCAACTACTGCAAGATACTCAATACCTCAGGTAAACGCTAATATCTTTGGGGATAGTTTAAATAATATTGTAGCTGACCACAACTGGATGGCTTGGGCTGGGTATGAGGATGAAAAAGGTAAGACAAAGATACAGTATAAAGACTCCTATGAACTAACTACCTTGTATGCCCGTATTATTCCAGATGACTTTAACATTCATACTCCAGCCTCTAAGACTCCGCAAATATGGAAGTTCTTAATTGTAAATGACGCTGTTATCATATATGCTGAAAGGCAGACTAACGCACATAACATGCTACCGATTTTAGCTATGCAGCCTTACGATGACGGGTTAAGTTACCAGACTAAGTCTTTAGCAGAAAATGTAGCACCTATGCAGTCTATAAGTTCTACTCTTATGAACACAACTCTAGCTTCTAGGCGTAGGGCTGTATATGATAGAACGGTTTATGACCCCTCAATGATTAGCCCCAAAGATATGAACAATCCTAATCCGATTGCTAATATCCCACTTAAGCAATCCGCGTATGGTGCTAGTATTGATGCAGCGTTCAAACCTTTTCCTTTTAACGATAGAATGTCTAGCAGTATCTTACAAGAAGTATCGCTAGTTAATAGCCTAGCTGATGTAGTTACTGGTCAGAACAAAGCACAGCAAGGGCAGTTTGTAAAAGGTAATAAAACTAGGGAAGAGTATTCAGATGTTATGGCCAATGCTAATGGCAGAAGTCAGTCTATCTCCCTAACCTTAGAAGCTCAGTTCTTTACTCCCTTAAAAGAAATACTAAAGTTAAACATCTTACAATATCAAGGCGGAACTACACTGTTTAGCGAAAGTAAGAAGGCTAACATAGATGTAGACCCTGTAACTCTAAGAAAGGCGATAGTTAAATTTAAGCTATCCGATGGCCTACTACCCTCAGATAAGTTATTAAATGGAGACGCCTTTAACACAGCGTTACAAGTATTAGGGTCTAGCCCACAGCTAGGGGCTGAATACAACTTAGGTAAACTAGTATCTTATCTGTTTAAATCGCAGGGAGCTAACATTGGAGACTTTGAGAAGCCTTCTGAACAGATAGCCTATGAGAACGCAGTTAATACTTGGCAGCAAACAGCTATGGAGTATTTAAAACAAGGAGTTGAATTTAAAGCTCCTCAACCTAACCCGGCGGATTTTGGCTTAGACCCTAGAACAGGTGAACCTACTAATGAAGAGCCAGAAGACAAAACTATCTTAGAGCAAGTAATGCAGGAGGAGCAGCAAGATGCAACCCAACAGGAAGGATAACCTATTTGAAAGTTACGAACTAACTCCAGAAGAGATTGTAACTGCTACCGACTTCACCGTACTTCAGAAGGCTTATATACAAAACCTTCTTTCTGAAGCTGCGCACGGAAGATTGAATCTAACTTATGACCATGAACATCCTGAGAAGTTTCTGCAAGCAGAAGCGGAAAAACAGGGTGAGATTGGTGTACTTAGATTTCTTTTAACAATTAACGAAACTTTAACACAGAAGGATTAAACTATGAGCATTCTTAACAAATTGTTTGGCAACACACAACAACCGCAAGCTAACCCGCAATCTCAGCAACCTCAACAACCAGAAGGAGTAACTAACAACACAACTGTACCTAATGCAGAGAACACTCCGCACCGCCAAGAGGCCAACGGACAAGAAGCTTCATCACCACTAGATGCCTATAAGGATATTTGGGATAATATGTCCAACGGGCAAGAAGATGCTGGAAATGTTCTAACCTTTGACAGGGCTAAGTTAGCTGAAGTAGCTAACAAGATGGACTTTACTGATAGTATTACCCCGGAGCAATTAAGTGCAATTGCAAACGGAGGTGAAGCTGCTATTAAAACATTAGCTAATGTGCTAAACACAACTAGCAGAAATGCATATCTTAACTCAACTGAAACAACTTCGCACCTAATTAACAATGCACTAAATAGAACTGTAGAGAACTTTACGGCCAGCTTGCCACAACACATCAAAAAAGCTAATGTATCTCAAACGATGCAGCAAGAAAACCCTATGTATAGCGACCCCGCTGTAGCACCCGTGTTACAAGCACTCGAAAACCAACTTACAGCTAAATACCCTAATGCAACTGCCAACGAAATTACGCAGCACGCAAAAGAATATCTAACGAAATTCGCAAGTGTAGTAGCTCCTCAACCTAACCCACAAGATACTAATAAGCTACCTCCTGAGTTAGACTTCTCAAGTTGGGGCTAAACTTTTAACTAATATAAAGGATACATATTATGGCTACAGGGCAATTTAATTCCATAGGTTCTATCGACTTAGCAAAGACTCCAGATTTGCTGGGTAAAACCTCTTTCGCGGCTATGATTACGCGCATCATGCCTAACGGTCAAGCACCTTTGTTTGGCTTTACTTCTATGCTTAAAGATGAAACAGCGTTACAAATCGAACATGGCTACTTTGCTAAAGTAATGTTATTTCCATCTTTAACTAATGGCGGGGCTACTGCTTTAGCTGCTGCTACTACAATCTCAGGTGTAAGTACAGCTAACTTAGTACCTGGGATGATTCTTCAGAACCCTACAACTATGGAGAACATTTTAGTTATCTCTGTAGATAGCGCTACTGACATTACTGTTCGTCGTGCAGTTGGTACTATCGCAGCAGCAAATATTGCTAGTGGTGAAACTTTGTATCAGGTAGGTAACGCCAAGGAAGAGGGTTCAACAGCCCCTCAAGCATTACGCTTAGACCCTATCCGCATTACTAACTTAACCCAGATTATTCGTAATGCCTGGGCGTTAACAGGTACTGCTCAAGCTACAGAAGTTATTGCAGGCGATGGTAACTTAGCAGAGAACAAGCAAGATTGTGCTGCTTTCCACGCTGCTGATATTGAAAAAGCTATCTTCTTCTCTCAAAAGTATAATGGTACGTTAAACGGTCAGCCTTTGAGAACTATGGATGGTTTAGTTAGTATCATCACAACTAACGCAGCTGCTAACATTCACACTGCAGGGACAACTACGAATGCTACACAGTTTGAAGCTATGTTAGACCCAGTCTTTGACCAAACTACTGACCCTAAGCACGCAAACGAGCGAATCTTATTTGTAGGGGCTAAAGCTATGACGGTAATTAACCAGATTGCTCGCAAGAATGGTACTTATCAGTTGATGGACGGTCAAACTTCTTGGGGACTACAGTTCTCTACCTTTAAAACTACTCGTGGTACGTTCAGATTAATTGAACATCCACTGTTTAATAGTAATGCTGTTTGGTCAGCTATGGCAGTTGCAGTTGACTTAGTTACCTTTAACCTTGCATACCTAGCTGGGCGTAAAACTGCCTCTAAGGTATACAATGCTCAAGGTCAAGAGGCTACTAACAACGCAGTTGACGCTACAGGTGGTACGCTAACTACTGAGTGTACAACCGTTTGTCGTAACCCAGCTGCTTACGCAGTAATTAAAGGCTTAACTGCTGCATCTGTAGGTTAAGCTTTAGTTGCTTTTAATACTCATAGCCCCTTAGTTGGGGCTTTCTTGTAGGAGAATCTCATGGCAGTAACTTTACAGGAGTTATCTGATGCTGTTTTCACTATTACTAACAGACCAGACCTAGCTGCAGAGACTACTTATGCAGTAAAGGCAGCAACAACTAGAGCACACAATTCAGACGAATACGTGCCAGATATTCTAAACGCAATAGTTACTCCAACCTTTAAGGAAGAGCTAGGCGTGTACCAAGTATTTATTCAAGAGGCTCCATTTGTCCGCTTTAGGAGAGAACTAGCGGTAGAGACCTTTCCAACTAGAGCCGCCCTAACTAAGATAAGTGTAGACAACTTATTTGATATGTATGGCGGACTAACTAAAGATAGCTATTACCTCGCAGGCACTACTATAAATGTACGTGTTAACTCTATGGAACAGTTGAACGTATCTTACCTAACTAAGCCTAACCTTGTAGATTACTCTAGTTGGATAGCTGATAACTATACAGACGCTATTGTTTTAGGTGCGGCCTCCATGTTATTTGATGTTATTGGTAAGGCAGACGAGAAGCAAAGATTCAACAACTTATATATGCAGGCACTTATGGATGTACGTGCTGATAACATACTAAACAGATAATAACAAGGAGAAATTTATGCCAGTTGTAGACGCAGTTACCACTCCTTTAGATACTAACTTAGTAAAGGAAGCAGCAGCTGAACTGAGAAGGCTAAAAGAAAGAATTGTGCAGGAAGCTATAGACCGAGACACATCAGATGCAATTCTAAATAATCATATAAATACCTTCTCTGCTTATTACCAGACTTTACCCCTAGCTGAACTAAATACTTTATATGTAAATATAGCAGATGTTAACACAGTTGCAGGTAATATAACTGATGTAACAGCTAATGCAGATAACTTATCTGCAATACAAGCAGCTCCTAGTTATGCAGCAAGTGCTTTAGAGGCAGAGGCCAACGCGGCGCAATCAGCTACAACTGCTTTCAACTCTATTTCAACTTTAGGTTCTATGCAAGCACAAGCTAATGCACTACTAGGTTTAGGGATAGGTACTAGCTTTATAGACGCTAACGGTGATTTTATTCTTAGCTATAGTGATGCTGCAATAACTAGTGTAGCATTCAATGCAAATGGCGAACTAATCATAACTTACTAAGGACTAACTATGGCACAGATTAATTTAGGTAAAATAAAACCTCTTTGGAGAGGGGCGTATTCGGCTGCTACTACCTACAAGCCGCTAGACTTTGTAAGCTATAACGGACTTATTTATATTTGTGCTGAAGTTACAACTGGTAATGCTCCTACGAATACTGCATTTTGGGATACTATCGTGGATGGCTTAGGTACAGCTATAACTTATGACGTAACCACGTCCCCTGCTGATACTACTGCTGGCAGGCTAACTAAAGTTGGTGATTACGGGATGGGTACAGGTGTCACAAGAAGTAATGAATATTCGACAGGTCGGGATTTCAATAACTTTTTAATTTCAGGACTTTATTTTATTGGAGGCGCTAACAATCTACATACTCCTTTAGGACTGCCAACAGGCTCTTACTCTTTGCTTGTAAACAATAACCAAGCAAACTATCGTTATATTGAACAAACTGCAACATTATTAAGTATAACACAACCTAGAAAGTTTTTTAGGTCTAAAGTGGATAGTACTTGGTCAGCTTGGGAAGAAATTTATAACACAGGTGCGCCTATCCCTTCGTCCGCTATAAGCTACATCAACACAAGTACTGGATTAACAGCTACCAATATCCAGCAGATGGGGGATGAAATTGTAACTGGCGACGTCACTTTTTCAGGCATAAAGAATTTCACAGAAAGCCCAATTGTACCAACCGTTAAAATATCTGAAAGTAATTATCAGGTAGCAACCACAGAGTTTGTTAAGCGAAATACAAGTATTTATCCTGTTCATCCAGAAATTGAAGCAGGAGATGCGGTTGGGATAAACGACCTTTTTGAGACCATAGTACCTACACAAACCACTACACTATTTGGAAATTTATCGGGAACAAACAAATGGTATGGTGGCGTGTTATCCCATAATGGTAAAATTTATGGGATACCTTTTACCTCAACACAAGTATTAGAGATTGACCCTGTTACTCAAACAACCACCTTATTTGGCAATCTATCAGGTACAAACAACTGGATTGGTGGTGTATTAGCCCCTAATGGTAAGATTTATTGTATACCTTTTAGCTCAGCACAGATATTAGAAATTGATCCTGTAACACAAACAACCGCCTTGTTTGGCAACTTATCAGATCCAAACAAATGGATTGGTGGTGTACTAGCACCTAATGGAAAAATTTATGGGATACCTTTTGCCTCAACACAAGTATTAGAGATTGACCCTGTTACTCAAACAACTACACTATTTGGCAATCTATCAGGTACAAATAAATGGAGAGGAGGTGTACTAGCACCTAATGGAAAGATTTATGGTATACCTTACAACTCTACACAAGTATTAGAGATTGACCCTGTTACTCAAACAACTACACTATTTGGCAATCTATCAGGTATAAACAAATGGGTTGGTGGTGTACTAGCACCTAATGGAAAGATTTATGGTATACCTTACAACTCTACACAGGTATTAGAGATTGATCCTGTTACACAAACAACCACTTTATTTGGAAACCTATCAGGTACAGCTAAATGGTTTGGAGGAGTATTAGCTCCTAACGGTAAAATATATGGGATACCTTATAACGCTACACAAATACTAGAGATTGATTACAATACTCAAACAACCACCTTATTTGGCAATCTATCAGGTACAAACAACTGGATTGGTGGTGTATTAGCCCCTAATGGTAAGATTTATTGTATACCTCTTTACTCTACACAGGTGTTAGAAATAGATCAAAGCTTTACCCGCATACCAAAATATATGCTATCAGCTTATTTTAATAAATTATAAAGGATAATAAAATGGCAACTTATATTGTTACCGACGATGATATTAAAAATATATGTAACCCAAACGGATTGACGGCAACTTGGTACGATACCGATGATGGTGGGTTTTCTGGCGTGACTGTATCTGAACGTT
>Ga0210041_1004584_pt1 | contig 10120 bp, 8 predicted proteins | sample CryGeymeta201503_FD_183973 | JGI IMG/M metagenome (GOLD analysis project Ga0210041, IMG submission 183973) | Groundwater microbial communities from Crystal Geyser aquifers in Utah, USA - Crystal Geyser metaG 2015-03 (SPAdes) (version 2) | ecosystem: Environmental > Aquatic > Deep subsurface >... | reverse complement strand
GGCCTGGTACATGGCCTGGTCGGCCTGACGCAGGAGCTGGTCTGCCTCGACCTCTTTTTCCTGCGGGTAAAAGGTGACACCCAGGCTGGCCGAGCTTTGCAACAGTGCATCGTTGAGATGCACCGGCCGGGCTGCGGCCTCGAGCAGACGGGTCAGCAGCGGCAGGCTGTTGGCCACACTGTCCAGATCAACCAGCACCGCCACAAACTCGTCGCCCCCGATGCGCGCCAGTGTGTCGCCCTCGCGCAAGCTGTCCTTCATGGATTGCGCCAACGAGGTGAGGAATTGGTCGCCTATGGAGTGTCCATGCGCGTCATTGATGGCCTTGAAGCCGTCAAGATCAATGTAAACCACCGCCAGATTCTGCTGGCGCCGATGTACCTGCGCCATCGCTTGTTGCAGTCGGTCTGCAAGCAACAGCCGGTTGGGCAGGTTGGTCAATGAATCAAAGTGGGCCATGCGCTCGAGCTGGCTTTGGTGTGCCTTGGCGGCGGTGATGTCAGAAAAAAGCCCGACATATTGCGTTATCGCGCCGCTGGCATCGCGCACTGCGCTGATGGTCAAAAGAGCGGCGTAAAGATCGCCGCTTTTGTGTCGGTTCCATAGCTCGCCACTCCAGTAACCTTGTTGCTGAAAAGTGCGCCACATGTCGGCATAAAAAGACGCGGCCTGCTGCCCTGACTTCAGCATGCGCGGGTTCTGCCCCAGCGCCTCGTCGCGGCTGTAGCCGGTGATCCGGGTAAACGCGTCGTTGACATCGACGATGTTGCCTTGCACATCGGTGATGGTGATGCCCTCGCGCGCATGGCTGAAAACGTTGGCCGCCAGTTGCAGCCTGGCCTCGGCTTGCTTGCGCTCGGTCAGGTCGACATCGACGCAAAACAGCTCGGCGGGTCGACCCGGCACCTTGACATACGCGTGGCTGGAAAACACGCTCACGCGCGAACCGTCTTTGCGGCGCAAAGAGAGTTCGCCCGCCGGGATGGGTACACCCGTGGCAAACATCTCCCGCATGGCCTGGCGCACGCCGTCTTGCATTTCCGCTGGAATGATGGTGTCAAGCAGACTGCGGCCGAGGGCTTCGTCGGCGCTGTAGCCGTAGAGTTCTGCAGAAGCCTGGTTCCAGTAGTGTGTGGTGCCGTCTTCGCCATAGCCTTGCACCGCCACCAGCGGGATCTCTTGCAACAGCTTGCGAAAGCGTGCTTCGCTGATCTGCAAGGCCAGTTCGGCCTTGGGGTCCAGCGGCAGCGTCTCAGGCGAGGGCTTCACCGGGGCAACGCCATCCGTCGAGCCTGCAGGTGCGGCTCCCGGTGCTTTGCTGTGTGGATTCACTGTGCAGCCCTCCGATTTTCCCGAATACATCGACCGTCCCGAAATGGGTTCGGGCATCAGTTTACACAGACCCTGCAGTGGGTGCGCTGATTACCGGTCAAAGTAAGCGCGGGCGTCCAGGCAGTCCTGATGGATACCGGCGGTCAGCGCGTCCAGGGATTCGTACTTGAGCTCATCGTGCAGTTTGTGCAGCAGCTCCACACGGATGATCTTGCCGTAGGCGCCCTCAGCGCCTAAACCGGCGGGCCAGTCCAGGCAATGCGTTTCCAGCAGCACCCGCCCGCCGTTCACATCGCGCGGGTCCAGCGACGGGCGGATGCCCATGTTGGCCACGCCTTGCAAAGGTTGTTCGGTCAGGCCATACACCAGCACGGCAAAAATGCCGCTGGCGGCAGGCTTCCAGTGTTTGAAGCGCAGGTTCAATGTCTTGAAGCCCAGCGTGCGCCCGAGTTTGCGGCCATGCACGACGTGGCCCGAGATGCGGTAAGGGTGGCCCAGCTTGCGCGTGGCGTCCTGCATGCGCCCTTCGGACAAGGCTTTGCGCACGGCTGAACTCGACACGCGCAGGCCGTGCACTTCATAGCTGTTCATGCGCGCCACGTCAAAACCCTGGGCCACACCGGCGGCGTCCAGCGTGGCGTAGTCGCCCGTGCGGCGTGTACCAAAGCGAAAGTCGTCGCCCACCAGCACATAGCGTGCGCCCAGGCCTTGCAGCAACACCTGGTCGATGAATGCCTGCGGCGACAGGTTGGCCAGCGCTTGATCAAACGGCAGCACCACGATCTGGTCCACGCCGCAGGCGCCCAGGTCAGTCAGCTTGTCGCGCAGCGTGCCCACGCGCGCAGGCGCCAGGTCGGGGTTGTGGGTGACGCCAGCAAAAAAGTCGCGCGGATGCGGCTCAAACGTCAGCACACAGCTGGGCACGCCGCGCTGCTGTGCCTCGCCCTTGAGCAAGCTCAGCATGGCCTGGTGGCCACGGTGCAGGCCGTCAAAGTTGCCGATCGTCAGGGCGCACCCCGGGGCGATGTCGGGGTGTTTGAAACCGCGAAAAATCTTCATGTTTTGTTATATTTTTGATAGCTGCTTGCGCTGACTTGTAAAGCGTCTGACGTTTGTTTGTCATACAAAGAGGGTATATTGTGGCCCAAGCCAGAGTGCAACCGGTGCCGCGTGCCGGATTTGGTTTGAGAACGGTTCGAATAACGTCTTTGCAGGAGTCGTGTTTTGAAAGTCTTGAAGTTGTCAGCCCAGGGTTTGCCGCAGTCGTGGATTTCCCTTGAGCAAGCGGTGTTGCATTACGCCGCCGAAGAGGTGCGCTGGGAAATCGGCCACGAGATCGCGGTGTTTCATGGTGGCCACAATGCCATCACCGGCAAGCAGTCGATCATCACCGTCAGCAGCATCATCGGCACCAAGGGTGTGCCCGCCATCAACCCGTTTGATCTGAAGCCCGGCTTGACCAACGCCAAGCTGTTCGCTCGCGACCGCAATGTGTGTGCCTATTGCGGCGATCAGTTTGTTGAAGCCGACCTGACGCGCGAGCACATTGTTCCGTTTGCGCAAAACGGCATCGACACCTGGATGAACGTCGTCACCGCCTGTCGTGCCTGCAACCACCGCAAGAGCCACCGCACACCGGAGCAGGCGCACATGCCACTGCTGTATGCACCCTATGTGCCCAGCCTGTGGGAAGACTTCATTCTGCGCAACCGCCGCATCCTGGCCGACCAGATGGAGTTTTTGCTGGCGCATGTGCCCAAGTCGTCGCGGCTGGCGGCTTGATGTTTACCTACAAGTTCTGAGGGTTGCCCGGTTTTTTCTTGGCGCTGACGGGCTTTCGCCGCCAAAATGGCCGCTGATCAAGACGATTCAAGGAGAGTAGCCATGACCCCATGTCACAAAGCCGTCAAACCCCTTTTTTTGGCGCTCGCTTGCGCCGGCGTTTGGGCACCCACTGCGGTATCTGCCAACACCACGAACGGCACGCCCGAGCCGGTGTCAGCCCAGGCATCGGTGGCTGCGGCCCCTGCACTGATGCACGCCCGGCTGTGGCACGTGGGCGACGACCCCAAGGCGTATTGGGTGAGCGAAAAACTGGACGGCGTGCGCGCCTATTGGGATGGCCAAAGCTTGCGTTTTCGCAGCGGCATCGCCATTGCCGCGCCGGACTGGTTCATTGCCGCACTGCCAAAAACGGCGATCGACGGCGAGTTGTGGTTGGGACGCGGGCGGTTCGATGCGCTCTCGGGCATCGTGCGCCGCAAGGATCCAGTCGATGCGGACTGGCGCAACGTGCAGTACAGGGTGTTTGATTTGCCCGGCGCCCAGGGCACGTTTACAGAGCGCTACCAGCGCTTGACCGAGGTGGTCACCCAGGCGCAGCAGCCCTGGTTGCAGGCGGTGGGGCAGCAGCGCGTGCGCAATGCTGCGGCCCTGCACACGCTGCTGCGGGCCACACTCAAAGGCGGCGGTGAAGGGCTGGTGCTGCACCACGCCAACGCGCTGTGGTCGCCCGGGCGCAGCGACGCGTTGCTCAAACTGAAGCTTCACGCCGACGACGAGGCGCGTGTGGTGGCGCACCTGCCTGGCAAGGGCAAGCACGCAGGCCGACTGGGCGCTTTGCTGCTGGAGATGCCTGACGGCAAGCGCTTTGCGCTGGGTACCGGGTTCACCGATGCACAACGCGCCGACCCGCCGCCCGTGGGCGCGCTGGTGACCTACCGCTACCGTGACCTCTCGCCCAAGGGGCTACCGCGCTCGGCGTCGTTTGTGCGGGTGCGCGGGGTGGAATAGCGTCAGGCAAACACGCCCGCCGTCTCGCCCATGCGGTTTGACACCTCGCCCAGATGGTGCAGGGTGTCGCCAAAGCTGAGCTCCAGCTGCGTCAGGTGCTTGAAGTAATGGCTGCCGATGTATTCGTCGGTGACGCCAATGCCGCCGTGCAGTTGCACCGACTGCTGGCCCACAAAGCGCATCGATTGACCCAACTGCACCTTGGCGCGCGCCAGCGCCGTGCGGCGCTCTGCTGCCGGGGAACCCAGTTTGAGCGTGGCGTAGTAGCTCATGGAGCGCGCCAGCTCCAGCTGCATCTTCATGTCGGCCATGCGGTGGCGCAGCGCCTGAAATGTGCCAATGGCCACGCCAAACTGCTTGCGCGTGTTGAGGTAATCGGCCGTCAGCCGCAGGGTTTTGTCCATCAAGCCCACGCCTTGCGCGCAGGCGGTGGCAAGACCGACGTCGATGGCCAGTTCCAGCGCGGACAGGCCGTCACGCGTGATCAAGGTGGCTGGGGTCTGGTTGAGCGTCACGTCGGCGGCGCGGCTGCCGTTTTGGGTTAGGTAGCCGCGCGTTTGCACACCGGCGCTGGCGCGCTCCACCCAAAACAGTGCCAGCGCGCCGTCGAGCAGCGCAGGCACGATGAAAGCGTCGGCCTGGTCACCTGCTGGAACTATGTTTTTGGTAGCTGTCAGCGCATATATTTCCTGGGCTTGAGCCGCTTTTGCTACACATTTTTCATACCTGTAGCGGCTGCTGCGCTCTTGCCAGGCCAGCACCGCCAACGTTTCGCCGCTGGCGACCCCGGGCAGCCACCGCGCTTGCAGCTCAGGTGGGGCAAAGTGGGCCAGTACGCTGCTGGTGATGAAAGTGTGCGTCAGGGGTTCCAGTACCAAACCGGCACCGAGCGCTTGCATGACCAACATGGCCTCCACCGGCCCCATGCCCAGCCCACCGTGGTCTTCAGCCACCAGCAGGCCGCACAAGCCCAGATCGGCCAGTTGGCTGTAGTTGGCGCGGTCAAAGCCGCCATGTTTCACGGTGGCGCGGTAGTGGTCAAAGGTGTAGCTTTTGTCAACCCAGCGCTGCACAGCGTCTTGCAACTGGACTTGTTCGTCTGTTAGATCAAAGTTCATTGGTTTGCTCCCGCTTAGCCCAGCACCGTCTGCGCGACGATGTTGCGTTGCACTTCATTGCTGCCGCCGTAGATTGTGGTTTTGCGCAGGTTGAAGTAGCTTGATGCCAGCGGCGCACAGTGCAGCGCATCGCCCGGAAAGCCCACCACGCGGCCGTCGACCTGGTCACCCTGCCAACCCGCGTCCATCGCTTCGTGAATCAGCGGCAGGGCAAAGGGGCCGGCGGCCAGCATCATCAGCTCGGCGTAGCGCTGCTGGATTTCGCTGCCACGAATTTTCAGCAAGCCCGCAATGTCGAGTGAGTTCTTGCCAGATTTTTCAGCGGACAACACCCGCAGCACCAGCATCTCCAGCGCCACCACGTCCACTTCCAGCAGGGCAATTTGATCCCTGAACCGCAGGTCGTCCCACACGCCCTCAATCTTGGCAATGCGTTTCAAGCGCTCCAGCTCGCGTTTGCTGCGGTTCACATCAGCAATGTTGGTGCGCTCGTGTGAGAGCAGGTGTTTGGCATAGGTCCAGCCCTTGTTTTCTTCACCAATGAGGTTGTTGACGGGCACTTTGACGTTATCAAAAAACACCTCGTTGACCTCGGGCTCGCCGTCAAGCAGCACGATCGGGCGCACCGACACGCCGGGAGACTTCATGTCGATCAGCAAAAAGCTGATGCCCGCTTGCGGCTTGCAGTCGGTGGCAGTGCGCACCAGGCAAAAAATCCATTCGCCATATTGGCCCAGCGTGGTCCAGGTTTTTTGGCCGTTCACCAGATAATGGTCGCCAAAGTTTTCGGCGCGGCATTTGACACTGGCCAGATCCGAGCCCGAGCCCGGCTCGCTGTAGCCCTGGCTCCACCACACCTCGCCGCTGGCAATGCCGGGCAAAAAGCGCTGTTGCTGCTCTGGCGTGCCAAACGCCATGATGACCGGCGCGACCATCACCGGGCCAAACGGCACGATGCGCGGCGCACCGGCCAGCGCACATTCTTCTTCAAACAAATGCTTCTGGATGGCACTCCAGCCCGGACCGCCAAACTGTGTGGGCCAGCCAAAGCCTAGCCAGCCCTTCGCCCCCAAAATCTTCGCCCAGCGCTGCTGGTCGTCGCGAGTCAAACGCAGGGCGTGGTGCACCTTGTGTGCAATGTCAGCGGGCAGGTGGGCACGCACCCAGGTGCGTACCTCATTGCGGAACTGTTCTTCTTCGGGGGTAAAAGCCAAATCCATGAGGTCTTTCAGTGGCGGCGCACGGTAGGCGCTGGTTTTTTGTTGGACGACGTTTTTAGCACGCGCGCGCCGTCATGCCTGTCCGGGGGGTGACAGGTACTTTGAGCCTCGTGGCGAAGATGAGCCGTGAAAGGTTGACGACGTCAGCGAGTCAATTGTGCTTGATCATGACGTGACGAGCGCAGCTGTAGTCTTCTAGCGCATAGACCGACATGTCTTTGCCGTAACCCGACTGTTTCATGCCACCGTGCGGCATCTCGGAGGCCAGCATGAAGTGGGTGTTGACCCAGGTGCAGCCGTATTGCAGGCGCGCTGCCATGGCCATGGCCTTGCCCACATCTTGCGTCCATACCGAACTGGCCAGACCGTATTCAGAGTCGTTGGCAAAAGCCAGCGCCTGCTCAGCATCCTTGACGCGGGTCACCGAGACCACTGGTCCAAAGACCTCGCTGCGTACAATTTCGTCTTGCTGACGGGCTCCAGCCACCACGGTGGGTTTGTAGAAAAAACCTTTGCTGCCCAGCGTGCTGCCACCGGTGGTGATCTCAATGTGTGAGAGCTCGCGTGCGCGGTCCACAAAACTCGCCACGCGGTCGCGCTGGCGGGCAGAAATCAGTGGGCCCATTTCGACGCCCGGCTCTTGCTGGGTGGCAGCCTTGATGGTCGAGACGGCGCTGCTAAGGTCAGCCACCAGGCGCTCGTAGATTTTTTCGCCCGCATAAATGCGGCAGGCGGCCGTGCAGTCTTGCCCGGCGTTGTAGTAACCAAATGTGCGCACGCCTTCGACCACGCTGGCAATGTCGGCATCGTCGAGCACAATCACCGGCGCTTTGCCACCCAGCTCCATGTGGGTGCGCTTGATGCCGCGTGCAGCGGCTTCCATGATCTTGCTGCCGGTGGAGACATCACCGGTGAGTGACGCCATGCGAATGCGCGGGTCGCGAATCAGCGGCGCGCCCACCGTGTCACCGCGGCCACAAACGATGTTGACCACACCTGGCGGCAAGATATTGGCCAGCAGTTCCCCCAGGCGCAGTGTCGATAGCGGTGTCATTTCAGACGGTTTAAGCACCACGGTGTTGCCCATGGCAATGGCCGGCCCGAGCTTCCAGGCAGCCATCATTTGGGGGTAGTTCCAGGGCGCAATCGAAGCCACTACACCCAACGGGTCGCGCCGGATCATGCTGGTGTGACCAGACAGGTATTCACCCGCCAAAGAGCCTGGCATATTGCGAATGGCACCGGCAAAAAAACGATAAACATCGGCAATCGCCGGGATTTCGTCGTTGCGCGCAGCGCTGAGTGGTTTGCCGCAGTTGAGCGACTCGAGCATGGCGAGTTCATCACCATTGGCTTCAATCGCATCGGCAATTTTGAGCAAACAGGCACTGCGGTCTTTGGGCGTGAAGGCAGACCACACCGGGAAAGCCGCACTGGCGGCATCGACTGCCAGGTGCAGTTGCTCGGCGCTGGCTTCGCGTACCTCGCACAAGGTCTCTCCTGTTGATGGGTTTAATACCGGTTCGGCGCGGCCTTCGCCGTTGACCGTGGTGCCGTTGATGAGCAATTGGGTGGGGAAACGTGGAGCAGCCATGGTGTCTTGCGTGGTGGGGTTGATGAAAAAAGGAGTGAGTAATTCGCTGGGACAAGATCAGTGCGTGTTGGGTTTGGCATCGCCATCGCGGGTCAGGCGCCAGGCCAGAATGATCAGCGGAGCGGTCAGCAGCATCACGACCAGCGCCACCACATTGGTGATGGCCGCATCGCGCGGGCGGCTGAGTTGGCTCATCAGCCAGATTGGCAGCGTTTTGTCGCTGCCAGCGGTGAAAGTGGTGACGATCAACTCGTCCACTGACAAGGCAAAAGCCAGGATGCCGCCGGCCAGCAGCGCCGTGCCGAGTTGCGGCAGGATGACGTAACGCAGCGTTGTTAATGTGTCAGCGCCCAGGTCCATCGATGCTTCCCACAGACGTGCGGACAAGCGGCGCAAGCGCGCCACCACGTTGTTGTGCACGATCACCACGCAAAAGGTGGCATGACCTATCACGATCGTCCAATAGCCCGGTGTCACATCCATCAGTTTGAACGCCGACAGCAGGGCAATGCCGGTGACGATGCCAGGCAGGGCAATCGGCAAAATCAGCAAGGTGGTGAAGGCGTTTTTGCCAAAGAAGCGGTCGCGGTTGAGTGCGGCGGCGGTCAGTGTGCCCAAGACCATGGCGATGAACGTGGCCATGGCGGCAACTGACAGTGACAAGCCGATGGCCGCACGAATATCGTCGCGCTCCCAGGCCAGGCTGACCCAACGCAGAGTCAGCCCGGTGATGGGAAAGCTGTAACCCGCGCTGTTGTCATTAAAGGCATAGAGCGCGATGAACACCAGCGGCAAGTGTAAAAAAGCCAAGCCCATATAGGCGCTGATACGCAAAACCAGTCCTTTGGGCAAGTGCAACAAACGCAAAGTGCGATGTTGATCAAAGCGCATTGAATGCCCCCAAACGCCGCGCTAGGGCCAGATAAAGCGTGATCAGCACAATCGGCACACAGGTAAACGCCGCTGCCATGGGGATGTTGCCAATGGTGCCTTGCAGGGTGTAGACCATGTTGCCGATGTACAGACCTGAGGGGCCGACCAGTTGCGGAATGATGTAGTCGCCCAGCGTGAGCGAAAAAGTGAAGATCGAGCCCGCTACAACCCCTGGGAAAGCCAGCGGCCAGAGCACGCTGGTGAAGGTCTTGAAGGGGTGCGCACCCAAATCAGCCGAGGCCAGCAGCAAATTGGCGGGCACGCGCTCAATGGCGGCCTGGATCGGCAAGATCATGAAGGGCAACCAGATGTAGGTCAGCACCAGAAAACGTCCCAGGTTGGAGGTAGCCAGTGTGTCGCCGCCAATCACGGGCAGGCGCAGCACCGCTTCAAGCACCGGCAGCAAACCCAGTTGCCGCAGTACCCAATAAATGACACCACCTTGCGCCAGCAGTACCGTCCAGGCATAGGCTTTGACGATGTAGCTGGCCCACATGGGCAGCATCACGCCGACAAAGAAAAAGCCCCTTTCACGGGGCCCGGCGTAATGCGCCATGTAATAGGCCACGGGGAAGCCAATGGCCACCGTGCCCAGCGTGACCGCCACCGCCATGCCCAGGGTGCGCAGCACGATGTCGTAGTTGGCCGGGTTGAGCAGGCTGACAAAGTTATCAGTGGTGAGTTCAGCGCTGACCGACATCGCCATCTCATCAAAGGTAAAAATACTCTGACTCAGCAGCGTGAACAGGGAGCCGATGTAGACCACGCCAAACCATAGCAGCGGTGGCAACAGCAGCAAAAAGAGCGTCAGCGTGCGACGCTGGTAAAGCAGCGTCGACAGGCTATTGCGCCAACTGTGGCCCAGTGTGGGCAAGGCGGGTAACGCGGTGCGTGCCATGGCGCTGGCTTCAGTCATCGAGCATCACCATATGCTGTGCCAGCCACTGCAGCGTGACTGGTTGACCTGCTTCGAGCAAATTACTCTCAATTAAAGAGCTGCTCCCGCTTGATTTGTCGGCCTGAAGAGCCGTTATGACTTGAGAACCCACTTGGACTTCAAGCCGCTGCGAAGCGCCCAGAAACTGTACTGTCAGCAGTTCGCCTGGCATCAGAAGCGCCCCGTCAATCGG
>Ga0210041_1004580_pt1 | contig 10127 bp, 1 predicted proteins | sample CryGeymeta201503_FD_183973 | JGI IMG/M metagenome (GOLD analysis project Ga0210041, IMG submission 183973) | Groundwater microbial communities from Crystal Geyser aquifers in Utah, USA - Crystal Geyser metaG 2015-03 (SPAdes) (version 2) | ecosystem: Environmental > Aquatic > Deep subsurface >... | reverse complement strand
TGCCCCAGCATGCATTAAATTATTGGCGTCCACAGTTATTGTCCCAGCCAAATTAGTACCAGGCAAAACCCGGACCGCAGCATCTTCCGACGACACTGACACACCGTTAATCTGCGCACTCACCAGTTTCAGCGTCCCAATGCCGTTTTCCGGAAGTGCCGCAGACCTAACTATTAAATTATCCATGTAGGTCTTACCCGCCGAACCGGATGACCGACCGAAAAGCTGGAGGAATCCGCTTCGATAATTGGGATCGATCACGTCAAAGCTTTCACTAACGAGTGTTTCGCCCAGTGTGGCTCTCACCCTGTAATCATCTAGAATCTCAATGCTCAATTCACGCCAGGCACCGATGTAATCATCTGCGGCTTCAGCAAGCTCGCGCCCGATACCGTAGGCGTTAAAGGATGCGTGGCGGCGATATTCTGGATCCGTTGCCCAGCAGGCATCACCATCGTATCTGAAACCAACGAGACCTCGAGCATCCATCTGCCCCTCAGGCTGGCCAGTAGTCTGGCCAGTGTTCATACCGACGTATATCTCCGTCCAGCAACCCGTTGGGTCCGAGATGTCCAAAAATACGTCGAGTGTGATCACCATACCAGGCTCTAGCACGAGTTCTTCTTTACTCCAGATGCCGCTATTCCAATTCGAGTCACCACGGGTATCGAGCACACCGATGCGCCCTTGAGCATCCGTAATGATGGGGCTGGGAGATCCGAAGCTATTCCAAGCGCTAAGATTGCCTGAAAACTCCTCAATCATCAAGACGTCTTGCGGATCAACAAATTCTTCAACTGTAATGGTAATAACCTCTGAGTCCGTCAACTCGCCGTCAGAAACCTGCACCGTAAAGGTAAAGCTACTGTCCGCTTGCGCCTCGGTGGGTGTCCACTGGAAGACTCCTGAACTGAGATCTATGACCGCTCCTGCAGGTGCGTCACGCAATGTGTAGCTCAGTGCCTGCTCCGGCAAATCCATGTCCGAAGCACGCACGACAAAGCTTAATTCATCATTAGGTCGGGCATCTTTATCACCGATTGTTGCCAGCACTGGTGCCTCATTCACTTCATTGACGGTGACACTGATCTCAACACTATCCGTAGCCGTGCCATCGCTCACTTCTGCCACGAAGCTGTAGCTACCGGGGCCTTGCCCCTCGTCAGGCAACCAGGTAATGAGACCCGTTGCGGCATTGATCAACATGCCGTAGGGTTGCCCTGACAAGGCAAAACTCAGTGCTTGCTGCGGGATATCGGCATCGCTCGCAACTAGAGCGACCTCCAGCATCGCATGCTCATCAATATTCTGATCGGGAATCTGCTCCAGAACCGGCGGCGTGTTCTCAACGGATTGCGTCGCTACTACTCGATAGAGGTAGCTCACTTGAAGTCCGTCGGCATCGCCCCCGAGCAGGTAAACCACGTCGCCGATTTGGGTGGCCGCGCCACCGCTCAGATGCGCTGGCACAGTGATTTCGGTTTCGACCACAGCGGCTTCCGCCGTGGCGTACTTAAAGACTACCAGCTCAGAGCTTGTCGTATTCCGCAATATAAAGAAGCAGTTGCCTGCATTATCGACCCAAGCCAGGTTCGAATCTGAGGCTGGCGTATAGCCCGCCGGAATATCCGCCAGGATGCTGGTTGAGTTGTTTGACGGGTCATACAGGGCGACCTTCATGTGCTGCGACTCTACGTTGATCACGTAGATCTTTCCAGCCCGATCCGAAACAGTGTAGATACTTTCCGCCGACCAGGGCAGACTTCCGGCTGCCTCCAAGGCTCCATCATTGGGATTAAGGCGATAGATCGTGTTGATGTCGCTCCCGGTATGGCCACCGAAGAAGTAAACGATGCCCTGGTCATCACTGGCGGCGGTAATGCCCCACGTCGCTCTTGAATAACCTATGGCCATTTCGGCGGAGCTGGGTATTGATGGATCGAACTCAACGATCCGACTCTTGGTGCCCCAACCATTGTTACTCGTAGGCCCGCGTGCCGGGCCAAGGTAGATTTTGTTATCACTACCAGTGGCCGCAGACAGGCCCCATCCCATGCCATATGGTAAATTAGCAGAAAGCTCGGTAAGAGCGAAAGATCCTGGGTCAATCTCATGGATTTTTGTCGATCCAGTGGAGCTGCCGTTGATCAGGCCGCCCAAAACATACAGCGAGCCATTCGAGTAAGACAATTCCGAGTTGCGGAAGCTGACAGGCAGTTCGGCGATTTGTCCGAGGTCGTTTGCGGGAACATACGGACGCACGACGACGTTATCGACGAGAACTGTCGAAGTCGCTCGACCGCCCAGAATCAACGGCAGGTTGTTGAAATCCAAACTTAGCGAGTTCTCGGAAGTATAAAACAGGCTGCCGTTCTTATAGAACTCAACGCGTCTATCCGGGCGAATAACAATTCGATAGGACCTCCATGTGGTATCAGCGTCATCGAATTGGTAAGTTTCTGCTTCTGTTGCTGAATACATCAGCCCCACTTGAGTTACATCGCCATTATCGTGGGCCGAGCGAACCCAGACCGATGGTGACGTCCCTTCAGACGAACCGTAAGCGGTCTTTCGAGACAGGCCGATGACGAAGCTCTCCCATACCCCAAACTCCACCTGATAGGCGTCGGCTTCGATGACCAGACCAGAGGAAAAGTCGAAGGTTTGCTTCGAAATCGCCCCGCTATCATGCATGGAATCACCATTGTTATTGAAGCTGGGAGCCGGATTGCCCAGATTCGCATTGATAGACGGTTGCGGGGATCCCCATAGTGTCCACTGGCTCAGGTCCCTGGAAAAGTCGTCCTCGAACAACGTATCTGCTGCGTGTCCATAGATCACAATATCATCCAGAAAGACTTCGCTGGCATTCGTGATGTCAGTTATCAGAAAAGAAACCGTGGTTCCGCGCTGTTCGACGGTAATATTTTGGTCAATGGGCCCACGGCTGCTTTGGGTGTTCGTCGGTGTCGCAAGAGAGCTGATTGATTCGCCATCCAGGTAGATCGTGCCATAGCTGCCCCAATCTCCCTCCTCGCGTTCACGGAACTCAATTCGTGTGATATAGAACTCAGCACCAAGGTTTACGGTCAACTCGGTTTGATAGTTGTTAAACGCATTTGATCCGACGGTCGATTTTCCAAAACCAAAGCTAAGGCTTCCGAGGGAAGCATTGTCCTTGATACCGGGGTTGGATGAGAAAGAGCCTTTTGTTGAAACCGTGAGCGCTTCATCCATCGTGTTATCATCGAAGTTCTCAGAGAAAAGAACCGTTTCTACAGAAACCTCATCCACGAAGACGGTCACCTCTTCCGAATCGGTTAACTCACCATCGGACACCTCAACGGTAAAGGTGTAGCTTCGACCTGCTTGCGCTTCTGTCGGTGTCCAAGTGAACACACCGCTGGTGGGATCGATGCTTGCTCCCGCGGGCGCGCCGATAAGCGAGTAAGTCAGGGTCTGGGCGGGAATATCCGAATCGGTGGCCGTGGCGGTGAAGCTCAGTTGTGTCAGGGCGGTGGCATCCATGTCTCCGATAACATCCAGCACCGGTGCCACATTGACCTCATCGACTGTAACGGTGATTTCCTCGCTGTCGCTCAGTTCGCCATCACTCACTGAAACGGTGAAGCTATAAGTATCCGGCCCTTGCTCCTCAGTCGGTGTCCATCTGAAGACGCCAGTGGATGGGTCGATCTCGGCTCCCTCTGGCTCACCTGTTAGCAAGTAAGTTAACTGTTGCGCGGGCTCGTCTGTGTCAGTTGCGGATGCCGTGAAAGTCAGTTGAATCAATTCATCGATGTTCTGTGCGCCGATGGGGTCTAGAAGCGGCGGCGTGTTATCAGGATCAGAGTCCAGCACGTTTACCGTAATTGGTTCGGAATCAGTTAGCGAACCATCAGAAACTTGAACCGAGAATGTGTATTCATTCGGCCCTTGATCTGCGGTTGGCGTCCAGGAAAATGCACCTGTTGCCGGATTGATCTCAGCACCATCGGGTGCCCCTACCAAGGAGAAGGTCAGATTCTGTGCGGGGATATCTGGATCATTTGCTCCAGCAATGAATTCGAGGGTCGAGAGTTCCACGACAGTCTGGTCGATAATCACAGCAAGAACTGGCGGCTCGTTCACCTCATTTACTGTGACCGTAATACTATCAAAATCAGTCGCCACTCCATCGCTAACCTGAACAATGAAAGTGTAATTTTCGGGTCCCTGAGAATCGCTTGGCGTCCAAGTAAACGCTCCAGTTGTTGGGTGGATCTCAGCACCATCCGGCGCATCAATTAGGCTGTAGGTTAGGCTTTGCGGTGGCACTTCCGGGTCACTAGCCGATGCGAAAAAAGTTAGAGGAGTTTCCTCATTAATAGTCTTATTTCCAATACTGCTAAGGGAGGGAGGTGTGTTGACGCTATCTTCCACAAATTCCGCGATTAGATCGCGGTTCTCGGTGAGGGTGAAGGCATAGCTCGCGGAGTTGTTTACTTCTACTCCGTCCTCAGACCACCCCACAAAAGCGTAACCAGGGTTGGGTGCTGCCGTTACTGTGCGGTTGCTACCATATTCATAAATTCCGCCTCCAGCGACATCGCCCGCTTGGAGTGGATTTGCACTCACGTTAATCTCCCTAAGCTCTTTCTCAAACTCGGCGACCAATTCACGATTTGCCGTCAAAGTAAACTGATAGCTTGCATCCGTGCTAACACTTGCACCGCCTTCGGACCAACGAACGAAATCGTAGCCCACATTTGGGGACGCAGTAACGGTGCGATTACTCCCGTAGTCGAATGTGCCCCCACCGGAAACACTTCCTCCCTCGGGCGGGTTCTTTGATACCAAAATCGAATGCATTTTCTCAATGAAGTGCGCAGTAACTGACTTATTTGCATCCATCGTAATCTGAAGTGGATTGCTAGTTCCACTCGCATCACCCGACCAGTGCGAGAACTGGTAACCAACGTCGGGCGTAGCAGTGAGTTCAACGACTCTATTCTCGACATACGAATCTGCGTTCGGATCCGAAGCAATGGAGCCATTCATCGCTGAAAGTGTAAGCGAGTAGACCTCCAGATTCGGAATGGTTTCTAGCAACCCGTCTGGCCAACTACTCTTCTCGTATGCAACAAAATCTGCTAGCCAAATATAAGTTTCGCGAACTTCACCAATTGCGTTATTGCCAAAGAACTCATCATACCACAAATAGAGACTTCCCCAGCTACTCGAATACGCTTCATCAAGAAGAAAGAAATATGCGGCTTGAATTCTACCAGCAATATAAGGTCGTATAGCGTTAAATTTTGGGTCTCCGTCTACCACTGTAATGAACAGCTCGTGGTAGCATGTTCCTGCGATTGAAGCAGGGCGTAGATTTTCCCAAAGCGTCGCTTTGTAAGTATAGTAGGAATTTATAAAATTAACCCCTAGTGCAACCACCGCAACGTAGGGATTGCTGTGAGTGGCAAGGGTCGTAATTGCAGTTGCGAAAGAGACTGAAGCATCTCTGATGTCCGCAGCCTTTTCGTCTAAAGCCTGAGCAAAGGCGTCCCAATAATTTTCATTAGCCGTATTCTGCAACTTAGTCCGCAAGCGGTTAAGTGCCTCAAAATAGGCCGGATCTTGTATACTACTAAGCGAAAGAACATCCAAGCAGCTAAGAGAAAACTGTATGTCTAGGCTCGCATAGAAGACAGTATAGGCCGCGAGTGCATCAATGTCTGTTCTGAGTCTTAGCCCTGCCAGTGCTGCGTTGACAATCGCGAGTTTGTCAGCAGCTGGAGTGACATGCTGGTGGATACTATTGAAAACCTGATTAGCATTGATATTTCTGTAGTAATAGGAAATCTCTGTCCCGGCGGCGGTTGAGGTTTTCAACAAGTCAGCGAATTCCGCAGTGTGCCCTAATATCTCGGAAAAGGCAGAGACATCGATACCGATAGCTCGAGCCTTATCAGTTACACTGCCGACACCGAGATCCGATTCAGAAATAATGAGCCGGAAAGTGTCTTCATATAACGAGACGCGTTCCTCCCAATCGTATAGTGTCTTACCGCTTGAACCAATCAGATCCCCATTCAAAAGTATTAACTCGCCATCGCCATAATCAGACCCAATTACGCCTTGAGGCAAGCGATAATCATAAATCCAAAATTTATTCCCTTTTTCATCATTGAACTCATAATTTATGCTATCCAACCATCCAGAATCTAAGACTTTCGGCAGGTTTCTAATTGATCTTGTTGTAAAGCTCCAAGTATCACCCTGTACTCGAGTTCCCGTTCCATTTTTGGTATCGATACGCCAATAATATGTAGTGTCATAACCCAAACCACCCGGATCGTAATCTGGCTCGTCTCTATTCTCAGCTACCAATGGGGGGGTAGGCGTAGTCCCGAAAAATATATCATAGCTCTGAGTGCCTTCACCTCCGCTAATCCAAGACATTGTCGCTGAAAGAGGGACACCAGTTTTGCCATTCCAGGGGGAGGGATTGAGAGGCTTTGTTGGAGGATTTGAAGTTATAAATTCCCACGTATCAGATGGGGTGTTGCCCCCCGCTCCAATAGCTATTATCTTCCAATAGTATTTAGTTCCGCTACTAAGCGAGACCGGACCATAAGACGGAGTGTTGCTGCTGCCGCGCTTGGTCATACTGCCGGAAGAGGTTCCGAGATAAAAATCATAGCTCGTCGCACGAGCCGTATCTGCCCAATCAAAAGTCAGGTAGTTTCCAGTTCCAGTCTGGCCGTCTGCTGGTGATGGATTTGCCGGCTTCGCTGGCGGTTCATATTCAGTCGTAAAACTCAAAATGTCACCCTGAACACTCGTGCCCGTTGCATTCTTAGCATCTATGCGCCAATAATAAGTGATGCCGTAAGATAGAGTGCCAGGATCATAGCTCGTTCCAGTCTGGTCTTTAACGTAGGGAGGATTAGAAGAAGTCCCAAAATAGACCTTATAACCTACGGTTCCACCGCCGCCATTCGTCCAGGATGGATCAATTGTCCGACTCACGCCTGTAGCTTCATTGGATGGGTTGGGACTGGTTGGCTTAACCGGAGGGTTCGAAGTGGTAAAGTCCCACGTATCAGATGAGGTGCTCCCTCCCGCGCCCCTGGCAACAACCTTCCAGTAATACTTGGTTCCAGTGCTAAGTGGCTCCGGACCATATGACGAAGAGCTGTTGCTCCCCCTTTTAGTCATATTACTTGAGGAAGTTCCGAGATAAAAATCGTAACTTGTTGCCCGGGCTGCATCTGACCAATCAAAAGTCAGGTAGTTTCCAGTTCCAGTCTGGCCGTCTGCTGGTAATGGATTTGCTGGCTTCGCTGGCGGTTCATATACAGTCGTAAAACTCCAAGTGTCACCCTGAACACTCGTGCCCGTTGCATTCTTAGCATCTATGCGCCAATAATAAGTGATGCCGTAAGATAGAGTGCCAGGATCATAGCTCGTTCCAGTCTGGTCTTTAACGTAGGGAGGATTAGAAGAAGTCCCAAAATAGACCTTATAACCTACGGTTCCACCGCCTCCATTCGTCCAGGATGGATCAATTGTCCGGCTTACGCTAGTAGCACCATCGGAAGGACTTGGGCTGGTTGGCTTAACCGGAGGGTTCGAAGTGGTAAAGTCCCACGTGTCAGATGAGGTGCTCCCTCCCGCGCCCTTGGCAACAACCTTCCAGTAATACTTGGTTCCGGTGCTAAGTGACACCGGACCATATGACGAAGAGCTGCTGCTGCCACGCTTGGTCATGCCACCGGAAGAGGTTCCAAGATAAAAGTCGTAGCTCGTCGCACGGGCAGCATTCGCCCAGTCAAAGGTCAGGTAATTACCAGTTCCATTCTGGCCGTCTACAGGAGATGGATTTGCTGGGTTCGCTGGCGGTTCATACACAGTCGTAAAACTCCAAGTGTCCCCCTGAATCGTTGTGCCCGTTCCATTTTTAGCATCTATGCGCCAATAGTAGGTAGTGCCGTAGGACAAAGTTCCCGGATTATAGCTCGTTCCAGTTTGCTCCGTTTTGTATGGCGGGTTAGACGATGTCCCAAAATGAACCCGATAACGTTCGGTTCCTCCACCTCCATTCGACCAGGATGGATCAATCGTCCGACTCACGCTTGTAGCTCCGTTGGATGGATTGGGATTGGTTGGCTTCTTCGGCGGATTGGAAGTTGTAAAGTTCCACGTGCCGGATGTCGCGCTCCCCCCTGAACTCTTAGCAACAACTTTCCAGTAATACTTTGTTCCTCCACTAAGCGAAACTGGTCCATACGACGAAGAGCTGTTGCTCCCCCTTTTGGTCATATTACTTGAGGAAGTTCCGAGATAAAAATCGTAACTTGTCGCCCGGGCTGCATCTGCCCAGTCGAAGGTGAGGTAAGTTCCAGTCCCATTCTGACCATCCACTGGTGATGGGTTCGAGGGAGACCCAGGAGCGAATGCTAGATTCCAACCGTGGTTGTGAGAATAGGCTTTGCTTCCGCTATCTTGAAAGAAATCCGCAACAACCTGCTGGTCCGAGGCTGATATGCTGACGGTGAAAGATGCCGTATACGTCCACGCCCATCCATCTGTTTCTAAAACCCCACCAGATTTTCGCCATCTTGTATCTAAGTCGCCGGGAACGTTCGTCACCTTAAATGTGTGTGTTCCGGGAGTAAGGTTGGAGAGATTAGCCCACTGCTGCGATGAACTATAACTCAGAGAGTAAGTTGCTGCGGTCGAACCGATAGGGAGAAGCAAACCAAATAAAAGGGCTTTCCACATTCGTCCGTATTGAGAAATTATCGCAAGCGATATATACATGATTTTTTTTAAATTACTGTTCAATGGATTCCTTGCGTAGACGTTCATCGTAAATCTAGTATGTCTGATATTTGAATAATATTATGCCGGATAGACGGAAACCCGAAATGGGTTGTTTCGTAAAAATAAAAACTCGTAGCAGCCACCCTCGTCGAAAGCTTCAACCCAGCAATTTGCTCGTTCGCTTTGAAAGGTGCGGACAGCGGAAATCACCTTACTCCGTGCGACGGAGCCGACGGCTTTACCGCGTCGCCCCTCACATCCCTGGTGCCCAAAAAACAGCGTCATCCATTCAGCACAGCGCGAGAGCTTGCTAACCCTACTAAAAACCAACGGAAACGCCGACTTCGAACAGCTGAAGGACAAAAGCTTAGGTCGGTGAAAATACATTTTCGACCCGGGTTAGTGATTAACGGCGTTATGCATGATGCGTTTACGCTTCGAAAGTCAATCGCCAGAAGCAAGGCTTTTCTCACCTGAAATATTACAATTTTGTAACGCCGAGAAGTGACAGAGTTAGTTATTCAGTTGCTCGTTTTCGTAAAGGACTTGCTAATAGAAAATAAGCAGGTTGTTAAAATTAATGCATTCTTTTATAAGATAAACTTATAGATAAATTTTCCACTTAAAATTCATCTCCTGTTTAGGAGGTGCCCAGGGCAGTGTGAGCTGATACCCGCTCAAGCTGCTCGAAGCAGGTCGCCTTAGGGCGCGTTAATCCCGCAGTCGGAGCGACTGTTGTAGCAAAGCTTAGCAAAACTCGAATTCGCGGAGCAAGCTGAGGGCGAATAAAGGCGACACCCACAAGTCGGGTGGAGCGTAAGAGCGATACCATGCGAGGCCAGCGCGTTCTTGCCGGCGTCCCTTCAGGCGCAAATTGATTGACCGGGGTTTTATCCGTGGGTGGGACCCACGGCTTTGATCTTTGCGTTGTTGGCCTTATGGTTGCACTTGCAATCCGATGCTGAGAGGACATGCTCATGGGGTATGGAAAATTCAAGCCTGCTTCAGCGAATCACCTCAAATCCGGAGATATTTGGGGGTAAGCCTATTTTGAGGGGGCGTCGCGTAGCCGTTGAACACATTCTGGATATGCTGGCTGCCGGGGATGACGCTGCGACCATCCTCGCGGGCTTTCCGTTTCTGGAAGAAGAAGACATACAGGCGTGCATGGTTTATGCCGCCCGACTTGCGCGTCATGAATTCCATCAAGTGCAGCTGGCCTGCTAATGTTGTTTCGTGGCCAAGTTACTTTTAGATACCTGTGTTTGGGGTGGTGCCTTGGAACCGCTGGAGCAAACCGGGCACGAAGTTGAGTGGGC
>Ga0210041_1004573_pt1 | contig 10137 bp, 12 predicted proteins | sample CryGeymeta201503_FD_183973 | JGI IMG/M metagenome (GOLD analysis project Ga0210041, IMG submission 183973) | Groundwater microbial communities from Crystal Geyser aquifers in Utah, USA - Crystal Geyser metaG 2015-03 (SPAdes) (version 2) | ecosystem: Environmental > Aquatic > Deep subsurface >... | reverse complement strand
CTGCGATCGAATAACTCTTGTGATCTTTGAGGTTGCTTATTAGCTTGGCTATTCATTCTCTAGTACTGAACATTAGGGCTAATTTCTTTCATCGATCGACTATGATTTGTCTCCTTAAACGATTTATTATACTGGTTTAAATTTTCTCTTGAAAGAATGAACTCTTTTGATGGATATGTTTGAGGGTTAGCATCTAGAGGTTCTGTTACTTGAACCAAGTTTTATTTGTTATAATGTTTTAGTGACTGCCGAGTTTGTTTCGGTTGAGCGGGAGGCTTTTTTGCAGAACTAGGCTATGCTTTTAGGCTCTTTCTGCTTTTCATAAAGCGTAAATTAATGTTAAAAATATTAACAGCAATAAATCTGAACCTTGGAAAATTATTATCACTTTTTCGACCTCAAAGAAGAAAGACGGCCTCTTGTTGATCGGCCAAAGGTATTCTTGTTTGATCGATTTGACATGTACAATTATTCCTCCAATTTTGTGTGGTTGTCTGACTGATAAAGCCAAAGGTTCATGTTGTCATATCTACTCAAGTCAACACTGTTTCTCATTGAATTCGGGTTAAATGAAGATGACCTGGTCGTATTTGGCTCAGATGTCTCGGACAATTAGCTGGATAAAAGCATTTTTTCAAGACTTTCAGTTTCATTTTGAGTTGCCTTCGGGGCTTGAGAAGAATTAAATGTACGATCCATTTGGCTCAAACTTACTTCCGGATTTTTTCTTTCTAGAAAACAGGAAGCTTTCATTTGATCGAGAGAATCTTATTTTTGCCACTTGTCTTTTCTCCTGAGTGGTATGAAACTTACATTTGGTTGATTAGTATCTTGAGGTGTTCATTTTCAGCCACCACTTTCTTCCGAAGCTCCTGCTCTACTATGCTGGCAGCAAGTTCGAAGCCCACATTTTCAATCAGCTGAGAGTTGACTTACTTTTTACTCTTTGGCAATTAAGAAATATTGTGTTTGAAAATGCTGTAAAATGAGCGAGTGGTATCACTAGCATTTTTGTGGCTCTGAACAGCCTACTTTACATTATTAGTCTTTTGAGAGATAGCTTGCAGTTGCTGGTATATTTTTATGAAAGACTCGTTTTATTTACGTTAGCGAACACAGTTCTAGCAATGATCTGAATGCTGATGCACTTTTTTCTGCTCCTTGGCTTCTATTGAGCTCATTAATAAAAATATTACAAAAACAATCCTAAAAGGAGTTAAAACAGCGAAAATGCATAAATCAAACAATAGCTAAATTGTAGTTACTGTCGCTTAGGGGAGCTATACGTTTCTCCTTGTTTAGTTTTATGAAAATTCACTTATATTGAGCATTTTCTATAGTCTATCATATTTTATCGAAGTAATCAGTACATTTAGTCATGCAGCCGTACCAGTCTTTCCAACAGCAGCAGCCTTTTCAGCAAGGACAACAGTTGAGACCTGCTCAAGGGCCTCCAACTATTCGCATTCAATGTGGAACAGTCTCCCAACATGCACCCCAAATCAATCACAACTAGCGGGTGATGTGGAAGTCCACCATTCAGCCAACTAGCACCTCGTCAACATCAATGGGAAGCTTTGGGTTAGGTAGACTAGAAGAAATGGGTCGAACTATAAAGGAAGAGGCTGGAGGACCTCAACAATTGGGATATGTGAATAAGTTAGTAGGCCAAAATTCTTCTCAAACCTTTAAATTCAGAAGCGACATACCTCAAAGAGCAAATATGGCATCATCAGTTATTTGTTTTAACAAAAACACTGAAGGAAATTCCTCAGTTGGAAGGCATAGAAATTCAATACAAGTCCCCCAAAATATAGGATTTAACGGCTTGAGTGGACTGAACTCACTATCAAGCAGAGCTCGAGCTGTTAAAGAGGAAGAAATTTCTAATGATTCTGATGAGAAACAAATGAATAGCAGTTGGGTGAGTTCATAGAAAAATAACAGATAAATGTTCAAATCTTCAATCGAAGGCTCAAGTAGAATTAAATCTTTCAGCTCGACCTCTGGCATGAATTTCCAGAATAACTTCGCTGTAAACAATCTGAAAAAATTCTAATTTCACAGAAACAATAAATCAAATACAAATGCTACTGTTTTTCTCAATAAACCAGTAGCAGATTCTAATACAACCTTGAAAGAATAAATTTCCTCAAAGAATCAAACAAGTGTTCCACCTCAAAGCAAAATACCTTCAAACACTTCTGGATAAAGCACAGCATCGGTCGGGAGTGGCATGATGAAAAAGAAGAATCATTGTTATCCTTCAAATTAAAATAACGGAAAGACAGACGAAACATTTCTGAAAATGTTGGGTATCAATATCAAAGGGTCTAAGGAATCTGTCCTATCTCCCAAATAGTTCGAAAATTTACCCTTGGAAACTAAGATACATGCTAAAGTTATCGAACCAAACATTCAGCCTGTTTAGAAAAATAATTAAGTCAATCTAGAATAAGTTCCCAAAAAAATTTGTAAAGATGATTTTAGGATTGGGAAGAAAATGGGGAAAGGGCAGTTTGGTGAAGTGATTCTTGTTCAGCACAAACTGACAGGTTTTGTATGTGGAATGAAGGTTATGAGCAAAAAATAAATCAAATCTCAAAAATACGAAAATCAGATTGCTCGTGAGCTCAGCATTCAGTTTTATCTCAGCCACAGGTTTATCACTCCCCTTTATGGATATTTTGAAGACGAATATAATATATACCTTCTTGTGTAGTTTTGTACTGATGGTCAACTCCTTGAAAAATTAAGAAAAGATAGAAGAATGGAATAGGCCGATGTTAGCCCAATCATTCGATAGATCTGTGATGGGCTTAACTATATTCACAAAGAATAAATCATCCACAGAGATATTAAGCCTTAGAATATCATGTTCAATTTTGTACTTTTTTTACTATTTAGGGAACTGTCAAAATTGGAGATTTCGGGTGGGCTGTTCATTCAGGAAATGGAATGAGAAGAACCATATCTGGATCACCTCTCTACTATTCTCCTTAAATTGTTCAGTAGACAGCCTATGATGAAAAAATCGATATTTGGTCTATTGGAATGATGACCTATTAATGCCTGCTGGGAAAGATTCCCTTCAGAATCTATAGCTAGCTAGATTTAAACAGAATTGTAGTTTTTAAAAATATGTAGGTTTCCGACGATATTTCATTCCCTGAGTATGTTGACGTATCTGACGAAGCAAAAGACTTCATTGAGAAGATCATGAAGAAAAAACCGGAAGAAAGAATGGAAATGAGAGAAATCATGAGACACCCCTTTATCACTAAATACACCAAAACAAAAAAAGTTGAAAGCAGTGTGCTTGAATAATTTAGAAATGTCCTTCAACTTTGATCATTTACAATATTGAACATCAATTGCAGTTTATTAAGTCTAATACATCGTCGTAATCTTCAGAAGTTATGATGTGCCCCTTTCCTGGACTTCGCCACTTGGCCTATACAGGCTTGGACTGAGACTGAGGTTTTTCAACGTCTTGTTAAGCTTTTTTTCTATTTTTTTAATGAGAAGAAGGATGTTTTTTTTCTCTTGATCGATGAGTTGATTATTCCTGTTCGAAAGTATTCGTTATATCTATTCTTTAAATGATGGTCTACTTGTAACTATCTGTAGACTTCCTCATTGAGTCATCATTTGATCGATATCTATTCTTGATCTCATCAACTAACCTGAGCTTTTCTTTCATTTTCTTTTTATTTTCCTCTTATTTTCTCTTTTCTTGTTGCATGTCTCGAATTTATTTCTTTAGGTTATCAATTTCACTCCTCCCGCTATTGAGATGAGATTGACTAAGTTCGGTGTTTGTTAAATTTAGAACCTGAACTGCTTTTTTATTGGTAGTCATCGGAGGTCGATACTTCTCAAGAGGTGTCTTCAGGATACTCTTAGGAGGTCTTGTCGGCTGTGTTGTTTGATTGAGACTATTCTGTTGATTTTACTCATCAGATTCTTCATCTTATTCCTGCCACTCATCTTCTTATGCCTGACTTTTTTGTTATTTTTTTTTCTGATTGGCCTGAAAGCTGGCTCGCACTTGTGAGACCATTGAGAAAGAGTTATGAATTTGTTGTTTAAGTAGTTTGTTTTAATCTTGAAGTTGGTTATACTTGCGAGTCATATTATCCAAGGCATGCTGAGATTGTTCATAAAGGGCCTGGAATTTTTTCCTCTGCTCGGTTTATTACTGAAGACGTTGGATGAGAGTGAAGAGCTTTTGCTGTTCTTCAGGAGGAAGATAATCTAGTATTTTAGTTCTTTAGCCAGTAGACATTTAAATATTACAATCATATTGAATAACGACAGATCATAACATCAAGCTTTTGCTTTCTTTTCTTTCAGCTTATTCTGCAAAACTATGATGTTAGCCCTCACAGCATCTTTTTCCTTCTTTATCTCCTCAATTTTACCTTCTTTTTCCTTTTGCTTCCTGAGCTCAGCCAAAAACTGTTTGTTGATCTCCTCAGCCTATGCATTGTTCTTCTCTATGGTCTCAGTAGCAATGTTCATTCTTTGAACTCCTTTCTGAAGCTCCTCCTTGCAAGAAGCCAGCGTGTTAGCTGAGCTCTCAAAACTTGAAGATAGTTCAGGGAATTTTTTTGTTTTGAGGTACACAGCTATTTTATTGTCAAAATTTTTTTTCTCAAGAGCAGTGTACTCTTTGCTCATTTGAGTTGCAGCCTCAACTTCAGCTTATAGCTCCTTGAGTTTGTTTGTCAGTTCTTCCTTTTATCCTTTCACCTCTTCGTCCTTTTCGTCAGCCTTAGCCTTGTAGGTTTCCTCAATACTTCCGAGTTTAGATTTCAACTATGTGATTTTTTCTTGCATCTCGGCATTTTCTTTGTCAAAGTTTTATGTTTCTGCAGTAAACTCCTTAATCTTTGCTCTTATCTCTTCAAGAGATTTTTAAAGATTATCTTCAATCTCAGCTCTCTTTTTGGCTTATTCTTTGACACTTTATTAGACTGTCTTTTGAATATTTTTAATAGTCTTTTTTATTTATTCAATGCCACTTTCATAGCGTCCCTTTTCTTATATAAGATTCAGACTATCCTTGCTCAGTTTTTCTTTATCATTTTTCATCAGATCCTGGGCATCAGTGAGTGCTAAACTAGTCCTTTCAAAGAGTGATATCTTTGCGGGTAACTATATTAATTAAGCGATACCTCCTGGTTTGCAAGTTTTTTGAGAATTTCGAGTTGCTGCTTGGGATCACCTTTGAGAGCCGCGATGGTTTAGTTGATGCTTTTGTTGGTCTTTTCTGAGTAAAATCACCTGTACTGATATTGTTCTTAAGCTATTATTCCTGTGCTCTCTCTTCGTTGATGAATTTAAGTTTACGCTCTGCTTCCGCCTTTTGCTCTTTAGTCAGCATTTTTCAAATTGAATTTAATTATAACTAAACACTTGTCTTAATGAATAGGGAACTCTTTTCCATTTACTGAATATCAAGACTGGTCAGAATAAAAGAGGGAAAGTAAGGAATGAAAAGTTTGAATTTAAATTTTTTTAAAAGTGAGTTTGTCATAAAGATTTATTAATGTCGAACGTGCAATTCTTGAACCCTAAGGCAGAAGTTCTCAAAAGAGTTCAGGCTTTAGCCATGAATATCAATGCAGCCATGGGCCTCTCAGAGGTCATGAAATCTAATCTTGGCCCCAAAGGTACCCTCAAAATGTTGGTTGGTGGAGCTGGTCAGATCAAACTCACCAAGGACGGCAACGTTCTCCTTCACGAAATGCAAATTCAGCACCCCACAGCCGGTATGATCGCTCGTTCAGCCACCGCACAGGACGATATTGTTGGAGATGGCACCACCTCAAACGTATTGCTGATTGGAGATCTCATGAAGCAGGCCCAGAGACTCATTCAAGAACAAGTTCATCCTCGTATCATCACCGAAGGATATGAGTTGGCCAGAAAGTAAGCTCTCAAGTTTTTGGAAACTTTTAAGATCGCTAGAGACACAGTCGAAAAGCCACTCCTAATCAGTGTTGCCAGAACAGCTCTCTGCACCAAACTTCATCCTGATCTTGCCAACCAGCTTGTCGATATCGTAGTCGATTCTGTCAACATTATCAGAGTTGCAGACAAGCCCATCGATTTACATATGGTTTAGATCATGCACATGGTCCACAGACTTGCCAGTGACACTCAACTCATTAAAGGATTGGTCCTTGATCACGGAGGAAGAAACCCTGATATGCCCAAGAAACTCGAAAACTGTTACATTCTGACCTGCAACGTCTCCCTTGAATACGAGAAGACTGAAGTCAACTCTCAATTCTTTTTCTCTAATGCTGGTGATCGTGACAAAATGGCCAAGAGTGAAAGAAGATTCACTGACGAAAGATGCAAAAAGATTGTTGACCTCAAGAACAAATTCTGTGAAGGAAACGACAAAAGTTTTGTGGTCATCAATGAGAAAGGTATTGACCCTATCTGCCTTGAAATGTTCGCCAATGCTGGCATCCTCGCCCTCAGAAGAGCCAAGAGAAGAAATATGGAAAGAATCGTTCTGGCTTGCGGAGGAACAGCTGTCAACTCAGTCGAAGAACTCACTGAGGCTGACCTCGGCTATGCTGATCTTGTTGAGGAGCATGCCCTCGGGGAAGAAAAATACACCTTTATTTCAGGTGTGAAGAACCCTAAATCTTGCACCATCCTGATAAGAGGCCCCAACGAACACACCATATCTATGATCAAGGAGGCTACCAGAGATGGTCTGAGAGCTGTCAAGAATGTTTATGATGACAAAGCTGTCGTTCCAGGAGCTGGATCCTTCGAAATTGCTTGCAGCCTTCACCTCAACTAATACTGCAAAGAAGTGATTGGAAAGGCTCAACTTGGTATTCAAGCCTTCGCCGAAGCTTTGCTAGTTATTCCCAAGGTATTTTTTTATTTATGTAGACTCTTGCCTAAAACAGTGGCTATGACATTCAAGAAGCTATCATCAGTCTCAAGAATGAGTACAACAAGAACAAGATTGCTGTGGGTCTGAATGTCCAATCAATGGGAACAATTTCTCCCATAAAGGAACAAATTTATGACAACTACTGTGCCAAGAAACAATGGCTAAACATTGCTCCTACTCTTGCCCAGCAGCTTTTGTTGGTGGATGAGATCATGAGAGCTGGAAAAGGTATGGCTCCCTCGAAATACTAAGGCTGATCTTATGGATATATGTTTGAATTGTTTCTATGATGGATGGTTGTTGGGCTTATATATAAATAACATAATGCCAAGGATAAGTACCTACTCGCGTGGATATGCTGACGGCTAGGAAAGAACCATGCCCTGGACATACTGGACTGACGAATAACGCTCTCTTGTCATCAGGGAAAGCTACAGAAACTGTGTAATCACATCCAAAGAGGTGAAATCATATCTTGATGCTTCGAGAATTCACTTCTACACTCAGTGGATCGTCCCTCTCGCAGTCGGTGCCCTTTGTTTTGGTCCTCTCAGAGGTACTGTTCTAGCTAATGCCTATAAAAAACACCCAAGCCTTGGATATAAAAGTATCGTTGTGGTTATGCAGGCAGCGCCGCTCTCTTTGGAGGTTTCACTATCTTCTGGCTGAACTTGAGTCCTTTTTATGTTAAAAAAGAGAACTCACAAGAGTAGGCTCTCCGCACAATCTTTTCCAAAATCGGCTTCACTATGAAAATGTACAATGAAATGATATCAAAAAAAACAACCAGCACAAGCATCGACAAGGACACTTGGGAAATATACAGCGGACGCAATGGAAGAGCAGCTGGAGTGTTCTATCCTGAAGAAGATCAGGCTCCTCCTATTTTGCCTTTCAACCCTGCCAACAACAACTTCAAGAAGAAATATCTCTGATTACAGGTCAACTAAAATATCGATTATTAAATTTATGTTAGATTAGATTCATTTAGTGGAATTATCACAGTTTGATTTCGATTATATCTGATTCACGCCAAATAAAATGCCACGAACAGCATCTCTAGCTTCGGCTTATATTTTATTATTCTCCCCCACTACCATCCTGCCACCTCAGCTGCTTTCACAACTTTTGCGTTATTGGGTATCTGTCTCAAAGATTCTGACATAATGATTTTATAAGAGACAGAAAAGACTAAAGAAGAGGGGGAATGGGAGAGAAAGATTTATGATATTTTTGGAGGGAGTTCTTTCATGGTGTATTTTTACAAATAAGAGTGGGAGCCCCTCCCTTAAGTCCAGGTGCTTATAATTTTTTTGTATGAAGTCATTAAATGGATTCGGAAAGGGACATTCCTCTAACGGTTTTCAAGCCTCACGTGCAGACCTATGCTATCGTTTACACTAGTACAGGAGATTATGATCTATTGGGCCACGGATTCCTCACAATAATCAGCGATGAAATTGATGAAGAAGCTGTACACTACCTTTAAGTTGAAAGTGTACAGGACGCCGAAGTGTTACTTAGGTCGAGACTGAAATTGGGCAACAATTATGAAAAGCAAAGAGGTTCAGTTATCGCTTGGACTGATCCTGATCAAAGGCAGCACCACGACTTGGCCATCTCCTTTTAAAACGATAGATAGTGCGACATCATATGGTATGTACCATTGCTAATACTTAGGCGAATGATTTGTGAAAAAATAGGCAAAAACTACCTTGAAATAAACGGTAGAGAGACTCTTAGCCTGCCCACGGAAAATAACCTACCTTATTTGCTTGAAAAGACACGCACCTCTAAGGACATGGTCGAATACAACATCCTCAACAACCCGAAGTTCCTGCCCGCACTTATCTCTGTCTTTGAGACCTTCAAAGAGAAGAAAGACAAGATGGGACAAGGTGTGATGGGTCGCATTGTACGTTCTATTTTCAGTAATGTTGACTATAAGATGGTGCAGACTCTTTTCAAAGATCCAGCCTTTGGTTTCATTCTTGACGTACAAAAATGTAGCACTTTTCCTAACTTAGTTCTTCAAGAGGTCGATTTTCCTCGAATGTGGGCATAAAACATCAAGATTCGAAGCATTGTTCCAATGAACGAGGAACTGACAACCAAGATCCACCTCACCCATAGGCTAAGCTTTTATCGGGAAAATATTCTAGACCTCAAGGTTGACGGCTACCTAGAAAACATTCTTGTTATGACACAACAATAGTTCAGTAAGGACATCATAATTTACCTCACAAAATAAAGCTCTATTGATTAGCTCATCAAGTTGACCTATCAGTCTGCTCAGGAAAAGCAACTACTTGTGACTGATCCTGGAGATGATTAAACTTTCCAGTCCGAAACATAGGAAATCAGACACCTTCAATTCGCAGAAAAGAAAATTGAATTCATGCTCGAGGCTGTCATTATTGCCAAGCAGATGGATAGTTAAAATGTGAAAGTCAAGTTTTTTGATAAAATCTTCAGGAGTGGCTTTATGTAGTTGGCAACAGACTATATGGATAAAGGAGTTTTGAAGGCTTTGGATTTCTTCAACTGTCTTGCTCAACTTGCCCCTCTCAAATTTATCGATTATCTCAAGACCAAATATCGATAAAATCCTTCTGACAACCTTCATACCAAGCTTGCTAAAAAATACAACCGAGGAAATTAGCATGTTCAGAATTTGATTTTAGAGCTGATAAAAAGTTTATCTGAGAGCTTGAAGATAAAAGAAAATTTGGATTTTTTCATGGGGACTTTCTTTGCGACAATCTTTAGTTGCTGTCGTGATACCAAGGCGATTCTTCACGTGGTCAGCTAGATGCAAAATCAAATATAAAATATCGAGTCTTTTTTTGGACAAGTCATCAAGAGTAAAGTGCTTCAAAAGCTGGTGGTGTATTTGAGAAATGTCAGGCAAGACAAACGGTCAGAAATAAGTGCCATCAAAATATTAAAAAGAGTCCTTCTATAGAATGCTGACCCTTCGTGGTCCTTCAAGAAGGTATTTCTCAATGAGTTAAACCAATAAATTATCAAAAGTGGATACTTCGATTACTGCATGACTGTCCTTGAGAAAAGCATCAGATTCAACAACATAATTTCATCTTCAATGCTGGAAAACATCAAAATCATCAGAGATATCAAAAGGTATACACCTTACCATAAATAACTTCAGAACAACTACAAAGATTCAGAGACTCTCAGCAAATATCTTG
>Ga0210041_1004568_pt1 | contig 10142 bp, 11 predicted proteins | sample CryGeymeta201503_FD_183973 | JGI IMG/M metagenome (GOLD analysis project Ga0210041, IMG submission 183973) | Groundwater microbial communities from Crystal Geyser aquifers in Utah, USA - Crystal Geyser metaG 2015-03 (SPAdes) (version 2) | ecosystem: Environmental > Aquatic > Deep subsurface >... | reverse complement strand
CCAGTCCAGATCAGCAACAGGCTCCCAAAGGGGGTGTCGACTTCACCGGAATAGGGTGTCGCGTTCGACTGGAATCAGGTGCCGACTTCACCGGAATACGCATATACCGGTGTACTCAGGTATTTCTCGCCGCCATCGGGGAAGATGGTTACCAGCACGGCCGGCAGGTTTGGATCGAGCCGCTCGGCCACATGCAATGTTGCGGCCAGTGCACAACCGGATGACTGGCCGCAAAGCAGCCCCTCTTCAGCCGCCAGCCGGCGGGTCAGCGTGTAGGCATCTTCGGTATCGATACCGATGGTCTCGTCATACAGGGTGTTGTCGTAAATCACCGGTGTGATGGCTGAGGCCATATGCTGGATCCCCTCAATACCGTGAAACGGCGAATCGGGCTCGGCGGCAATCACCCGGATTGCACTGTTTTTACTTTTAAGGAATCGACCGGTGCCGCTCAGCGTGCCGGAGGTGCCGGTTGCGGCAATAAAATGGGTAATGGCACCGTTGCTGTCGCGCCAAATTTCCGGGCCAGTGGTGGCTTCATGTGCCAGCGGATTATCGGGATTGTCATACTGATCCGGCTTGAAATAAGCGGCAGGGTTTTCATGATAGATACGGCGAGCCTCCAGAATGGCGGCGCCATTGCCCTCCAGCGGGTCGGTAAAAATCATCTCGGCACCAAAAGCCCGCATGATGCGCTTGCGCTCCTGCGATACATTGCCCGGCATCACCAGACGCACCCGGTAACCGAGCCTTGCACCCAGCATGGCCAGCGCAATACCGGTATTGCCGGAAGTGGAGTCGAGGATGATCTTCTCTTTTGTCAGCCGGCCTGATTCCAGCCCGCCGCGCAGCATCCACCACGCCGCCCTATCCTTGACCGAGCCACCGGGATTGAAACGCTCCAGCTTGGCATAGACCTGAATGGAGTCTGAGAGGTGGCTGGTGATATGCTTTAATCTGACCATCGGCGTATTGCCGATGCTTCGGATCAACTCACACGCTTCGGCTGCTTTAAGCTCAACCCGCTTCATCTTCGCGACGCTTGGCGATTGCGCTCTGCACATCGGGGTCAGTATCATGCTCAATCAGCTTCAACGCATCGACAGGTACCCGCTCGATCGCCAGCAGCTGCACGATCAGATCGGTATCTCTGAGCAGGCGAATAGCCTGACGCGCGGTAACCTCCCTGACGACGATGCGACGCACCACCGGCGAGGGGTCGTTGATCATCAGCACATGGCTCCCCTGCGGTAGCCTCTTCGCCACTTCCTTGCGTACCAACTCATCCGGATCATTCATCATATGTATCAGCGTGCCCTGCGGCGCCTTCTGCGCCACCATGGCGCGCACCAGATAATCCTCATCAAAACGCATCTTCATCAAACGTGCCGCTGGCAGCCGCTCGGCCACCAGGATGCGCACTTCACGATCCGAATCCTCCATCAAACGGGAGAGAAACATCACCGGGATACGGCGGGCCACAGCCCGACGCACGGTTGCATCAGCATCGTCAATCAACTTATTCAGCTCAATCATCGGGATAAAGGCAGCAATAATGGCGCGCGTCTCCCAGAAATCGGCATCGATATAGTTGATGGCAAGCTCCGGATTCGTGCGAAAGAAACGGAATATCTGCCGCCCGCTTTCGACTGCGACACAGAGATCGCCCCGCTTGCACTTACCCTGTTGCAACAGCGTCTGCTGATATTGGCAGTGATCGCAGTCGCCAAGCGGCATGTCCAGATCCCGTGCCGACTTCTCCTGCTCAAGTGTTGCGGAATCCACTGCATGCGGCTGCGTGTTGTTGTGCTGTGAATCCTTCTTCATCGGGGAGCGCGCCTGGCGCCCTTACTCGACTACTTCGGCAATAACGACACCGTTGGCAACGGCTGGATCGGTTGTCAGCTTCAGGCAGTGGGCCTGACCATTGACCAGATAGAGATTAAACTGTTCTCTCTCCAGCAGCGGCTGCTCACTGCCGATATCATCATCCATACACCGGGTGAAGTGGAGATCGGGAAAATCGGCTCGCAGGCCGGAGACAATCTGGTCATCAACCCGGCTGGCCTCAACACGCGCCACTATCGTATCAATTGTTGTCTGCTCGATCATGCCTCCTCCTCCATACTAAAACGCACACGTTGCTCGGGGCTGACACCGAGAATCTTGGCCAGCCATGGCGGTGGCGTGCCTGCCAGTACCTGTTGCAGTCGCAGCAGTGTTTCACCTGCAATGCCGCCATTCGCATCCTTGATCGGATGGATACCGGCCTTGATGATCTTGGCCGCAGCAGGGCCGCCCACCGAGACAACATAGAGCACATGGCAGTCGGCAATCAACTTAACCAGCCAGGCGGTCTTGTCATCGGCATCAGCAGCACCATCGGTCAGACGCACATCAATCAGACGCAACTCACTACCGGAGAGCTGGTAGATCAGAAAACCCTGACAGGAGGCGAAATGGCCGTTGAATGCATCACCGCCATTGGAGGCAACGGCAACACGGATGGAGCCGGGCATATCACCCTCGCTGTAGGCAGATGGTTGAGCAAACAGTGGGGAAACGCCCTCCTCCCCCAGCAGGAATTGCATGGCCCGGGCCAGCGATTCCTGTTCTGCGCCGGCAAGCATGCCGGCGCATTTCAGTTGTTCCAGGTTCAGCGACTCAAGCTTGCTGCGTGTCAGAGGCATCTGCAGCACTTCAGTCAAGACATCAAGCAACTGTTTGGCTTCAATTCCGGGCAGTGCCCGGGCAGCAAGCCCGATACGCAGTGCCAGTTCACGTGAAAGTCCTTTCCTGGCCATGATAATCCGCCTTACGCTGCAATCGGCAGGATACAGTTATCGACTGGGCATACCTTCACACATTGCGGTACATCATAATCGCCTTCGCACTCGGTGCAGGTCGACTTGGTTATTTCAAATACAAGAGCCTCTTGCAAAAGTCTTCAAACCTGCTGAATTAAGCCTCTGAGAAGAGGCGAAAAAACTCCCTTCTGGTAGGGTAAGTCATCGACGACAACCAAACCAGAAAGGAGATCAAAGATGAATCATCTTCGAGAGGGATTATCACAGAGCTGGCTAATAATTCAAGGATCGCTGTTTCCCTGGCTACAGGAAGAGCTTGGACCGCTGACTGAGAAGCAGCAGCAGTTTGTGATGATTCTTGAGCTTATCCGGATTGAAGAGCATCTGAATGATTACTATGGCGGCATGGGTCGCCCGCCCAAGAGCCGTGCAGCTATTGCCCGCGCCTTTATTGCCAAGATGGTCTACAACATGCCGACCACTCGGGTGCTTCTGGAGCGCCTGGAGTCCGACAAAACCTTGCGCCGTCTCTGTGGCTGGGAGTATCGGTATCAAATCCCACATGAATCCGCGTTCTCTCGCGCCAATCATGAGTTTTCCGAAAGCCGCTTACCTGAGCGGGTGCACGAAGCCATGATTCAATCGCGCTATGCGCAAGAAATTGTCGGTCATATATCGAGAGACTCCACAGCCATCCATGCCAGAGAAAAGGCTGCGAAAAAAGAGAGTGCAACCAAGCCAGAAGCCAAAAAACGTGGCCGCCCAAAGAAAGGCGAAGAGCATCCTAAGGAAGCAACCCGGATTGAAAAGCAGGCAGCAGGCATCCCATTGGCTGCGATGCTGGCAGAGCTTCCCAAACCCTGTGATGTAGGCACGAAGCGGAACAGCAAGGGCTATAAAAGTAGCTGGACCGGTTATAAGCTGCATATTGATGCAGCCGATGGCGGCATCCCCATTAGTTGCTTGCTATCGTCTGCCTCATTGCATGATTCACAAGCTGCAATTCCACTGGCGGAGATAACGAACAAGCGTGTTTGTAATCTGTATGACCTGATGGATGCAGCCTATGATGCTCCGGGCATCCATTCACATAGCCGCACTCTGGGTCATGTTCCGATTATTGACTTCAACCCCCGCACCACTGAACGCAAACAGGAGCTGGCAGCGGAAAACAAGGCTCGTGCAGTGACCAACCTAAAGCCAGCAGAAGCTGTGCGCTATAACGAACGCAGTACGGTTGAGCGGGTGAATGGTCGTTTGAAAGACGAGTTTGGAGGTCGTCACCTGCGCGTACGGGGTCATGCCAAAGTGATGTGCCATTTGATGTTCGGTATTCTTGCACTTACGGCTGATCAGCTCATGCGCATGATTCAATAACCTGTCTATACGCCAAACCTGAAGCATCAAAAGGCATGATGATATCAATGCCATGGCATTGCTCGACCTGAAAACCGGAAAACGCCGGAAAAATAACTCAACCTGGAGAAACCCGCAGGGAGAGCGATAATTAAAACGATTAATCCAACGGCTCAGGCGCTGACATTCAATTTTACTCAGGCTTTTGCAAGTGGCTCACAATTTTACCTTCGAAGATGGATGCGGTCGGACAAACCGGCTCACAGTCACCACATGAGATACATTCTTCTGCAACAATATATAACGCCATATCTATTCTCCTTTATTGAGTTAGCGGAAGCGGAAGCCTGAAAAAGCGGCCCCATATCCGGGGGGATCTCAGCCGCGACGTGCGCGCAGTGAGATCGGCAGTTTTGGCGGGCATGGTAGCGGATCAATGTAATAACTGGTTCCATCACCGATGGTGATCGTGCCACCCCATTTATCGGGCTGATCGAATTCGATCGCGGTCACCACATCTTCCAGATCCTTTTTGGCGATATACAGTGTCATTGCACCGGACTCACCCTGTCTGATCATTACCATTGGCATAGCTACTCTCCATGTCCGTTTGTCTCGGGTAGAGGCGGGAGCCATATGCCCCCGCCATCCGTTTTGCTGTTACTGCTCTGTTAACGAACCAGATCGTAGTTATAGTCGGTGGTACCCATACCCATAGTCTCCTTGTCCAGCTGCTCAAGAATGCAGTTGGTCAGGGTAGTCAGGATATACATCGCACCTTCATAACCGAGGGTGGTCATACGATGCAGGTGATGACGGTCGAAGATCGGGAAGCCGATACGAATCAGCGGTACCTGGAACTCCGGCCCTTTGTGCAGGGTGTCACGTTCGATGAACTTGCCGTAGCTGTTACCGATCATGAAGTCCGGCTTGTTGGTGAACATCAGTGAACGGAAGTGCCACAGATCCTTACCCACATGTACCTCGGCATTCTTGCCGTAAGGCGAGGCTGCCAACATGGTCTCCATGGCTTTTCTCCAACGCTTGTTGGCATGGTTACACAGAATGTCGGTCGGTTCTGCACCCAGCTCCAGCAGGAACTTGGTCATACCCATCACATAGTCGGCATCGCCGTAGAGCGCGAAGCGTTTGCCATGCAACCAGGCATGTGAATCGGTCATCATATCAACCAGGCGGCCGCGCTCTGTTTCCAGCGACTTGGAGATTGGTTTGCCGGTCAGCTCTGATACCTTCATCAGGAACTCGTCGGTCCACTCCAGACCCATTGGAATATTGATCGCGGAAGCAGGCTGTTTCCATGTCAGTTTGGTGAACTTGATGGACTTGACCGACTGCCACGGCTGCAGAAACAGCGTGTCATGGGCGTTAGGCGCATCCTTCATTTCGTCCAGCGTCGTACCACCGGCATACATACGGAACTCACCGTCTGCAGGTGTATCCATTACTTCGGACGGATCGGAGAGCAGGCTGTAATCCACGCCCATCTCTTCCATCATACGGCGCATGACGCGGAAGTTACCCAGATAGGTTTCAAAGCCCGGCACGATATTGATCTTGCCGTTGGAGCCGACCTCTTTATCTTCCATGTGGTTGAGGGTGAAATAACGCTGAATGCCCTCGAACATATTATCCCAACCGGTGGTATGACTACCGACAAACGATGGTGTATGCGCATATGGGGTCGGGAAGTCGTCAGGGATATGACCGGCTTTCTTGGAGTTACCGATGAAAGCATTCAAATCGTCGCCGATAACCTCAGCCATACAGGTCGTGGATACAGCAATCATGTCAGGCTTGTAGAGTGCCTTGGCATTCTCCAGACCATCTTTCATATTCTGCTGGCCACCGAATACTGCCGCATCTTCTGTCATCGAGTCAGATACACAAGAGCATGGCTCTTTAAAATGACGGTTGAAGTAGGTACGGAAGTAGGCAACGCAGCCCTGTGAACCATGTACGTATGGCATGGTCTTTTCAAAACCCAGCGCACACAATACAGCACCCAGTGGCTGACATGCTTTTGCCGGGTTAACGGTCAGTGCTTCGCGCTCAAAGTTGATTTTCTGATACTCTTCAGTTGTAGTCCAGTCGAACACTTCCTGGATTTTTCCGGCATCATGTTTGCCTTCATACATGTTCTGTTTGTTTGCCAGGTTTGCTTTGTATTCGTCATCGCGAAACAGGGGGTAACTTGGCTTGATGTTTTCTACATTCTGACTCATGGTTTTCTCCTACACGCCACCAATCTGTGGACGGTGTTTATTTTTAGTTAGGTCAGGGTTGGCGGGGATGACCCCGCCAACCGTTACCAGATATCAGGCAGCTTCTTTCATCTCTTCAGATTCAGTAGCTTTCCATGGCGCTATAATCTTGCCCCAGCAAGGGTTATTCAGGGTCATATCCATATCACGGGCAAAGATGGCAAAGCCGTCATAGCCGTGATAAGGGCCGGAATAGTCCCATGAGTGCATCTGACGGAACGGAATGCCCATCTTCTGGAAGATATACTTCTCCTTGATGCCGGAGCCGATCAGGTCAGGTTTGACAGATTTTACGAACTCTTCGAATTCATAACCGGTCACATCATCATAGAGCAGTGTTGCATTACCCATCTCTTTCATGGTGCGATCATAGTCATCGTTATGGCCGAATTCGTAACCGGCACCGACCACTTCCATGCCCAGATCTTCGTAGGCACCGATGGTATGACGCGGACGCAGGCCACCGACATAGAGCATCACGCGCTTGCCTTCCAGACGAGGACGATACTTGGCGATAACAGGTGCCATCTCGGCTTCGTACTTGGCAATCACACGCTCTGCACCCTCTTTGATGGAGTCATCAAAGTAGGAAGCGATCTTGCGCAGTGACTCTGCAACCTTGGTAGGACCAAAGAAGTTGTACTCAACCCATGGAATACCGTATTTCTCTTCCATATGACGGGAGATATAGTTCATCGAACGGTAGCAGTGCAGCAGATTCAGCTTCACTTTCGGTGTCAGCTCCATTTCAGCCAGTGTGCCGTCTCCGGACCACTGTGAAACCACACGCAGCCCCATCTCTTCGAGAATGGTACGCGATGCCCAGGCATCACCACCGATGTTGTAGTCGCCGATAATGGAGACGTCATACGGTGTGGTCTGGAAGCTGTTGTCGTTATCGAGGGCGGGCAGAACATGGTCGCGAATCGCATCATTAGCGATGTGGTGGCCAAGTGACTGTGAAACACCACGGAAGCCTTCACAACGAACAGGGATAACAGGTTTTTCGATCTCTTTGGACTTTTTCTTGGATACCGCTTCGATATCGTCACCGATCAGGCCGATCGGGCACTCGGACTGTACGGAGATGCCTTTGTTCAGCGGGAAGAGCGTATCGATTTCACCGATCAGTTTGTCGAGTTTTTTATCGCCGCCGAATACAATATCCTTTTCCTGGAAATCGGAGGTGAAGTTCATCGTACCGAAGGTGTTAACACCGGTGGTGCCGACATAATAGTTACGACGGCCGGCGCGTGAGTACTGGCCGCAGCCGACAGGACCATGGCTGATATGGATCATGTCCTTGATCGGACCCCATACCACGCCCTTTGAGCCGGCGTATGCACAACCACGGATGGTCATGACACCCGGCAATGATTTTTTGTTGGATGTAATACACTTGTTGGATTGCTCAACCGTAGGATCATTTGCAGCCAGATGTTTGGCGCGATCCTTCTTCGCTTTCTCAGGATAGACTTCAAGTACTTCCTGAATCAGAGCCTCTGTTTGTTCAGTTGTCATTGTGCTCATTTTATTGCTCCTGTCACCGCCACCAATCTGTGGACAGTGTTATTTGAAGGCAGTGGGAATAGAGGTCGAAACTTCGCAGAGCGAGTTGCCGGCCCCACTACCGGCAACCCCCTGGCGCTGCAAAGATATTACGTTAAAGAAAGGCTTAAGCTGCTGCTGCTTCTGCGGCCAGTTCAGCTGCAGTTTTACCAACAATGGCTTCGTCTTCTTCTTCCATGATGCCGAATTCCATCAACAGCTCTTCGAGCTCATCCATGGTGATAGGGGTTGGAATGTTGAAGTTCTTGTTATCGATAATTTTCTGAGCCAGCTGACGATATTCATCAGCCTGTTTGGCAGTCGGATCATATTCGATCACGGTCATACGACGGATTTCCGCACGCTGAACCACATTGTCACGCGGTACGAAGTGAATCATTGTGGTGCTGAGCTTGGCAGCCAGAGCCATGATCAGCTCATCTTCACGGTCAGTTTCGCGTGAGTTACAGATCAGGCCAGCCAGACGAACGGAGCCGGAGTGAGCGTATTTCACGATGCCCTTGGAGATGTTGTTGGCAGCATACATAGCCATCATTTCACCGGAACATACGATGTAGATTTCCTGTGCCTTATTTTCACGAATCGGCATAGCGAAACCACCGCATACCACGTCGCCCAGTACGTCGTAAAATACGAAGTCCAGATCTTCTTCATATGCGCCCTCTTCCTCAAGGAAGTTGATCGCAGTAATTACGCCGCGGCCTGCACAGCCAACGCCTGGCTCTGGACCACCAGATTCAACACATTTGATATCTTTGTAACCGGACTTCAATACATCTTCGAGTTCCAGATCTTCCACGGTGCCGACTTCGGCAGCCATTTCCATAATTGTATTTTGAGCTTTTGAATGGAGGATCAGACGGGTGGAGTCCGCTTTCGGGTCACATCCGACGATCATTACTTTTTTACCCAGCTCTGCTATAGCAGCCACCAGGTTCTGGGTCGTAGTGGATTTACCAATGCCACCTTTCCCGTATATTGCACATTGTCTCATTGCCATGATTTCTCTCCTTTGCTTGCTTTGCGCTGTCTTACTATGGCAAGCCCGGTGCCAAACAGGTAATCATGGTGTAAGTTACTGTTTTTATTTTACTTATGAGAAATCATAAGACGCCATAAAATCACACTTGTAGTACATGGCCCTACAAATTGTATGCTTTTCTACAGACAATTATCGACATACGACAGAGCCTCGCAGTCGTCCGCTTTCGTATAGCAGACGGGTGCCCGCGCGAAGCCATGCCCGGGATTCAGGCTATATTATATAAAGGAGAAGAAACGCCGACAGGGTGAGCTGCGACAAACAGATGTAGCGGATATGTTGTTATGGGATTCGGGCCCCGCCTGCAGGCTGGCGGCAGTTACCGGAGCTGTTTAGTCCTGCAGGCTTGGTAAAGGGAGATAAGTCTCTGTCTGACCCTGCCGGGTGACCATGCTCTATTTAGTCTTGCTCCGGGTTATACAAATGATAGCGATTCTTCCCTGTTTGCTTCGCGATATACATGGCCTGATCAGCCTGACGCAACAGGGTGTCGCCATCTTCATAATCGGTTGTATGGAAGGTTACGCCGATACTGGCCGACACAACAGCTTCATGATCATCGATCATCACCGGTGTTGCCACAACTTCAAGAATGCGTTCAAGGATCTGCCGGTACTCTTTATCACCGTTCAGGTCGTTAAGCAGTAAGACAAATTCATCTCCACCCACGCGCGCCAAAGTGTCTTCAGCGCGTAAAACCTCTTGCAGACGGTGTGTTACCTCCACCAGTAACTGATCGCCGGCCTCATGTCCGTAGCTGTCGTTGACCTGCTTGAAACCATCGAGATCCAGAAAGCAGATCAACAGCAGTTTGCCGCTTCGTTTTGCCCGTGCGATTGCCTGATCTATACGGTCAGAGACACTGCTGTCCGGTTAAAGATTTCGCAGTAATAAAGTAGGCCTGAATTCCCAACGTTTATGGTATATTTGTAGTTATCTAGACAGCAAATTTACCCACTGGAGAATTCAGACCATGCAGCACACTAACACGATTTTTCACCAGATAATAAGAACTGTTCCTCGTCACCTTTTCGATCAGGTGGCACAGCGTTATAACGGGGATAAACGGACGCGCAGTCTCTCCTG
>Ga0210041_1004549_pt1 | contig 10170 bp, 12 predicted proteins | sample CryGeymeta201503_FD_183973 | JGI IMG/M metagenome (GOLD analysis project Ga0210041, IMG submission 183973) | Groundwater microbial communities from Crystal Geyser aquifers in Utah, USA - Crystal Geyser metaG 2015-03 (SPAdes) (version 2) | ecosystem: Environmental > Aquatic > Deep subsurface >... | reverse complement strand
TAACCAAGCAAGAAAAGACCCGTCAATAATGTCATATGATTGTAACATGGGAAGAAAAGATTACCTTGTTACATATCATGCTAAGAACTTCTATAAAAATGCGAAGTCTTTAGAACGATGCACAATTGAACAAGCTGATTTCTTTATTGAGGAATGGGCAACCAGTGATGAAACAGAGTTTAGGCTTCTTGATAAATATTTGAAACCGTTGTTCAACTCTACTAAAGAGAAGAGTCCACACTACATAGCAACCTTTGCATACAGGTGGGTATGAATGGAAATGTTACCAATAAACAAATATAGCCGTCCAGGGCTTAGAAGAATTTCTACAGATGAAATCGTAGTCCACTTCACTGGAGGCCCAGGACAAAATGCAGAACAAGTTCGCTCTTTTATAGAAAAAAGAACTTCATTTGGTGGATACACTTACTTAGTGGATGATGATGGAGTTCTTCAGTTAGCAAATGAATCAGAGATGACTCCACATGTTGGTGGCCAAATGACTCCGTTATTTACAAAGAAGTTTGGTAAACAAAGAATGTATAATGGATACAGTATACAAAACTGGAGAACTATTGGAGTGTCATTTTGTCATCCAGATTCAACAGGTAAACCAACTGATTCCACATACAACCATTTAATTGGGCTTCTTGCCCAGTTGTGTTTGACCTACAATAAAGGACCAGCCAGCCTTTACCGACACTATGATGTGACTGGTAAAGACTGCCCAGCCTACTATGTAAAGAATACAGTTATGTGGGAAAGGCTAAAAGAAGATGTATTTCAAATACTTCTTCTTAAATAGTCTTCCACGGATAAGCAGACTTCAAAGTATCAATCTCCTTGGCTAATTTTTGCTCCATGCCGGGTAGAGATTCTTTGAGCTTGTCTAAATGATCCTCTGCTTCCTCTACAGAAGAGAATCCAAACTGCGATTTCAATTGTGCTAACACCCCATCAAGCTCACCTTCAAGCCGAGACTTCTTTGATTTGTTGTCATCAATCTCTGCCTTCATCTTCATCAATAAAGATTCCACTACTTTACCTCCGCCATAAATTTTTTATCAGTTAACAATACATCATCATTAATGATTGCAAATGCTAACCCGTCTACATCCTGCAACACAGCCATATACATACCAGAAATCATATGTACAGCAACTCCATCTGAGTGTTCTAATATTGTTCCCTTTGGAATAACAATATCTTTCTTCAAGACATACTGCTTTGGTCGAACGACTTCTTCTTGCTCAATTACCTTTTTCATCTTTACTTCTCTCCTATGTAAATAACTTGATCAATTGTGTACACCATCTTTCTTTTTACTCCGACCTCATAATAATTGTACATTTGTGGTTCCAAATAAGAATCTAATTCTTCCACATACACTACTGCATGAAGATAATTCCCACTCGCCCAGTCTGGGTCATAGACAACCACATATGGGGTATACCCAAGCTTTGCAATGAAGTAGGCAAGAAGAACCGAATACCCTTTGCAGTCTGCAAGTCTTGTGTTATACACTTTCTCTGGGTGAGGCCAGTTTCTGTCAACTTGATAGTTTATGTTTGTTGCAACCCACAGCCATGCTTCATGAATGGTATCAAACTCTAATGGTATGTCAACGGTTTCCAACATGTTTGTTGGAATTATTTGACAACTGGAGATGATAAGAATAAGAAACAAAAATGTGGGTACTACTCTTTTCATACCCACATTGTATACTATTATGGTTTGTTTGTCAAGCTATTTTACTATATTTCACACGAGTCACTGTCACAAAACTTGCTTCCTTTTGCAGCAGGAAGAAATAGTGAACTATAATTGATGTTAGTTATTTTACTAACCATCTCATCATATTGTTCTTTTGTTATTTCTTCATATGGTGCAAGTTGATACCCATGTTCTGATATTGGAAGAAAAGAAATTGATTTCAGTTCTGATTCAAATGCTTCAAGCACAGGAAGAATATCCTTTGCTTCGTCTTTTTTGAATGTTACTGTTACAGAAACATTGTTGTCTGCCCAGTATCTTTGATAATCAACTGTATTCTTAACTTGCTCCCAAATACTTACATCGTCTTTTCTTTTTGAAAAGTTTGTTTCATGAACAGGGAAATGGACAACAGAAGTTTTTTCTTTTTCCTCCTTAGTTGCGCCGTAGACATCATAACAAACATAGTACCCAGCATCCTTCATAATTTGTACTAATGGATCATCAGAGTCAACACGGATTCTTCTGATATAGTATTCTGAATGAGGATAGTGTATTCCAGGTGAAACTCCAGACAGCAAACTTACTGACCCACTTGGCTTTACTGTGGTTGTTTTTTTGCTTCGAGGAACACACAACCAATCGGAATAAACCTGATCAAGTTCTTGTACAAAGCTAAACCCTTTATCACACCAGTTTGTTAACATGTTGTGTCTACCATGCTTTACAAACGAATCAATTATACCAGATTGGCTTAGACCAATCCTTCGGTTCTTCAACAGAATTGCATTTGTCTCTTGCCAATGAGTTGGAAGCAATGTAACTGACTTTGCATACATATAAGCATACTTCAGTGTTTCCTTGTATTCGTCCAAGTCACTATGTAGGGATGGAAATGTTTCAACAAGACAACATAATTCTCCAGATTCCAAAGTTTGCTCTCCACAGTTGTGTGTAACAACTCCACTATCTATGAACGAATGTTCTTCAGAATCCACGGATATGTCATATACATCTTGAATATCATATTCACTGTCAATATCCATGACAACCACATAGTCTTTTGGTACTCTTGCTGGCTTATCAACTATTTTAGAAAGCAAGTCTTGTTTAAATTTACTGAGGAACCCAAACTTGGAAAATGAATTGCTATAGACAACTAACTTGAACATTTGTTTGTTGTTTCGTTGTTTTCCATCTTTTGTTATATAAGATTTTGCAATAGAATGTGTTGTTATATTGGTATATACTCCAAACTCTCTAAAAATATCAGATAGAACTTCAAGAGCTTTTTGATGAATTGAATAAAGCTCTACACAATTATTCCCAGGTCTTACTGACCCATCAGTTGTAAACGCCGCTTTTATAAACCCGATTTTGAAATCTTTTGTTGTCTTATAAAGCCATTCTAAATTAGACTTATCAATATTATAGCCATAATTCAAAACCTTTTCAGCATAAGATTTTTTATGTGATCCAAAAGTTCTGCATGTGTCAGGTTTTTGATGGTGAGGAACAGTTTTAATTCCAAAAACTTCTTCAAACATTGGGATAACATCAAACTCATTAATACCGAAAGCCAAAGAGAAGTTGTATCCAGGATGATCTGATCTGTGAGAAAGTGAACCATCTCCCCACAACCAACCAGTAAGTATACCATTATTGTATTCTTCCTGTGAAGCCACATCCATATTATCATGTATGGAGGTTACTTCATACAGCAAATGGTCACCAATAACAAGTTCATCCATCCTCTTCCAGTGACCACCAACTATTTGATGAAGATGGTCTTCTGTTCCATAAAGGTGACTTCCATTTGATAGTTTGATGGAATAGATGACTCTATTGTCCCCAGTCTTGAATGGTGAGGTTGCTTCTACGGTCTTACCACCAATAACAACATTTAACTTTGGCATTTCCAATGCTTGTTCAAATGTAATATAGCCATTATCCGTTAAAATTTTACTATACAATGGTTTGCAGGGGTTCGTTCCAGCAGCATTCTTATCTTTCCAATCAGGAGGATCAATCGTTCGAGAATACTTTTGCATGTTCTCTAACCAAATTAGACCTGGCTCGCCATTTACTGCAATATTATCAATGAACTTTGCATAGTCTGTTTTTCCTACTTCAGCAAATACGCTGTTATTGCTCGCCCATCGGTGAGACATGAGTTCTTCTGGGAAAAGATTATAATCTTTCATTGAAGTATACTCTTTATCCTGCCAGTCACCGATGGCGATCTCTGCCGAATTGTGGGTAAGGTAGCCATCACAAAAGAAATTGTGGTTTTCCTCCACTTCAATATCATATGTTTCAACAACTCTTCCACTTTCAACAGAAACAACCTCAACCGGAATGAACTTTATATCCTCTGCAATGTATTGATTTATTCGTTCAACCGTGATGTTCTCATTGCCATATGCCCCGCTTTCACTTTTTTGTTTTGGAGTCAAAACATCTGAAACCCATTCAACCGGAAAACTGTTTGTGCGTTGATACCGTGTCTTTTCTGACATTTTATTAACAAGAAACCCACCAAGTTTTTCATGAGCATTCTGATTAATGATTGCAAGAGAGTACAGGGCTTGCCATCCTTTTGCAATCCTTTTTAAATTTTCGGTCTCAGAGAAAGACATGCAGGATGAAACCCCACAAGAATATAAAAGAGATTGAATAGCATGAACAAACTGTGGATACACACTGGAAAGCACCTTTACAGGTCTGTTTTTTACACAACCATCACCATCCATAACCCCAGCAACATATGCAAGTCGAATATTCGGACGACTCTTCCATATGAAGTCGGGTATTTCAATAGAAGTGTTTGCTTTCTTAAACATCCCTAAATACTCAACAAGTTCTTGGCTATGAGCTTTGACAATATAACTGTTCTCATTCTTCCGTTTATTGAGAGTCGGCTCAATATTAAATCTTCGAATTTGATTTGCAAATTTTTCAGCCACATTTAGTTTGTCAAGCCCAACCACCATGCTGATGTGAGAGCTTGCTCGGTTTCCATGCTCATTCCTATTGTAGACATAGCCATTAGCATGCAAACTTCCTAAAAACCATGCAAAATCTTCATCAAGTTCTGGAATAGTGATTTCTTTACATGTTGTAGAATGTTCTGGCTTCACACGGGTAAATGGTGGAAGAGAAACATCGGCACCTTCAACCATATCAGTGGTTGTGATCATACGGTCGCCAGGCTGAATGTTTTGTGCTTCGACCCAAACGAACGACTCTACCCCATCCAGTATTGCAATTCTGTGATTTGGTGTGCACTCAAAAACCCCGTCAACGGTTTTAACAACAACAGTTTCTTGCTCTCCCTGTTCAAATTTGTTCACCACAGGTTTATACCCGTTGTGGGTTAAAACTTCTTCCCCAATTTCTATCTTTTCAATAGGAACCATGCCATTTTTTGTGTGAACCATTGCTTCACCCGGTAAACACCTTCGCACATTTCCTGCAATGACACATTTACCAATCATATTCATAATGTCAACAATATCAACTGATGTTATTTTTAAACCAATGCGTTTGGTCAGTAAGTTTGTGACTGACTCATGGAGAACCTTTAAAGGCTCTGGTCCAGAAGCAACACCACCGAATCCCTTGATTGGTTCACCGTATTTTCTTATAGAAGAATAGTCCATTTGTGGTAATTCTTTACCGTGAAAGAACGCATCTATAACAATGTTAAAAGACTCAACCCATCCTTCACGAGTGTCGGGAATAACATAGATACTTTTTTCAGTTTTTTTCGGCTCTCGAATTGTCATTTGATCTGCACCAAGAGCATCAAACCCAACACCAACACCAAGCATTAAGGCATCCATTGTCCAACCAAAAGCAAAACTTCCTCGCACAGAAATATCTTTCGTAGAAATAAAAGCACAGTTGTTTAGTGCAGCACTTCCTTTTTCTTCTACAAATTTTGTACCCATCACCCACAAACCACGGCCAGGAGGAAGGAACTTAAAATTAAATATCTTATCATACATGATCTTTGCAGATTTAGTTGCTTTTCTTTGATCCCACTTCAAGTGCAAACTATGACAATGCTTTTTTTGTATACTAAATGCACCATCAACTACACGCTGTACAGTTTCATGCCATTTTTCTTTTGACCCATCTTCTCGCTTCCTTGAATATGTCCGTAGGTATGTAAATTCTCCCAGAGGCCCCCAGCTCACAGGCTTGTCCTTGTACTGATCTATAAATTCCTGATCAAGCCTAAAACTCAAATCTTTGTTTGGTTCAGATAGTTTAAATTCTTTTAGTTGCAAAGGTTTCTCCAATTATCAATTTTCTCCCAGTGCTACCTGTAGCTTATGTAGCCACAACCGATGTTCTTCTAGTGTTTCGTCATTAGTATCAACTTCTGACTCTAAAAGCACTTCATCACCCAGCGTGATTTTGCATAGAAACACCTCCCTATCAGTAATGTGTTCCTCTTTGGTATAGGTAATCATTCTATCTCCTATTTTTGAGGGACGGACATTATAGCATATCCGTCCCCAAGTATACTTGTATTTTATGCTACCACAAGGTAGTCGTAGAACTCACCAGCAGATTCAATCGGAGAGTCAACATCGCCTTCAGGGTTGTCTCCAACTCGACCGAACATATTGTCAGTAATGAACCACCACAGTAACCTCTCAATACCATCAGCATCTTCTTCATCCATTGCAAACTGTTCTGCCATAAGACGAACAAGTGAATCAGCAAGATAGCCACCAATGATGTCTGACTCTTTTCCTTCTTGCAACAGCATCTCTTCTTCATCGTGGTGCCGTTGAAGACTCAGCATATCCCGTTCAAATCGTCCCTTTGTGTACTCCATCTGTTACCCCTTCATTGTTGTTATTCGGCTTACACCAGTATCGTCTTTTGTAACTTTAAATACTTTGTTACTGTATTCCATGACATCAGACTCTTTATTATGACTTACAAGAACAACTTGTATACCCAACTTCTCAGATAGAACTCGGACCATTTCCATAACAGACTCCTGTAGGTCTTCGGATACGTGTTTAAATGGTTCGTCTAAAAAGAATATTGGGTTTGACACAGGTCGGCTTATATTCCACAAAGCAAGCCTTAGTGCAAATGAAGCAACATCGATTGCACCAAAACCACATGAGCTAATTGGATTAAACTTATTTCCTCCTCTCTCAAAAAGAAGTGAACATTCAGTCTTTCCTCTTTTAATTTCAAACTCCACAACAAACTTATAGGCTTCCTCCTTAAACACAAGATCAAGTGCTGAGGTTACAATTGGCTCAACACTCATTTTTAATTTACTTTGAGTAGCTAATGCTACTTCCTGTAGAATCTTCTGCCCCTCTTCGATCATAGCAATATCGTGAGACAAGTACTCAAACGTTTCATCAAGTTCTTCTTTCATTGTGATTAACACATTGTACTGTCCACGAATTTGCTCGATCTCATTCTTTACATTCGCTAAAAATGGTCTCATTGTACCCACTCCAATACCCTTGAGCGTATCTCAAAATCTGTGTTATTCATCTCGAAGAAGTTAACCAGGTTTTGTTGAAAGTCAAGAGTAACACCACGAACTTCTAAAAACTTATCACTAAGGGTTTCCAGTCGCTCATTCCGTTCTTGCTCTTTCTCAATGTGATCTTTAGTAATCACATCCTTGCTTATGTCTACAGGTATTCGGTCAACTTTCTTTGTCACCGAATCGTAAGTGTAAACATAAGGTTGATGGTTTATTTGATCAGCATTGTCACGCTTTAGAGACCCAGGATTAATTAAAACTCTGCCCTCATACTCAACAAAGAAACCTTGATGATTATCCCCTGTAAGTATAATATCATATTGTGGAAAACTTTTCAAGAGATCAATAGCAACTTTTCCTTCAATGAATTCATTTGGCTTCTCAGTCACATACCCATGGTACACAGCAATGTTGCTAACATTTGAGTAGCCTTTATGGGTAGGTGGTTTTATTTCCTGACCATAAGAAAACCCATGAAACTGTACATTGTCTAACTTCACAATCTCTTTACTGGCATCCATTACAGTGAACTTTCCAGCTTGGATTAAAGCCCCCATTGTAGTGGAGTCAAGTGTGTCCATACTGTGATACAACAGGTCATGATTCCCAAGGACACCATACCTATGTGGAAGATTTTTCATAAGGTAGTTTACAAAGTCAATTGGCTTTGATCGCTCCCTTGCATGGTGAACTGTGTCCCCAGATGTAATGATGGTATACTCTTTTGAAAGTTCAGCCAACCACATGATAAGTGAGTGTTGGTTGTCTAAGTAGTCATCTTTTCTTGAAGTTGGGACAGTGGAACGAAAGTGTTCATCCGCAGTAAATGCAAACTTCATTGATCTACCCTTTCTCGTGCCTTTCTGACAAATTCAAACTCATCAATTTCTGTGGAATTTTGTTGCCTTGGTTCCTGGAACAGTGCTTTGCGTCTTGCAACAATCATTCTTTTTGCAATATCATAGCACTTAGTTTCATCAATCATAACTTGCCCATTCGGTTTGTCAGACAATAGCATTGCAGTCCTGGCAAAACGATCCAATAGACCCATCTCTTCATTAGTGTACACCATACTTACCTCCACATAACGGACAAACTTCTGGCATCGTATCATGAAATTCTTTTTCAAGTCTTTCTAACTCTGACTGAATTTGTTGCTTCTTCATTGCAAGACGAGAAGCATCTTCGATAAAAGATTCTATGCTTGCAATTTTCTTCTTTGTTTCTTCAAGTTTAGAAAGCAAAGCAATGCCAGATTCAATTGAAGGGTAATCAACAATCTTAGATTTTATATCCACAATACGGTCTATGTATGAATCTATGGTAGAAATACTTTGAGCAATTTCAAGATACTTAGTTTCAATTTCTTCTACACTTTTAATCTTTTGCTCAACATCTTTAGTGTCTGGTGGAATGCTATCTGTGATCAGTTTGACCTTCTGTACAAGGCTACCAATATTAGAAACATTTTGTCCAACCGACTTGATTTCATCGAGTGATTCTAAAGCATAGACAAGTTTTCTTGAAACCTTACTAAGATTTTCAAACTCTTTTAATTTTGTTTGGATACCCAAAAATGATTTTACAATTGAATTACCTATAGTAATGTCTTCTTTAATGGAATCAATTTCTTCTTCTGTCTTGACTGCCTTCTCCCATAGGTTATCTAGGTTTGGAAGAATATCATAGCTTTTCAACTTTCCTTCTATATCTTCTTTCTTTGACTCAGCAATACTTGTCTTTTTTCGATTTTCTCTCACTGCTTTGTCTGCGTTTGATAATGCGGTATCAATCAATTCAAGGTCAACGTAGTTGTTGATCCTACGCATAACTTCTCCATTGCTCATGTTGAACAGGAAGAAGTTATTCTCCTGAGTCTGGATATTTAGGTCAGAAAGATTAAACAGAGTTTCTACTTCATCAGGGACACCACCACGGCCAAACGCCGTGAGTTCTGCTTCATTACCATTGTGTACTACTACATAGGTGTTGTCTTTTCCCTTCACTCTCTTTACTTGGTCTCCGTTGTCAAATGAAACGGTGACTTGAGTGTTGCCAGAAATCTTTCCCTTTTCATCTACTAACCAATTACTCACAAACTCTGAACCATCGGGTTTGTTATCTTTCACAAGAAGGAGTGACTTCATCATGGCACTCTTACCATGATCACTTCTCCCAATGAACGTGTTCACCCCTGGGTCTAAATCTACTTTTGAGCTTTTGTGAGATTGAAAGTTTTGAACTTCAATTCTCTTTATTAACATAGGCTTATCTCCTCCATTACTTGATCTACTTGCCCATACAACTCACTAAAGCTACCATCGTTGTTGATAGTAAAATCAGGAATGATAAGTTCCATTTCCGTTTCTGAAATATGGGTATCACTTTTGTCACCTCCTTCAACTTTTAAAATCATACCTCCATTATTACGGATAAGTGTGACTTCATGCAAGAATCGCACATCGGCAACTACAACATTATCATATTTCTGTGCATTTTTTATAAGCATGTTGGTCCAAAGATTTCTTCCTGTGATCTTACTAAACTTTGGAAAAGTATCACATAGCTCGATCTGTGCCCAATTAGTTCCTAAGTGTTGGGCTGCCTGTCGTGGACTTATTCCAAACTCTTCATCCACAATCTCTTTCACCCCAGTCTCCCACACATCGTTTGACCAGCCAAATATAATATTACATGCTTGCTTTATAGGATTGGCCAACGACATCTTATGGTAGTGGTACATCTTTTGAATGTAGAATGCGGTGGTATCTTTTCCAGCTCCCTTTTTTCCTGTGACCCCTATAATCATTTAAGACATCCTTTCATCAGTCAATGTTACTTAATATTTTTTGAATTTTTTCTTCATCAATACTGTACCCATGGCCCAAAAGAACTCGGAAGAATACCTCAAGGACTTCGTTCCA
>Ga0210041_1004541_pt1 | contig 10183 bp, 7 predicted proteins | sample CryGeymeta201503_FD_183973 | JGI IMG/M metagenome (GOLD analysis project Ga0210041, IMG submission 183973) | Groundwater microbial communities from Crystal Geyser aquifers in Utah, USA - Crystal Geyser metaG 2015-03 (SPAdes) (version 2) | ecosystem: Environmental > Aquatic > Deep subsurface >... | reverse complement strand
GCACATTACCAAAAACTCACACAGTCAGTACAAAACCCAAAACCAATACTTATCCACATAGACCAACATTCTGATATGGCTCTCCCACAATCTCGATTTGAATGAGATTTTGCAGATTTGGAACAAGTAGCATCATATACAAACAACGTTTTACAAGTTGGAAATTTTATACACCCAGCACAAAAACTATGACTTTTTGAACAAACATTACAATGTAGAACAGAATATGGATGTCTCAACTTTTTTGCAAAATATAAAGACGTCCTTGATAGTCAGATTCCCATTTTTTTGGATATAGATTTGGATTTTTGGGCACCAGGTATGAGTATACAAAAACACACAGAAACAATCAAAATTGTACGTTCTCTCATCGCATTACCGCAAACAAGATGCATAACAATAGCAACGTCTCCTTATTTTCTAGACCAACAACTTGCTAAAAATCTGCTTGCGCAGTTGTTGCAACTCCTTTAGATTTTTTAGATTTTTTGAATATATTCTGCAATACTTGCTCAGTCCATTTTTGATTCTTGAACGATATATTCTGGCAATATCGTCGTCATACTGTTATAGTGCGGACAAATAGTGTCAATAGTTATTGATGGGAAAGATTCTTTATCTTCATAAAAAACATCTTGCAATAGTTCATCTCGATACTCAATAATATCTTGCGTATCAGTCTGATCTATAACCAAAATCATATGTTTTGTATGTCTGATATGGTTGACAAAAGATTTGTCGAGTTGTATATTGTTTCGTTGTGTCAAACAAAATATATCAATGGGTATAGTTTTGCTGAGTAGTTGTGCAGCTTTGACTGCTTCGATCAAAAACGATCACGAACACACAAGAGTGTAATTGACAGGATTATCATCTTGGGTGAGTTGTATTAACGGCGCAAGTTCGGTCAAAACTCTATCTTGTGCTTGTTCTACCAAAGACAATGGCAACTCAGTTCCAGTCAGTCTAATTATTTTTTGTGATTGGATTTTGGGATCTGAGGTTGGCGTCATGTCTCACTGGTCAAGAGAAGTGTGTTGTTTTTGAAAAGTACTTTGAAACAAAAAATCAAAACTTTTGAGAGAAAATGCTTCTCTCACCGCTCGTTCACTCTCCAAAAATTGAGAAATATCATCATGTGCAAGATGCATTTTGTGACCCAAACCAAATATTCAACTAAATAGTTGAAGAATCACACACGCACTATCAATATCATCCAATATTGGCAAATAATCTACACTCGTCAAATACTCACACACAATGCAGACGCGATCATGGGCATTTATGATTGACAAAAGATCATCTCCAATCTCGTATCAGACATCAGACACCAAAAAAACCGGCAGACCGAGAGTGTCTATTGCTTGTTGTAGTTCATGAGAAGGTGGTGTATCCAAGATCACACAATCAATCTCGTTGCTATGTGTATGCAAAAATTCACCAAAACGTACGTATTCATCTAGAATAATCATCACTTTGCACAAAATAAATAATATACATGTGTAGTTGTTTTTTGCCTTCTTGCAAGAACAGTTTTGATTCTTTCACACTTTGTGTTACAAAATTTGCTAGAATAAGGTCTTTTGGTTATACTTGTGGTATCTATTTAAACTTAGACTATCTTACATGTGATGAACAACATTAACAGATTTCGACAATAGAGAAGAGCAGATCGATCTACAAGATGGTCTAAATCAAGATGAAGCATGAAAACTTCAGGATATTATAGAAAATCAAGATGCAAATAAAGATGTAGCAAATATTTTGAGCAATAAAGATAAAATTACAAGCTTACTCAATGTTTTGAAAACTTCTCGAAATGAACTAAAAGATAAAACAAAAGCAGACCAAGATATTTTTCAAGAACTCGCCAGAACAGCTACAAGTGTTTGATTTAAAGATGCTGTTGCCGTAGTAGATAAAGCACCTACTACAGACGCAACAGAACAAACTGGAGACACTCAAGAGCAAAAAGATAGAAATCAACTCACAGCAGAAATGACCGAAGCACTAAAAACTAGTGAAAACCAACATTCTGAAGAAGTAGCACAAGTATATCTCGAAACAAAAAATGCACTTAGTGATTTATGAAAAACTGTTGATTGAACAGGTGTAGAAAGCTGAGAGACAGGACAAGAAAAACCAGTAGATAGTGCAGACAAACTAACTGCAGAGACAACCGCACTTTTGGAAGCGTGAAACTATACAGCGCTTTTTGAGACAAATAGCGAAGCATACAAAGATATGCGAGATGTATTCGATGCAAAGTCATGAGCTAGCGCGGAAGACAAAGCTACATTGACAGGAAAAATTTTGACCTGAATGAATACAAAATATTGATCTGAACTCAAAGCACAAGATGTGGATCTAACCTGAGCAACTATTGTCGTTTGATATGATAGTAAAACGAATAAGCAGATTTTTAACTTTCAAGACAAGGAGTGAGAGTATATTACATTTGAAGAAAAGAATGAAAAGTGAGAATTAAAAGAGTGAAACCTTACATTGTCATACTGAGAAAAAGCAGATGCACAAGCAGAAGCTAATAATCAAAAAGAAAACAATAAAAACTCAGCTGAAAAAATAAAAGAAGAACAAATCAAAGATAAGGAGAAATCAAATAATAAAGAATGATCACAAAAGAATCTTTCATGATTTGATAAAATACTTGCACAAGTAGAAGGTCTTGCAGGAAAAGCATGAGAACTATTTTCAAAACTTTTTTGAGGTAAAAATGTAGCATTCTTCTTGTGATTATTATGAATGTCGCAAGCAACAATTAATAAAATAGCTAACTTTTGAAAAGCAGATATTCCTACTATCTGATTTCCTTCATGAGTCAAAATGTATAATGTTTCATGAGATACATATAGCATTTGAGAGCATACAATAAACACCAGCACTGATAACAATCCAAAAACATGAGTTCCTATTGAGTGATGACGCTTTACTGTTTCACGAAAAACAGTTGACGGTAAAGTAGTATTCGAAGCAAAGAATGAGTCAGTAGCATCAGCAACTATAGAATCAAACGATGACTGAGGAACAGATGATGAACAAACAGCCGAAGTAACGAGCGAAACTGCAGAACAAGAAGTGAATGGACTACCTAAACTTTGAGCAGCATGTGATCGAAAAGAATCAGGTTGACATACATTTACATTCAAGTGAAATGATAAAGATAGTAGTCCACAAGTCATGTTTGATGATGGAGAAACTACATGAATTTATATAGACAACAATCTGAATTCGTATGTAGTCGAAGCAAAAAATGCAGAATGAGAAGAAAATAAGTGAAAGAAAGCTCTTTCATACAAAGTAGATGAAGATGGTAAGCCAGTACCATGAAATCCAAACCCCGATATACTTTCAAAATACTTTGCAAAAACAGAAGTTTCAGCAGGAGAATGAGAAACAGTAAATATTTCAAGATCAGAGAAATTAGCAAAACTTGACCCAAGCGTCACGACAAACTCGCCAGCATTTTTTGACTTCGTTTATGATACAGGGTTTAAAGAAACATGAGAAGATGCAGAGACGAATATTCTCAAAGATGAAAAACTAAAAAAACTTTTCGATGATTGAATAACTAATTATATAAAGAAAGAAGAAAATTTCAAAGATCTTATAAAAGATAAGGATTGAAATGAAATACCAGCTATTAAAAACATACTTGAAGGACTAAAAAATAGCAAAAATGAAAAATCAGATATTTCAGATATAGTACCATGACAAACGTCAGTAAACTGAGAGGAAAAAAGCAGATCATTGGCCTTTATAGTACCATGATGAACAATCACAATTGCCATGAAAAATACTACAGATTGACGTATTCAAAAAATTTATGTTGATTCAAATCCAATAAAAAAAGAAGAAGTAGCAGAAGATCCAAAAAAGAAAGCTGATGACAAAACTGACGACAAGAAATAACTATATAAATCCTCAGTCTCGTACCTCGACAGCTCCTTTACGGAAGGAGTTAGTAGTGAGTTAGAAAATAGAAGAAGCATAAAGAATAAACATAAAGAATAAACTCAGTTCAATATAAAGTAACATTAAAAAAGAGTCCCGACATTTACACCATATCTAGCCTAACAAAAAATCTGTTTCCAAAAATCTGTATACATACTTGACTATTCGTTTCCTTGTTCCAAAATTATTTGTATATTATTCTTTTTGCAAAGATCAAAAATCTCATTAGAGATACTTGTATGTTTGTCTATATGAACTGATTCAATACTTTTTATTCAGACATCTCAAAACAAACTTCAAAAGTATTGTCGTTCTATATACTCGATTTTGTATCATATATCTAATAATTCATCTACCGAATTAGCATTTTTCATTTTTTCTAATATTGTAGTTATATTTTCTGATCAAATAAGATTCTTATTAAAAAATGTTTCTATCACGTTTATAGAAAGTGGTGAAATTGGGACCATGCTCGCATTAAGACTATCTCAAAATGTTATTGAAGATTTTTTTATAATATCATTATTAAACTTTAACGCAACCTCTCAATATAAATTTAGGTTTTTGGCGTTCAATGGATTATTATCATACATATATCAAAAAATAGGATGAGTATCTGATCAAAAAAGCTTTCTACTTTGTATGTTTCTAACTGAAATATCTGAATATCAATTAGAGTCACCTTTTATTGCCATACTATAAAGTCAATTTTCTAATACAGAAGTTACGTCTTTTAGGCTCAAACGATAATACATAGAGCTTTTTGATAAAATACGCCTTATATTGTTTTCAGTATTCCATATCATTTTATCAATTTCATAGTGTGACAAATCAGGATTTTCATTTTGTAATTTTGTTTCTAATTTATCCCTAATCTCAGATTGGCTTTTTTCTATATATGTGAGAGTATATCGTGGTATTATGATATCATCATTGTCAAATCAATAAATACCTATATTTTTTGGTCATAGATCAAATAACATATTAATATCCTTTGTTCATGCTATAATTCAAGACAAATCTTCCGACTTTATAGATGATAATACATATTTTAAACGTAATAACTCTTCTATTTTTAGATCAGGAAAGGCATCAAACAATAATTGTAAGTTCTTAGGAATACAATTTTTTAAGATACTATATAGTTTGAGTAATTCTTCTATGTTTTTGAATGTAAATCTCTCTAAGATCAAAGTTAGATTTTCTGTTTTTGATTTTCATACTATATCAGTGTGTTTTATGAGTTCTTTAGGCTTTATATCGTCGAATACTTTTAGTAACAAATCAATATTTCAATATCTATTTTGCTCTCAAAAGCTAGTAAGTATATCTCATATTTCATAAAACATCTCGTCATCCCACGTCAATATTTTTCCCAAAGTATCTAATTTAACACGATATGTTAAACTCAATTTATTAAGTTTTGCTATCTCAATATTGGGAAATGTATGTAAAATAAGCTTTATATGTTCTATTTCGAAATGTTCGATAAAGGTCGTGCTTATACTATGTAATAATTCAAAATCATTATCACAAAAATTAAGTAATATCTCTAAATTGTCTAATTTCGCATTCCATAAAATATTTGAGATATATTGGACAGCACTTAGTATTTTTTCAAGGTGTATATTTTTTAGATTACATATTACATTTAGATTTTCTACTTTTGACTCGATTATTAATTCAGATAAACTTTCAAGTTCTGTTGGGACTATATCTGGAAACCTACTATAAACCAAGTAAAGATTATCACTCTTTCAAGATTGTAGTACTCAAACAAGATTTTGTAACTCATTTAAAGTGATATAACGACAATGGTTAAAGAGTATTTGAATATTTTCTAACTTTGAATATTCTATTATATACCAAAAAACATCCTCTATTTCTTGAAGAGTATATGTATCAAATCTATTTAATAATATTTTTTTTATTTCTGTTTTCTTTTCTCTAGAAGAAAGACTATTAATTGACTTTTTTGATAAGTTTTGAAGCAACTCATGATCAACTTGTATGTTCGATACTTCGTGTTTCTTCAGAGTACTAATCGTGTCTTTCTCGTGTTTTCATTGTCATCTTCTCAGCATAAGAAATATTTATATAAACAGCTTTATATATTATAAGTAGTTTGTTGTTTTTTTACAAATTAAATAAAAACAAAACTTAGAAAAAAAAGCCAAGTATTAACATTTGGAGTCAAATAATGAAAGAGATGTATATATCAGTCCAGAAAATCCAACTATTACTTATATAAAAACCAAAATATTTTCTTTTCAAAACGTATAAGTGGTGTTGCAAGATAACGAACAAAAAAGTTATATATTGGTTTCCAGGTCAAAAACACGGCTCAGATTATTCAGATTATATCTCACACTATCACATCAGTTGGTCGATGCACTGCAGTCATAACTCTTGCTATAGCCATGATAATTGCAAATTTGTAAAACAAGACTGCACATACTTTGAGAACTGGGTTTTTGTGTTGTATTCAGACAAGCAATACTGCAGTAGCAAAAGCAAAACTCACCGTAGCATGATCGGATGGGAAAGACGTCGATGGCAAAAAACTATGCAACGGAGTCTCTACATGATCTGAGGCAAGTCATAGCTCGATAAATGGTCTTTGTTTGGTTGCAAACAATTGAACGAACATTGTCATACATATAGACACTATAACAGAAAAAAAAATTTGGAGGGCTGACGTTTTTGCGTGTCAGGCATTATTTTTGGAAGTTTGGGCAAAAGACTTTTGTGTTTCGCTTCGTATTCCTCGTCCATACAATCACAACAAAAATACTGGATACGTAAATACAAAAATATCAGCAAACAAAGAAACGAGATCTTGTACAAAAGGAGAAGACTGGAGCAAAAAAGCATGTGATTGTTGCTCTAAATAAACTCACCAACTTGGTTCTTGATATAACATGGTACAAATATATTACATAAAAAATATTTAGAATATGTCGTGATCACTTTCTCAACCTCACTCATATGATTCAAATTTCATCGTTGTTTTTTGGAACATAAGTTCTACTTCTCATGTGGGTCCATTTCTGTTTTTTCTAATCAAGATATCTGTGACTCATTTTTTGTCAGTATCAGGATCATAATATTCTTCTCTGTGTATCATCAATACTGCATCCGCATCTTGCTCAATAGCTCACGATTCTCTCAAATCAGAAAGTTGAGGTTTTTTGTCTATACGTTGCTCAACATTACGTGAAAGTTGCGACAATGCCATGATTGGTACGGCAAGTTCTTTTGACATTTCTTTGAGTCAACGTGAGATTTGAGATATTTCTTGCACTCTGTTACCATCGTATTTTCATCATGCTCACGACATCAATTGGAGGTAATCAATAACAACAAAGTCCAATTTTCATTTTTCGATTTTGAGTCTTCTAAGTTTGGATTTTAGTTCAGGAATTGTCAATGAACCAGAATCATCTACAAAGATATTACTTTCTCCCAATACCGATACTGCCTCTCACATTTTGTGAAAATCGTCGTTAGTAAGGTTTCATTTTGTGATTTTATTCATAGGGATTGATGCAACTGTTGACAAGAGTCTATCTACAATACTTTGAGATGTCATTTCTAGAGAAAAAAATGCTACTGACTTGTGTTGGTCGATTGCGATGTTTAGCAGGAGATTGATAGCCAAGGATGTTTTACCCATTGCAGGACGTGCCGCTAAGATAAACAACTCTCATTGTTTGAATCAACCTAACATATCGTCAAGTTTTTTGTAGGTGGAAAGTACTTTTCTTTGGTCTAAAAGTTCTGGATTGTCAACTATTTCCATATAATCCTCTACTCTTTTTTCCAAAATCTCTTTGACGTGAACAAGCCTATCCGACATGTTGACTTGTGTCAGATCGAAGATTCTTTTTTCTATACTATCGAGAATTTCTGTGGTGTCTTTTTGGTCATAGACGTCTCATGTTATTTTTTGACATACTTTCAAGATTCATCTGAGGATTGATTTTTCTTTGACAAGTTGGGCATACTCACCGCAAGGTGACGTTGTTAACAAAAATGTATTCAGATCATACAAATACTCTGTTCAACCAATTTCATCAAGTACTTTCATTTTTCAGAGTTCGTCACTGAGTGTAACAACATCTATAGTTTTGTGTTTTGTTTGTAATGTTTTGATTGCTTCATAGACATATTGATGTTCTTTTTGATAAAAATCAAAATGACCAACACTCAGTCAATCATAAATATGCATCAATTCATTATCTAGCAAAACTCAGCAAATAACTCACTTTTCTGCTTCTATATTGTGTGGTGGAAGTTGTAAATTTTCTAGAGAAACCATCGAGTAACACCAAACTAAAAAAGACTGAGTACAGTCTCATATATTCTTGCATCTTGCAATAAAGTTCATATACATACTAACAAAAGTACATGCTTTTTGCTAGTCAAATACAAAAAATCTTTGTCATTTGTTTGTTAATATCAACAAAAGATTTGTATATATGGTCGTATTCATTTTTTATATACTTTTATATTGTTTATGTATAGTTCAGAAGATATTAGAAAAAAACGAGATGCATTTTGGCAAGCAAAACAACATGCAGAAGCTACACCAGCATCGTTAGTTGCTGCAAGTGAAGACAAAACTGTTTTGTTTAATATTGCTGGAATGCAACCTATCGTACCATATTTGTCATGAAAACCGCATCCAGATTGAACAAGACTCTATAACATACAAAGATGTATTAGAACAAATGATATCGACGAAGTTTGAGACAATACACACTGTACATTTTTTGAGATGATGGGAAACCGATCATTATGAGATTATTTCAAAAAAGAGAGTCTGACTCGAACAATAGAATTTTTGACAAAGGAATTAGACATACCACTTTCACGTTTGGGAGGGACGATATTTTGATGATTTGATGACAAAAAAGCTCCAATTCCTTTTGATCAAGAAGCAAAAGACATTTTAATATGATTGTGAATCCCTGAGGATAAGATTCAGTCTGTTCCTATGTACGCGTGACAAAAATGTGATAATTTTTGGTGACCAGCAGGTCCAATTTGACCATGTGGTCCATGTTGTGAAATATATTATGACAAATGAGATGAATATGGAATTGATGATCGTGATTATGTAGGTAATGATGCAAGGTATGTTGAGATACGAAACAATGTATTTATGAGTATGTACAAAGATAAAGATTGATCACTCTCTCCACTTGAACAAAAAAATATTGATACAGGAATGTGATTTGAAAGATTAATGACATTTTTGCAACATGTACCATCTGTATACGAAACGGATCTTTTTGCTCCATTATTACAAACGGTACAAACTCTTACATGAGTACAATATCCCTTGTTTACAAACACACCTCAACTCGACACACAGCAACAAAATGTTGTACGTTCATTTAGAATTGTTGTCGAACATGCTAGGTCAGTTACATTTTTGTTGGCTGATTGAGTTATTCCATCCAACGAATGAAGAGGATATGTTTTGAGAAGATTAATGAGAAGAATGCGATATCACCTAACGAAGCTTTATACTGACACGAACTTTGACAAAAAAAACATACAACACATAGTACAGACATTATTTGGGGCAGTAATTGCAAAATATTCAGTTTCTTATGATCATCTACTACCGAATCAAAAAAACATATTTCATATGAGTAGCAAAGAAATCATTCAATTTGAATCAACATTACAAAAAGGCTCTTCAATACTAGATTGATTATTACAATCAATGAAAACATGAACAACCTTAGATGGAAAGACTGCATTTACGTTGTACGATACATACTGATTTCCTTTTGATTTGACGAGAGATATTTCACTTGCTCGTGGATTTGCTGTTGACGAAGAGTGATTTGAAAAAGCACTTGAACATGCAAAAAAACAATCAAAGGCTGCAAGTGCTACGATGTTTCACAAAGACATAGATCGAGCTAGTTATTTGACATGAATTGCTCCTACTACATTTGTGTGATACACGTCAGACTCATTTGAAAATATGAAAATACTCAAAGACTTTGTCGTTGATGATGTTAGGGTTCTTGTTTTCGATACAACTCCTTTTTATGCAGAATCGGGATGACAGGTAGCTGACCAATGATATGTGTTTGATGATGAGTGAAACAAACTCTTTGTCTCTCATGTCAAAAAGTACGATGGCGTCTATTTACACTTTGTAGAAAGCGAATAAGATGAACGATGCAAC
>Ga0210041_1004529_pt1 | contig 10202 bp, 9 predicted proteins | sample CryGeymeta201503_FD_183973 | JGI IMG/M metagenome (GOLD analysis project Ga0210041, IMG submission 183973) | Groundwater microbial communities from Crystal Geyser aquifers in Utah, USA - Crystal Geyser metaG 2015-03 (SPAdes) (version 2) | ecosystem: Environmental > Aquatic > Deep subsurface >... | reverse complement strand
CGGCGACACCTTCGCGGCCCTGCAAGCGCTGCGCCCGGGCGAGGTGTCGGCCATCGCCGATGCGCCGCTGTCGTTGCTGGTGCCATCCTTTCTGCTCAGCGAAATTCAACGCGCCTTCGAGATCGGGTTCCTGATATTTTTGCCGTTCCTGATCATTGATCTGGTGGTGGCGGCGGTTCTGATGTCGATGGGGATGATGATGGTGCCCCCGGCGATCGTATCCTTGCCGTTCAAGCTGGCATTCTTCGTGGTGGCCGACGGCTGGAGCCTGATTTCCGGCGCGCTGGTGCGAAGCTATTTCTGACCGGCTTTCGCGACGCCCGCGCAGGGGGCTTCGCCATCTTGCGCCGTGGCCCCCGGAAATTCGCAAATTGGCCGCTGTCGCCGCCCGAGGGCAGCCCATCCCTGCGTGCTGCGCCGTCTGACTCCGGTGCCCGCCCCGGCCCATGGCACGCCAGCGACGCGGGCCAACCGGCGGTGATCGAACCCTACCGCACCATGAATTCGGCGTGCAGCGCCCCGGCGGCGTTGATGCTTTTCAGGATGTCGATCATGTCATGCGGGGCCACGCCCAGAGCATTCAGCCCGGCGACGACTTCCGACAGGTTGGTGCCATCGGCGATTTCGGCCAGCCCGGTGCCGTTGGCGTTGTCGATCTGCGCCGTGGTGCGTGGCACCACGATGCTGTCGCCAATCGTGAATGGATTGGGCTGCACCACGATGGGCGATTCCTCGATTCTGAGCGTCAGGTTGCCCTGCGCTACCGCCACCCGGCTGATGCGCACGTCCGCGCCCATCACGATGGTGCCCGAACGTTGATCCACCACCACCCGCGCCCGGGTTTCCGGCTCGACGCCCAGATTTTCGATCCGCCCGATGACATGCGCGGGTGACGCCATATGGGCGGCGGCAAGATCGAGCGCCACGGTTCCCGAATCCATCATCAGCGCGATGGGACGGCCGAATTCCCGGTTGATCACGGCTTCGATCCGTCCTGCGGTGGTGAAATCGGGGGTACGCAGCGCCAGCCGCAGCGAGGTCAGGCCGCTGAAATCGAACTCGACTTCGCGTTCCACCCGCGCCCCGGCGGGAATCGTGCCTGCGGTGGGCACACCCTGCACTACCCGCGCCGCAGCCCCCTCGGCCGAAACGCCACCGGCAATGATGGTGCCTTGCGACACCGCGTAGATCTGGCCATCGGCGCCATTCAGCGGGGTCATCACCAGGGTGCCGCCAAGCAGGCTTTTGGCGTCACCGATGGCGGAAACCGTGACGTCGATCTGGCTGCCGGCGCGGGCAAACGGCGGCAGGGTTGCGGTCACGAAAACGGCCGCCACGTTCTTGGGTCGATAGGACTCGCCCGCGACATTCACTCCCAGCCGTTCCAGCAGGTTCGACATGATCTCTTCGGTGAAGGGCGCGTTGCGGATGCCGTCGCCGGTGCCGTTCAGCCCCACGACCAGACCGTAACCGACCAGATCGTTGCCGCGCACCCCGTCGAACTCGACCAGATCCTTGATCCGGATCGGACTTGCGGTCGCGGGCAGGGCGAAACAGAAAAACAGCAGGACAAGGCGGATCATCTGAGGAAATCCATCAGGTTCAGGCGCGACAGGCGCGCGGTGATCGCATAAAGCGTCTCGAGCTGGGTCTGGGTCGCTTCCAGCCTGGTGGCAGACTCGTAGGGGTCAACCTCGACCATGGCGGCTCGGGCAATCTGCAGTGTGGAACTTTCGGCGGCGTTGCGTGCAGTTGCCGCCTCGATCTGCGCTTCGACCATACCCAGACCCGCCGCGAGGTCGGTCCGACCGGTCTGGCTGGCGATCAGGCTTTGACCGGCGCGCCGGGCCAGATCGGTTCGCGCCACCGGGGCACCGGCCAGCGCGCCACGATCCAGCAGCGCCGCCATGGCAAGGCCCTTCATGGTGTCGCGAAGCGCCGGATCCAGCGCCGTGATGGCAAGGGCTGCGGCCTCGTTCGGGGCGATCGGTACGCTGTCCAGCGGGTTCGCGCCGAGGTAGGCCGTGGCGGCAAAACCGCCCGGATCATCGAACCAGGCCGATACCGCCGCCTCCACGTCGGCGGCGGATACTGCCCCGAGCATCGCGGTCTCGAGCGCGGCAAGAATGGTTTCGGAGTCGGTCAGCGCCGGGCGATCGGTGGCTTGCCCGGCAAACAGCGTGCGCTCACCGACCCGGGTGTTCAGCGCCGACACCACGGTCTCGAACTTCTGCCGGGCATCCGCGCCCAGAATCGCAACCTGCGCTTCCTGACCGGACGCCAGGGGTTGCAGCAGGGCCGGGGCAAGATCCGAGGCCAGCCCGTCGATCGTGGTCAGCGCGGTCTGCATCGCCGCCGCGCGCAGCGCCGCCTCGGTCGTGGCACCGTCATAGGCGCGCAAACGGGCCAGCGACCCGTCGAGCGCGCCAAGCGCGGCAAAATCACCGCCCACCCGACGGGCGGTGTCGGCGGCGTGGCCGGTGGTCATCTCGGCTGTCAGGGTCTGCAGATCGCCCTTCAGGGCCGCGTTCTGCCGCCGCAGCATGAGCGATTGCGCCAGATCGCCAATCGAGATCAGAGTCATGTCACATCCCCAGCAAGATCTTGATCATGTCATCCACGGTCTGCACCACCTTGGCGCTGGCCGAATAAGCCTGTTCGATCAGCAGAAGCTTCTGCATTTCCTGATCGGTATCGACCCCGTTCTCGAGCTCCTGCTGTTTCAGCGTGTCGGCCTTGGCAGAGGCAAAGCTGGCTTCGGCCTCAGCGCCAAGCCGGGCTGAGGCCACGCCTGACAGCAGATCCGTCGCCAGGGCGGAAAAGCTGCGTGCACCGGCCATGAAACCGCCCGACACCGGCTGGCGCGGGGCGATCAGGGCCGATTGCAGGGCCGTCAGCAGGGTCGAATTGCCGGGCGGGCCAACCGCTGCCGCCCCCAGCCCGTCGCGCAAGCGCCACAGCGCGCCACCCTGAGCCGGATCGACCAGGGAACTGACCATCAGGCGCTGGGCAAGGCCAACCTCGTTGGCCGGATCGAAGGCCGCGCCGACGTCGGTGAACAGGCCGGGATCGCCCGGTGCGCGCGTCGCATCCAGGGCGGGATCGGCAAAACGCCCGACCAGATCGCGCGCCACCGCGTCGAGCCGGGCCTGCGCTTCGGGGGCCAGATCGTCGCGCACCGCAAACTGCGCCGCCAGAGCACCGCCGCCGATCATGCTGGCGGCACCCGCGGTGGCGGTGGGCTGGCCGTTCAGCGTCAGGCCCGAGAGGCTGCCTGCGGCCAGGCTCATGTCGGCGGTGATCAGGCCGACCGGGGTGAAGGCGAACACCGCCGGGTGGCCATCAAGCAGTTGCGCCCCGCCGGTGGTATAGAGGGCAATCTGGCCATGGTCGCGCGCAACCTCGCGCAGCGGCACGATGGCGGCAATCTGATCGATCAGTTGCTGGCGCTGGTCCATCAGGGCCGAGCCATCGCGCCCGGCGCTATTCTGCGTCAGAATGGCGGTGTTGAGATCGGCCACCTGGGCCAAGGCATCATTGAGTTGCGCGACCTCGGCCGCGATCCGGTTGTCGGCCGTAGCGCGGGCGGCCTGGATATCGCTCGCTACCGACCCGATCTGGGTCACGATCGCCTGGGCGGCCCCCAGCACATTGGCCAGTCGTGCCTCTGAGTCGGGACGGCTGGCAGCCTCGATCAGGGCGGCATCAAGGTCCGCGATGCGGGCGCCAAGCGAAGTTGCACTGTCGGGCGTACCCAGAGCTGCCTCGAGTCGGGTGAAAAAATCCGCCCGCGTCGCGCGATCACCAACCGCTGCGTCGGCCACCCGGCGATCCGACAGCAGCACCTGATCGACCACCCGGGTGATCCCGGTGACCGAAACCCCACGTCCCGCGCCACCGACCGACTGCGTTGCCAGAACCAGCTCGCGCCGGGCGTAGCCTTCGGTCATGACATTGGCGACATTGGCCGAGACCAGTTCCGCCGCGCGGGCCGAAGCGGTCAGGCCGGACAGGGCGTTGGACAGGGCGATCGCGATGCTCATGGCCAGGACCCCGTCTTACCGCTTGATATTGGTGGTTTCCTGCAACATCTCATCGACCGTCTGAATCACCTTGGCGTTCGAGGAATAGGCGCGCTGGGTCTGGATCAGGTGGGTCAGTTCGGCCGCGACATCGGTGGTCGAACCTTCCCTTGTGTAGCCCTCGATCGCGCCGGTCGGGCCATCACCGGCATCCCACAGGAAGAACGACCCCGATTGGGGCGAGATCTGATAGGTCTGGTTGTCGAGTGCGATCAGCCCGTTCTGATTGGCCACGTCAACCAGGGGAATCTGATAGAGGGTGCGGGTAAAGCCGGTGTCATAGGTGGCGGTAAGGTAGCCGTGCTCGTTAACCTCGACCATCACCAGATTGCCGACCGGCGAGCCGTCCTTGGTGATCGCGGTGGGCGCGAAGCTGTCGGAAAGTTGGGTCAGACCATTGGGATCGCCGGGTTTGCCGATGGTCATGCTCAGAGGGCCGCCAGCCACCGTGAGCGCGAGGCTGCCGGTAACCGGATCATAGGCTCCGCCGGATACTGTCGTGACCGAGGCCAGGGTGCCACCGCTTTCGCGGGTATCGTCGAACACCAGGGTATATTCGCCGATCACCGCGCCTTCCTGGGCGGAATCGCGGATCACCATCGTCCACTCGTTGGAAGATCCGCTGGCCGGGATCGTCGGGGTGAAAGTGATGTCGAGGGTTGAAGATGTGCCGAGGTTGCCGAAGTATTCAACCGACAGTGGCAGCGCGGTGCCGTCGGCACCCGCCGCAGTGTGGGTGGCGGGCAGATTGACGCCCAGCCGCATCGCGGTGGTCGGATCACCGGCCTGCTGATTGGTATTGATGACCACCGGCTCAAGCCCCGCGATGGTATCGCGCGGCAGCACCGGAATCGAGCCATCGGCATTGGCGGGCCAGCCCAGCAGCACCAGCCCCGAACTGGTGCGCAAGACCCCGTTCGCGTCAGGATAAAAAGACCCGGTCGTCGTCATCATCATGGATCCGTTGCCGCCACTGCCATCAAGTGCAGTGGCGTCGGTGACCGGAATCATGCCCCGCCCCGACACCGCAAGGTCGAGCGCGTTCGAGGTGGACATCAACGCGCCGCGCTCGTCGATCAGGCGCACCGTCGAGGCGCGCACCCCACCTGCCGAATAGCTGCCCGATCCCGGCGCGGACGTGATGACCATGCTTTCGAAATCGGTGGCCACCCGCTTGTAGCCGAAGGTGCCGGAATTCGCGATATTGTCGGAGATGGCTGCAAGCTGGGTGGCATTGGCGTTGAGCCCGGCCACCCCGGCATTGAGCGCGGAGGAAATCGTCATCGGTTGCCGCCTTTCTGCTGCTTCGACTTCGTGATCGAAACTGGAGGCGGCGGCTTAAGATCGGCCTAACAGATAAAATGCGACATATTCAGCGGTCGCGGCGCAGCAGGATGACCTCGATCCGGTTGTTGCGCACCGCCGTCGCATCGGCGGTCACCGGCTTGCGGTCGGCGTAGCCGGTGACGCGCTGCACCCGCTTGCCGGGCAGACCCGCCGTTTGCAGCAGGTCGCGCGTGGCTTGCGCCCGGGCCGCCGACAGATCCCACACCGGGTTGTCGATCAGGGTGATCGGATAGGATTTGACATGGCCGTTCACCGCCAGGTCGTTGGTCGCAAGGGCCAGAACCTCGGCCAACATCCGGGCCACGTCGCGCATGATCGGTTGCGGCTCGGCCGTGCTATCGACAAACAGCGTGGCGTCGGGCAGATCGAAAACTTCGATCACCAGCCCCTCGTCGGTGACTTTGGTCACGACATGGCGCCGGACCGCCTGCATCGTCATGCTCTCGCCACCAAGGGCCGTCAGCGCCTTCTCGACGGCCGCCTGTTGGGCCGCAAGCTCGGCCTTGGCGGCGTCGTTCAGGCCGGTGGCCTTGTTGCCCGCGGTCGGATTCCGGTTCGACGCTCCGGTGCCACTGCGGGCGAGGGTATCCTCGGAAAAGATGCTGTCGCCGCCAAAGGCACCATCGGCCCCGCTTGAGGTGCGGCTGATCGGGATGGTTGGCGAAAAGAAATCGGCGATTCCCTTGCGTTGTTTTTCGTCGGTCGCGCCCAGCAGCCACATCAACAGGAAGAAAGCCATCATCGCGGTCACGAAATCGGCGTAGGCAACTTTCCACGCCCCACCGTGGTGGCCGCCACCCGAGATGATCTTCTTGCGTTTGATGATGACTGGCGCGGCATTTGATTGCCCGGCCATTCACACACCCATTCCTAACACCCAGGTTCAGGGATAGCGCATCTCCGTCAACGCGGGCTTAACCGATCCAATTGTCGCGATATTCCGGCTCCGGGGCGAAGGTAGTGCCAAGGTCGGGTGCAGTTCCCGGCGCGGCGCGCAGAATCGTCTTTGACCGCTAATTTGCGTCAAACCGGGCCAGCAAAGCCTTGTGGCGGGCGGTGAAATCCGCCCGCACCAGAATCGGCGGGCGCAGATGGATTTCCAACCCAACCATCACGGCGGCGGCCGGTCGGCCAAACAGTCGGTCAGCCTCGGCATGGGCAAAGCCCGCGATCTTCACCGCTTCCAGCCAGGCAGAAATGCGATCGGCCACCTTGATCGCCTTCTTGATTGGTGGCGGCAGAACCGCTGGCAAGCCAAATCGGATATGCACCGCCGCAGCCAGGCGGGCGTCGAGTTCAGCGTAACCCGGACCCACCGCCGCCTTTACCGGGCTGATCATGTCGCCGATGACATATTCCGGCGCGTCATGCAGCAAGGCGGCCAGCCGCCAGCGGGCCGGTTGCGCCGGGTTCATCCGGCCAAAGATTTCCTCGACCAGCAGCGAATGCTCGGCCACCGAATAGGGCCAGTCCCCGGCGGTCTGGCCGTTCCAGCGCGCCACGAACGCCAACCCGTGGGCAATATCCTCGATCTCGATATCGACCGGGGTCGGATCCAGCAGATCGAGCCTGCGGCCCGACAACATGCGCTGCCAGGCGCGGGGAGGCGGGACCATGGCAATTCTTTCAATCGCTCACCGACAGGTGCGGACCAGATCTGTAACGCCGATCGCGGGATCCGGCAATATGGCGAAAAAACAATTTGTTCAATGTGTTGAACTCCGATCCAAGGACAACGGCATCGTGCGCCGAAGTGGTTTGCCAAAGCCGCCGGGCGGCGCGACACTTGGTGTCAGTGGTGGGCCGGATCGACCGGTGCCTCCGCCCGAAGCCAAAGGAGAACCCAATGTTCAAACGTTTGTTGACGCTGGCGGCTCTGTTCGGTGCCGCAGGTGCTGCGCTGCCCCTTCACGCCCAGGCTGCCTGCACCAACCGCAGCGCCCTGATCGAGCAACTGATGGGGCGCCACTCGGAAGAACTTTCGGCGCTGGGCTATCAGACCGGGGCGCAGGTCATGGAAATCTGGTCCTCGCCCAAGACCGGCACCTGGACGGTGCTGATCACCCATCCCGACGGGATAAGCTGCGTGGTGGCCAGCGGCACCAACTGGACGCAGCACATCTTCACGCCGCTGCCGCCCGGGGTCGGAAGCTGATCCCGGCGCGATTGCCGTCGGCTGTCATCGGTGCTAAATGGTCGCGCAAATGTGCGACCATTTAGGATTTTCAACCAATGACAAAGCATACCGCCGCCGACTACATCGTCAGGAACATCGGACTGGCCGATTTCGGGCGCAAGGAACTGACCATTGCCGAAACCGAAATGCCCGGCCTGATGGCGCTGCGCGCGGAATATGGCACCACCAAGCCGCTGAAAGGCGCGCGCATTGCGGGCAGCCTGCACATGACGATCCAGACTGCGGCGCTGATCGAAACCCTGGTGGCGCTGGGGGCGGATGTGCGCTGGGCAAGCTGCAACATCTTCTCGACCCAGGATCACGCAGCGGCGGCGATTGCCGCAGGCGGCACGCCGGTGTTCGCGATCAAGGGCGAAAGCCTTGAGGACTATTGGGCCTACACCGACCGCATCTTTCAGTTTGCCGAAGGCACCTGCAACATGATCCTCGACGATGGCGGCGACGCCACGCTTTACATCCTGCTGGGGGCGCGGGTCGAGGCGGGCGAAACCGATCTGATCGCGGTGCCAACCAGCGACGAAGAGGTTTGCCTGTTCAACCAGATCAGAAAGCGCCTTGCCGCCAGCCCCGGCTGGTTCACCACGCAGCGCGCCGCGATCAAGGGGGTGTCGGAAGAAACCACCACCGGCGTGCACCGGCTTTACGATCTGCACAAGAAGGGCCAACTGCCGTTCCCGGCGATCAACGTCAACGACTCCGTCACCAAGTCGAAATTCGACAACAAGTATGGCTGCAAGGAAAGCCTGGTCGATGGCATCCGCCGCGCCACCGACACCATGATGGCCGGCAAGGTGGCCGTGGTCTGCGGTTACGGCGATGTCGGCAAGGGCTGTTCCGCCAGCCTTCAAGGGGCCGGGGCGCGGGTGAAGGTGACCGAGGTCGATCCGATCTGCGCGCTGCAAGCCGCGATGGACGGGTTCGAGGTGGTGTTGCTGGAAGACGTGGTGGACAGCGCCGATATCTTCGTCACCACCACCGGCAACCGCGACGTGATCCGCATCGAGCATATGCGCGAAATGAAGGACATGGCGATCGTCGGCAATATCGGCCACTTTGACAACGAGATTCAGGTGGCGAGCCTTCGCAACCACAAATGGACCAACATCAAGGATCAGGTGGACATGATCGAGATGCCGAACGGGCATCGGATCATCCTGCTCAGCGAAGGGCGCCTGCTGAACCTTGGCAATGCCACCGGCCACCCCAGTTTCGTGATGAGCGCTTCTTTCACCAATCAGGTGCTGGCCCAGATCGAGCTGTTCACCAAGGGCGGCGAATACCAGCCCGGCGTCTATATCCTGCCCAAGGCGCTGGATGAAAAGGTGGCCCGCCTGCATCTGGCCAAGGTCGGCGCGAAACTGACCGAACTGCGCCCCGAGCAGGCCGATTACATCGGCGTGGCGGTGGCAGGGCCGTTCAAGGCCGATCATTACCGCTACTGAGGGCGCGTCCCCGGGTCGCGGGGCCCGGGGCCGATCCTGCCTGACAATTTCCTTGGCGCATGCCGATACATCCCCTAAGCTGCATGGGCACCACCAGACCGAACATCGGCGGGTGGCCCGGACGGTTTTGGAACGAGGAGCAAGCGGGAATGAGCAAGCGGGACGATCTTATCGCCAGATATGCCGATGATCTGCGCAACAAGTGCAAGGTGCAGCCCGATCTGGTGCTGCTGACCAAGGTAACCATCGGCTGCGGTCCGGCGATCTACAATGCCGACAGTGCCACCGTGGCGGGCAGCGATCCGTCGGAACTGGAGACCGTCAAGAAGAATTTCCTGATCAAGAAGCTGGGTCTGGCTGACAGCCCCGCGCTGATGGAAGCGATCGACGCCGTTATTGAGGCCTACGGCCGCTCCGAACGCAACAAATACCGCGCCGTGGTCTATTACCTGCTGGTCAGGCATTTCGGCAAGGAAGCGGTTTACAAGTAGCGCGAGCCTTGCTCTGAACCCCGATGCCCGCGCCAGTCGCGGGCATCTTGCTTAGCAAAACCCTGCCGCATTGGCTCAATTTCTGCCTAGTTGGAATTTGCCAGCGGGGCGCGCCCATTGTATATCTTTGGCCATAGGGCAGCACGCCCGAGACCTTTTCAGAACACGTGTGGTGCTAAGGGAGCACGTGGGGTGGATGGAGGGTCTCGATGGGGTCGGGGCCCTCCATTTTTTTCAGAACAGCGTCAGCACCGCGCCGATGATGGCGCAGCCGAACACGGCATGGCCGCCGTCGATCAGGGTCAGGGTGAACGGTCGCCCCGAGCATTGCCGGTGTCCCGGATCATGCCAGAAAGCCGCGTCTGCGCCAAATCTTATCAGGCAGAAACCCCGCCCAGATCGCAGATGATCCGCCATTCTTCAGGCGTGACCGGCTGCACCGACAGCCGCGAATTGTTGACCAGAACCATGCCCGCAAGACCCGGATGCGCCTTGCAGGTTTCCAGCGTTACCGGGCAGACCAGCGCCTTTACCGCGCGGATATGCACACAATCCCAACGCGGATCGTCGGTGGTGCTGTCGGGAGCGCTGGTGGCGCTGACCTCGACAATGCCGACGATTTCGCGGCCGACATTGGAATGGT
>Ga0210041_1004508_pt1 | contig 10239 bp, 6 predicted proteins | sample CryGeymeta201503_FD_183973 | JGI IMG/M metagenome (GOLD analysis project Ga0210041, IMG submission 183973) | Groundwater microbial communities from Crystal Geyser aquifers in Utah, USA - Crystal Geyser metaG 2015-03 (SPAdes) (version 2) | ecosystem: Environmental > Aquatic > Deep subsurface >... | reverse complement strand
GAGAAATATTTAGTTGAGATACGGCCTGCTTTAGAAGTTGTTTTGTTCCGTCGTCTAGTTGGCAATGGGCGGTGATTTCTTTATTGGTCATTTCACTGTTGCATACCGTGGTGCTATTTGTAAACCGTTTTTGTTGTTTTTGACGAGCGGCAGAGACTTTATTTCTCATGGTTTTTGATGTTTCTGTTGTGATGGTTTCGTTTAATTTCTCAAAAGGAATTTTTGGTACCTCAACATACAGATCAATTCGATCAAGAATGGGGCCGCTGAGTTTTTTGTTATAGCGCTCAACATGTTGTGGTGAGCAAGTACATTGTTTGCTTGGATCACTAGCAAAACCGCATGGGCAAGGATTCATACTTGCGACAAGCATGATATTTGCTGGGAATGTTGCTGTTCCTTGTACACGGGAGACGGTTATTATTTTATCTTCAAGTGGCTGGCGGAGGCTTTCTATAATTTGTTTGGGGAATTCGGGAAATTCATCAGCAAAGAAAATCCCTCTATGTGCAAGCGATATTTCTCCAGGTTTGGGTGTTCTCCCTCCTCCTATAATAGATGCTGTACTGCTGGTGTGGTGGGGAGATCGAAATGGTCGTGTGGTAATGAGATCTGTATTTGGTGGCAGTAGTCCTGATGCTGAATAAATTTTGGTTACCTCTATACATTCTTGAGTAGACATTGGAGGCAAAATTGAGGGGAGTGTTCTAGAAAGTAGCGTTTTCCCTGATCCAGGTGGACCGGATAGTAGTATGTTGTGTCCACCGCTTGCCACAATTTCGAGTGCGCGTTTTGCACTTTCTTGTCCTTTTATATCCGCCATGTCTAAATGGTAGGTGGGCTTTTTTCTGGTGTATGCGGTTTTTTCTTTGGGTAGTATGTGGTTTATGCCAGTGATATGTTCCACCAGTTGTTTAAATGTTTTTATTGGATAAACCGTTATTTCTGGAATGATGTTTGCTTCTTGTGCATTTGTTTCGGGAACGAAAATTTCTTTGTATCCTTGCTCTTTGGCAAATATGGTAAGTGGTAGCACTCCATTGACATGCCGGACACTACCGTCTAGCGCAAGCTCTCCAATGTATACGTTAGTTTCGAGCGGAGTGCTGTCTATTTTATTGAGTGAAAGGTACATGCCTATCGCCATTGGCACATCATAGCTTGAACCGCCTTTTTTGCTATCTGCGGGGGCTAAATTTATGACAATTCTTGCGTTATTTGGAAATATATAGCCACTGTTTTTCCAGGCAGTTTTTATTCGCTCTTTGGCTTCTTGAATGGCAACATCAGTAAGCCCAATAATTTGAAATCCTGGCCAGGTTCCACTGATGTCAACTTCTACTGTTGTTTGCTCGCACTCTAATCCGATAAGAGTGGCGGCGTTGATTTTTGTGTACATATCCCTCCTTGTTTATTATTATGTGTGTGTTTGTTATACACGTCACTAAACAAAATACCTATGGCTCCTGCCGTAATCATCGCGTCAGCAATATTTATAATAGATGTATAAATCCTTAGATAATCAATCGTTATCCCAAAAATAATTCTATCAATTAAGTTTGATGTTGCTCCAAACAGAAGGATCATTGTTCCTATTGTGTGTAGTGTGGTTTTGTTTGTTTTTATTAAGTAGTACCCGAGAGCAAAAATTAACGGTGGAGATAAAATAACAATAATTGTATTTGGGATAGAGATACCAAATGCGATTCCGGGGTTATTGAAGTGCTCAAATCCAAGCCATGGTTTTATAAGATAAATTGGATTTTTGGGATGGTTGGTGACAATGTATTTGATCCATTGATCAATAAGCAAAAGAAACCCGCTAATTGCAATTGATACGATGTAGCGGGTTTTTGTGTTTCTTTGGTGAGCGGGTTTAAGGCTCTTGTTTAAGGACTTTTTTTGCATCTATTGTTGAACTTGATGTTGGTCTTGCAAGAAGACGTTGTTTATCAATTGGGTTGCCCGTATATTTACAGATACCATAGGTTCCTTTTTTCAATCGATCGAGGGCTGAATTTACATCACGGAGTTTTTTTTCTAGGATAATTTCAAGTGGTTTATTTACCGTGAATTGCTCGATTTCTTGAACATTATCGTCTTCTTCATCTCCGTAATTTGGAAAATTTGCATTAAAGTCATTTGGGTCATCTGGGTTTGGAGACGTAAAAGAAGATAATTCTTTTTGAATTTTCTTTTGTTCTTCTTCAAGTATTTTTTTGATTTGTACTAAAAATTCTTTATCAAAATATTCTTCTTGTGGTGTTTTGTTGCTAGACATATTTCTCGCGGTTAAAGCTGTAGTTTTTTGAGTATACTTCTTTTTTATTTGTTCAGCAAGTTTTTTGTATATAAAAAAAGGCGACATACGCTCTAGGTTATAGAAATGGCGAGTCGCCTTACTATCCATCCTAGGAGCGCTTTGATCCTTTTTGTAATATCAAATAGATTTTGATACTTTAAAAAGGATCTTAGCAAGCCATCGACTGGGATGGGTACATGCCCTTCTACCGTCCAGTGGTGTAGACTCCCGGTATCGCTAGAGTTTAGCGACTTTTGGTGGGAGGCACCTATTCTGAGCTGTCCTTTTTCTTTTGTTTTTGTTTTGAGCTTTTGTTGGATCCCATTTGTTTGTATATGCTAGTGGGTACTTTTGCTTATACAAGGGGTAGCTCAGAACTTAAAGGAATAGTAAGAAGGGTATCTGATTCCTGCAATGATTCTTGCAAGAACTCGATACATCATGAATTTTTTCCAAAGAACTATTTAACTGTTTATATAATAGCTTATTTTAGGCGTTTTGTCAATGATTTGGCTTATTCTTGCGGGTTTGTTCAAAGAATTGGCTTATTTAAGCTAAATTTTTTTTGTATAAACTAGAATATACATGTATTTTTTAATAAGTTATGCACATTTGGTGGTGTTTATCCCCAGTGTTATCCACAATGTATAAGAAAGTCTATACATATTTTGATGATTTATTGTGCATATGTTGCATTGGACGTTGTATTTTTTTATGTTACAGTTATTTCATAATTTTTAAGGAGGGTAAGGGGGTATGACAATAAAAAGACATATATTTGTGTTGGCAATTTTTTTTGTGAGCATTTTTTTGTATTCATTTGTTTGGGGGGAGGAAGCCTCAATAGTTATTAGCGAAATTGGGGCTTATGAATCGAGTGGTTTGGAGTGGGTGGAGATTACTAACGTTGGTTCTTCTCCTGTAGATATGGATGGTTGGGTATTTTGGGAAGCAGATACCAATCATCGGTTGGCATTGGTTCAGGGGGATGCAGTGCTTGACCCTGGAGAAATTGCGATTATTGCCCAAAATAGTGATCAATTTTTTTCTGTTTACGATGTGAGTTCCACTGTGTTTGACAGTTCTTGGGGGACCCTCAATGAGGGAGGAGAGCCTCTTGGGTTAAAAGATTCTCGTGGAAATTTTGTGGAGCAGTTTTCTTATGTGGGGGACACACATTTTTCTTTGGAGCGGATTAATTTGTTGTTGGCAGATTATACTATTGAAAATTGGCGAGAACATCCCGATGGGAATAGTGTGGGAAAAGAAAATTTTTGGCAGGGGACAGGTGGTGGTGAAGATCCCCCTATTGAGGTTATTTTTCCTGAAGCGGTTATTACAATAAATACGACAACGGCATTTATTGGGGAGGAATTGGTTTTTTCTGGGATAAAATCTTTTCCAAATGATCGTCTTGTTCAATATATATGGAATTTTGGTGATGGAAGTTCTTCTTCTGGAGTTACAACAACTCATGTATTTGATGATGCAAATGAGTTTGCTGTGTCTTTGATGGTTGTTGATGTTGATGAGGTTTCTGCAACGGTACAACAAACAGTGACTATTTTGCTGCTTCCTTCCCCCCCTGATATTTCAGTTGCTGTGGTGTCTCTTGTAATTAGTGAAGTATATCCTGTTACTGCTGCGAGCTCTTCGGAGTGGGTTGAGTTGTACAATCCTAATGATGTGGAGGTGTCTTTGGGTTCGTATGTTATTGAAGATGGAGCTTCTCATACGGTTGTGTTGGAGGGAGTGATTGGTGCTCATGATTTTTTTGTGCGTACGTTTTCTCAGGCGATATTGAATAATGGGGGAGATTACGTTCAATTATTTTATGAGGATACACTGGTGGATAGTGTTGGGTTTGGCAGTGATGATCGGGCAACCGTTGCCTCTCCTGATTCAACTCAAACAATAGTTCGGAATTTTGTGGTTGGTGACGAACATGTGTTGGCGTTGCCTTTTTTATTAACGGATAACAGTACTCAGGGTGGTGAAAATAGTGTTTCTTCGGAGGAAACACCTCAGACGAATGAATCTGGTGGAGGAGGAAATCCGGCTAGTGATATTGAAGACGATACTTTTTTTTATGAGGGGATTGTGGTTATTAATGAATTGGTTTCGGATCCTGCGGATGGTCAGGAAGAATTTGTGGAATTGTTTCATTCAGGTGTGTCTGTTATTGATTTTACGGGATGGTGGCTTGAGGATGGAAGTGAAGCAAAAACAATGTTGTCTGGAAGTTTGTCACCAGGAAATTTTTTTGTTATTGAGAAGCCGAAAGGAAATTTGAACAATGATGGAGATATGCTTTCATTGTTTTCTTCTGATGGCACGCTCATTGACAAGGTAACTTATGGAAAATGGGATGATGGGAATATTACGAGTAATGCTGATGCTCCGAAGGATCCTTATTCGCTTGCACGAAAGCATGATGGTATTGATAGTAATTATGATCGGCATGATTTTGTGGTGACTGATGTTCCGACGCCGGGGAAACCAAATGTTATTTCTTTTCCTGTTGCGTCTGATCAGGACGGTGGGGATACTCAATCATATGTGCTTTCGGGAGAGGTTGTTATTAATGAGGTTTTTCCAAATCCTGCAGGGGACGATAGTCAAAATGAATTTGTGGAGATTAAAAATATTGGGAAAGCAGGGATTGATTTAAATGGGTGGAAAATTGGTGACGCCACAAAAAAACGATTTGTGTTACGTAATGTTCATCTTGATGCAGGTGAGATTATTTCGTTTCCGCGCTCTGAAACGGGGTTGGCTTTAAATAATAGTGGTGAAGAAAAAGTACAATTGTTTTCGCCTAATGATATTCTTGTTGATGTTATTGAATATTCGGGGAGCATTGGTGAAGATGTGAGCTTTTCGAGAGATGATACGGATATGTCTTTTGTGTGGAGTACTACTGTCACACCTGGGAAGAAAAATGAGATTTCTCGTGAAGCACTTGATCCTGTGGTGGTGGTTGATTATCCCCCTGTTGTTTCTGTTGGGGATGTGGCCTATTTTGATGGGTCTGATAGTTATGATCCGGATGGTTCTGTTGTGAGTACGACGTGGATTTTTTCTGGTGAACAGATAGATCAGGCAACGGCATCTTGGGTATTTTGGGAAGCGGGAGAATATGAAGTTGATTTTTCTGTTGTTGATAATGAGGGGAACACGGCTGTTCAGAAAATTACATTGAACGTTCTTCCTGTAGAACATGTATTTGTTGGCGGGTATGTTGCATATGCTGGGGTGGATGATGTGATTATTAGTGAAATATTTCCGAATCCCGAGGGAAGTGATGATGCTGAATTTGTTGAGCTATTTAATCCTACGAGTCAACTTATTGATTTGTCTGGATTATCTCTTGACGATGGTGAAGGAGGTTCGAGAGCATACTCTTTTTCTGATGGAACCGTGCTTCTTCCTCAATCGTATCTTGTGTTTGATCGTGAGGTGACGAAGATTGTCCTTAATAATACGTTTGATAGTGTGCGTTTGTTGTACCCTGATGGCGTTGTTGCTGTTGAGCTGTTGTATGATGATGTTGTGGAAGGGGCAAGTTATGTGTTTTCTCAGACAGGAGAGTATTGTTGGTCTGTGGTTATTACTCCTGGTGCGGAAAATATTTGTGAGGCATCTGTGAGCATTGATCATAACAGTACAAAAAAAATTAAAGGGAATCAGCTTGTTAGTGCGTTGTCTTTGGCAGAAGTTCCTTTTGCCGATATTGGCGACGTGGTACAGGTTCGGGGAATTGTTACCGTGTTGCCTGGGGTGTTTTCTACACAATATTTTTATATTACGGATCCTGAGTTTGGTGGTGTTCAAGTATATATGTACAAAAAAGATTTTCCTGATATGTCCGTGGGTGATTTTGTTGAGGTTACTGGAGAAATACGTGAATCTCAGGGTGAGCGTCGTATAAAAATTGATGATCATTCAAATATTGTTTTGGTGGGGCAAGGGCATGATTTGGCTGCACAAATGGTTGATATTGAAAATATCACTGAAGAATATGAAGGGTGGTTTTTGAAAATATCTGGTGAGGTAACTGAATTGCAGCGGTCGTATATGTATATTGATGATGGTACGGATGAAATTAAAGTATATTTTAAAAAAGGGGCGGCTATTCCTGCTGATCATGTTGTTCTTGGTGACATAGTTGATGTTGTAGGAATTTTGGGACAAATAAAACAGGGATATCAATTATTGCCGCGAGCTGTTGGTGATATTGTAAAAACAGGATCGATTGAACCATTTGTTTCTCAGAGTGCATCATCTGATGGAAGTGTGGATGCTGATATTGCGGAAAAATATTTAACGGCGACAGCTGGTGGATTAACGTCTATTTTGTTTGGATTATTTTTACGGGCACGAGGTGTTGCGTTGTTGGGATTGTTACGAAAAACTAAAACAATGGTGTCGTTATTTTTTAGACGAGGGTAACGTGTGATTTGGCGTAGAAGTATGTCAATATTTTTGGTATACTTTTTGCATTATGATTGAAAATATTTTTTTACAAATTAGTATCCTTTTGGGGATTACCGTAAGCATTGCATTTATTGTTCGATTGCTTCGGCAACCATTGATGATTGCGTACATTGTTGCGGGAATTATTGCGGGTCCAGTATTTTTGAATGTTATTCATGGAGACAGTTCTTCATTTCAGGCATTTGCCGAGCTTGGTGTGGTGTTGTTGTTATTTTTGGTTGGGTTAAGTTTGGATTTTAAGTATATCCGTCGGGTGGGGAAGGTCGCCGTGGTTGCTGGTGTGGGGCAGGTATTATTTACGGGAGTTATTGGTTGGTTGCTTTTGACGGCGCTTGGGCTTGGGACATTTGAAGCGTTGTATCTTTCTATTGCTATTACGTTTTCAAGTACGATTATTATTATCAAGTTGTTGTCTGATAAGCAGGATTTAGAAAGTGTGTATGGGCGTTTTACGGTAGGGCTTTTGCTTGTACAAGATGTTATCGCTATTACGGTGATGATTTTGTTTAAAACATTTTTTTCTGGAAATGGTACGTGGGGTGCATTGAGTATTTTTTTGTTGAAAGGCGGGGTGCTGGTTGCGGTGATATATTTTTTGGCTCGGGTATTGCTTCCTCCGCTTTTGAATAAGGTTGCGAATTCTGGTGAATTTTTGTTTTTGTTTACTATTGCGTGGTGTTTTGGTATTTCTAGTTTAGTGTATTGGTTTGGATTTTCCCTTGAGATTGGTGCCGTTATGGCGGGTATTTCTTTGGGTTCTTCAAAATATAGTTTGGAGATTGGAAGTAAAATTCGTCCGCTTCGAGATTTTTTTATTGTGCTCTTTTTTATTATTCTTGGAAGTGAAATGGGGGTTGGAAATATTTCTGTTGTGCTTGGTCCTGGACTTTTATTGTCGTTATTTATTTTGGTGGGGAATCCTCTTATTTTGTTTGTGCTTTTTCGCGTTATGCGATTTACCAGAAGAAATTGTTTACTCATTGGTCTTACTGCCGCACAAGTGAGTGAGTTCGGTTTTATTCTTTTGTTTACTGGTCAGCAGGAGGGGTTTGTGAGTGACGAAAGTTTGACGTTGTTTACTTTTGTGGCACTTGTAACCATTTTTATTTCGTCGTATGTGGTGTCATATAATGAACAATTGTATCGTCTGTTGAAGCCACTTTTTGATTTTTTTGGAAAAGATAAATATCAACAACAAGAAGATGTTATTGAAAAATATGACGTATGGGTTATTGGATATCATCGGATTGGGTGGCGTATTTGTGATGAGTTGAAGGCGCAAGGAAAAAAATTTGCAGTTATTGATTATAATCCTCTTGTGGTAGACAAGGCGAAGCATTTGGGCATTCCTGTATACTTTGGGGACGTGGCTGATGTAGAATTTTTGTCTCAGGTACCATTAGAAAAAGCAAAGATGATTATTTCTACGATTCATGAAGAAGATGATCAGCTGACGCTTATTCGAAATGTACGTGATCGATCTCAAAAGCCATATATTATTGCGACATTATTTCATAATAAATTTTTGGATGATTTGTATCATGCAGGGGCAAATTATGTGTTGTTGCCGCACTTAGTTGGAGGAAATTGGATGTCTCAATTGTTACGAGAAAGTCCATGGACAAAGCGAACCTTTCAACAACTAAAGTCACAACAGAAAAAGGATATGAAGCAGATACTTGCTTCTTTGCCGTTGCAAGCAGAAGCGGCAAATGATTCTTGACATAATTTTGCCATACTGATATACTTTTTTCGCTTTTGTTTCTCTCTTTGGGGGGATACGTACATAAACTTTTATTATGGGCCAGTAGCTCATCTGGTAGAGCACCGCCTTTGCACGGCGGGGGTGGCGGGTTCGAGTCCTGTCTGGTCCACAATGACCGTTGACTATTAATAGTTTACACTTAACTTGTTTTTTTAAGAGTTGATTGTTCATCGTTAATAGTCAATTGTTTTTTATAGGCCGGGGTAGCTCAGTGGTAGAGCAGTGGACTGAAAATCCTCGTGTCGAGAGTTCAATTCTCTCCCCCGGCACGAGAGTATTACAATTGATCTTTGACTTTCATTTTTTGTAGGTTAATAATCAATTGTGAATAATCAATTGATAATTCGGGGTGTAGCTCAGTTGGCTAGAGCGCGCGCTTTGGGAGCGTGAGGCCGAAGGTTCGAGTCCTTTCTCCCCGACAAAATTACAGACACCATACGTGGTGTCTGTTTTTGTAATTGGCTTTTCTTTTTAATATTTTTGTGGCAAATTCTATGAAGACAGAACGTGGACTATTTCTGTCGTTCAATAGCGGTGCTATCTTTGTGATCAGCATTGTCTCCAAGACTTGAAAGAGGAGCCCAAAACATGGCCGATGATCCTAAAAAATCGCAAAATACAAGCGATCGTGTGTTGGAAGCAGTAAAAGAGTACCTCAAGCGAACGCCCCCGCCACGAGTCACTTTTGTTGGATCTCTGTGGATGTCGCGCGAAACCAAAACAGCTGGTTAAGTTCGCTCGACTGCACTCACTTCAGGAGACTCATTCCTTGCCATCAATCAAGGAAGATTGAAAATCATCATCTCCTTCTTCTGGTCAGGTTGGTCTCTCGTTCCAGAGTACAACTCATTTTTGATTGTTGAATTTTTTTATCACCTAGTCCCTCCAGCTCGACAAAAAACAAGCATTTCCCTATGCTTGTTTTTTATTTGTTAAACCATACCATTTTAGTATTTTTATTTTTTTGTTTGTTAGTGGTAGTATTAACAGTACTTATTTATTATGTATGATTATGTTTAAAAAAATTTTTTTTAGCTTTTTGTTTTTGAGTATTTTTCTTTTGCCTTCGGTTGCTTTGGCGGAAGACACTCCTCTTGATACTTTGGCTGCAGAACAGGGTCCAGTTATCTCTATGTTTATGCGGGATGATTGTCGGCATTGTAAGGATGCAGAGGCATTTTTGGAAGATTTTCTTGTGGAACGGCCAGATGTGCGTGTAGTGTATTATAATCTAGATGAACAGGCGAATAAAGATAATTTTGATGCGGTTACGACACAGTATGACATGGTGAAAGGAACACCTGTTACCCTTATTAACGGCGTATTGATTCAAGGATTTGGCACCGCGGAAACAACGGGAGAAGTGTTTCGTGAATTAGTGGATAGGGATTTGCACACTGTGACATTTGATGATGTGGTGAATGGTGAGGCAGTAGAGGTATTTAATGGAACAACTGAAACAGAAGTTTGTACTGAAGAAGGATGCGATGTGAGTGAAAAAATATCATATAAAATTACCATTCCTATTATTGGTACCGTGGTGGATGTTGGAGGTTTTTCTTTGTCTGCTTTGTCGCTTATTCTTGGTTTGGTGGATGGATTTAATCCTTGTGCTATGTGGGTGCTTGTGATGTTTTTATTTGTACTTTCGCAAGCAGGATCACGTAAAAGGATG
>Ga0210041_1004501_pt1 | contig 10262 bp, 10 predicted proteins | sample CryGeymeta201503_FD_183973 | JGI IMG/M metagenome (GOLD analysis project Ga0210041, IMG submission 183973) | Groundwater microbial communities from Crystal Geyser aquifers in Utah, USA - Crystal Geyser metaG 2015-03 (SPAdes) (version 2) | ecosystem: Environmental > Aquatic > Deep subsurface >... | reverse complement strand
TAAATGTTCTGAACGAAAACCAAAAGGCGCTGTAATATTTTCCAAGCGCAAAAGTATAAATGTTGGTTTTTGATGACGGGAATTTTAAATAGCGGATGCCGGCATCAATTTCAAAACTTAAAGGTAAACTGTAATAGAGCGATAATCCGAACCGGAGTTTGGGGAAAATGGTTGAACCGGAATAACCGAAATTTACGTAGGAATAAAATCCATCCATAAAACGGGGATAGGCATCTACTTCAAACTGCATTCCATCTTTTAAAAATCTATTCGCATAATTTATTCTTCCGATGACTGAACCGATCGCCGTTTTCCGCGAATAAGAAATAGCCGCCGCATGCCACGGATCAAAAACTTTGCTGAAGTGATCGTAATCGTAGCTTGTGCCGATAGTGTTGATGCGCGTTAAATCTTTTATTCTTTCCGCGTAAACGAAAGCTTCGGTGTTATTTCTATTTATATGAAGTAAAGTGTCGATTGTCCGATAAGCCTCTTCATAATTTTGAAGATCAACAAGAATTTTTGTTTTCTTTAAAAGTAATTCTTCTGATTTGGGACTTAAGCTTAGCGCTGAATTTGCATACGCCAATGCTTTGGGTGAATCCCCCGACCAATATTCAAGATCGATGAGAGCATTATGCGCATCAAGACTTTCGGGATTTTTAGCAAGTGCATTTGTTAAAACTATTCGCGCAGAATCGCGGAGTTGATCCCACGTGTAAAGCCTGCCGAGGAATACCTCAATGTCGGTGTAGTTTGGGCTTTTAACTAACGCTTCTCTACATAACTCTCTTGCTTTTACATAATCTTTTTTATCGAAAGCAGTAGTTCGGGCTTGAAGAAAGAGGTCTTCGCTTGTTGGTTCTTTTTGTGCAAAGACAGTGATGTTCAAAAGTAAAAAAGAAAAGATGAAAAGATGAAAAGATTTTTTGATTAATGGCATATAAATTCGTCTATAAATTATTCCTTTGTTGATAGAAATATAAACAATAACTTTTAAAAAGTTGAAAAGAGAATTTATAAAGGAACACCACCGGGTTTTTATAACTAATGCTTTGCCGGAATAGTAATTAAGAACCTCGGCGAAAAAAGATTGAGGAAATACGCTGGAGGAACAACCGACAACGACCTAACAGCCGAAGTAAAATAAAAAGAAAGAGGCAATAACATAGACACGAATTGCACGAATTAGCACGAAATTAATTAGTGAAAATTAGTGTAATTCGCACCAGAGTTAAAGATCAAAACTTGAAAAAGACTTTAATAGGAATTTTAGTAATTTATAAATAGATTTAACCATAGAGTAAAAAAGCATTGTGCAACAGCACTTAATCCCAAAATCAAATTTGTATTACCTTGAACACCATTGAAATAAACATATCGAGACTGCAATATCTTATGAAGCTGTTTAGCCTCACGGAGGAAGAACTGCTTTTTCGAATTAGCGATGGGTTGAAAAATAAAATTTTGCGCGAGGAAATTTTCACTAATAAAATAAAATTAAGTCACTTAAAAAAAATTGATAGAATATTTAATAAAGGACTTCATTACTATTTAGATCCACTGGATTCCGTCGAATCTAAAGAAGCAAGTATCTTTTTCAGAAAAAACAATTTCACTACCGATCTAAATTTGGGTGCGCGGAAAATTGTAAATTTTTTTGAAGAAGAAAAAATATCGCTTTCCGCCCTCTCCAAGTTATCAGAACTTAATACGGCAAGAAAATTACCGGTCTTTACCACTAACGACATACCCGGCGAAGCGGCGGCGTTAGTTAGGGAATACCTTTATCCCGTGTTTAACAGCAATATGAAGGAATTCTTAAAAGCGCTGATAAGCAAATTAGCCGAACACAATATTCTTGTTTTTGAATTTGTAGAGACATGGAATAAAATAGAAAAAGCAAATATTGATGGATTTTATCTCTCTCCCAATGTAATAGTATTAAAAAGACAGCAAAAGTCTTTTAGAAGAGAAATTTTTACGCTTGCCCACGAGCTTGGACATTATTTACTGGAAGAAGAAGAAATAGAAAAACTCGAATACCAATCTATAATTACCGAATCGCCAAATTCTATAGAAAGATGGTGTAATGATTTTGCCTATTGTTTTTTGATCGGAGAATTTGATAATTCATTACAAAAAATTACCGCTGCAAATAGAGAGAACGACTATGCTCATGAGCTAATCGATACTATTAAGAATGAAACTCATCTTAGCCGATTAGCTCTTTATACAAGGTTGCTTATCATGCAAAAGTTATCTCCCAAAGATTATAGCGTTATAAAGCAGGATGAAGAAAGCAAAGCCAGGGAATGGGAATTAGCCGAAAAGAAAAAAAGAGAATTGGACAAAGCAAGGGGAATTAAGATTGAGGGAAGGGCGCCAAAGCCGATAAAATCGCCGTTACTTATTAAAACGATTCAATTAGCGTTTTTAGAAGGGGTAATAAACGAAGTAGAATTTTGCAGAAGATTAGAGATAAAACCCCAAAATATGGCGGCGTACCTGCAATGATAGTACTGCTTGATACAAGTTCGTTGTTATCATTAGTACGGTATTATTTACCATTCGACAACCAAAACAAATTACTCAATTATTTCAAACAAAGGATCATAGCAAAAGAAATAGTTATTCTGGAGACCGTGTATAAAGAATCAAAATTAGTTGTCTGCGGAATAATTGTAGAGAGATTAGATTTTTTAAATGACAAAAAACTTAGAACCAAAACCGATGACTTACTGCCTGATAAAAAATATTTTAATCGGTTGGAAAATGAATTTTGTTATGGAGCGCGAAAAAACTCTTTAACTCCTTCCGAATTCGAAAGCAGAAAGAAAGCGTTTTTGGAATCCGCAGATTCAAAACTTCTTTTGTATTGCTTACAACACAAGGATGAAATAGATTCTGCCAATTATGTTATTGTAACGGAGGAAACGGTAAGCAGTAACGATAATAAAGCTTTTAAAAAATATTATCCCAATAATTTAAAGAGGACACAATGAAATATCTTTTGCTTTTCTCCATTTTTGCCCTGGCTCTGGGCTGTAAAAGTGAATCAACAACACAACAAAAAGGTGATATCGTGACGCAATACATGAACGGAAAAGATTCGGTAACCGTTGCCGTAATCAAAACAACAATGGGAACAATCGAAATTTTGCTTTTCGATAAACACGTTCCGAAAACGGTGGAAAATTTTGTAGGACTTGCACAAAAAAATTACTACAACGGAATTATTTTTCACAGGGTGATTGATAATTTTATGATTCAAGGCGGCGACCCGACCGGCACCGGCAGTGGCGGCGAAAGCTTCTGGGGCAAAGCATTTGAAGATGAATTTAATTTGGAATTGAAACATGAAACCCCCGGTTTTTTATCAATGGCTAACGCCGGACCAAACACAAACGGGAGTCAATTTTTTATTACGCTCGTTCCGGCTCCCTGGTTAGACGGGAAGCATAGCATCTTCGGTCACATGATAAAAGGAATGGAAGTCGTTCAAGCCATCGGGAAAGTTGCCGTTACACAGCCGTTTAATAAACCGGTTGTTGATGTAGTTATGGAATCGGTAACGCTAGAAAAAAGATCGGTTGAGAAAAAAGTCGAAGTGAATCCAAACGGAAAACATTCACATAAAAAATAATGGCGAAACAATTCTTTCAAGATATTTCTGAAATTCAAAAGCACTGTAAGTTGAAGAAATTTTCCCCCGTCTATTTTCTTGCGGGGGAAGATTCGTTTAGTATTACTGAAGCTGCCGAAGCTCTTGAAAAAGCAATTGCGCCTTTGCTTACAAGTGAATTTGATAAGCAAATTTATTTTGGAAGCTCATCAACCATAAGCGAAGTGATTGGTTTTGCTCAATCGTTTCCATTCGGCGACGGAAAGAAATTCATTCTTGTAAAAGAGTTTGAAAAAATGAAAGAGGAAAAACCGTCGGGCGCTGCTTGAACGTTACGCAAAAAACCCGCCCGAATTTTCTGTTCTTGTTTTCCTTTTTAATGGAACAATAAAAACTTCTGAAAAAGGATTCTTAAAAGTTCTTGCCGAACATGATTTTATTTTTGAAGCCAAAGCGCTGAAGGAAGTCTCGCTTGTAAATTGGATTACGCAATATGCTGATCTTCACAAAAAGAAAATCGCCAGAGTTGATGCGGAGTTTCTTCTAAGTCTTGTTGGAGAAAATCGCGGGATGCTTGAGATGCAGCTTGAGAAAATATTCGCATCGCTCGGTGAGAATAATGAAATTACTTTTAAAGAGATTGAGGCAAATGTTGTTTCAACAAAAGAGTATTCAATTTTTAATTTGCAGGATGCGATCGGGGCGCGGAAAAAAACCGAAGCGGTAAAAATCGCTTTTCAAATATTAGAGAAGGATGGGATCATTCTCTTGCTTGCAATGCTGAATAAATATTTTACTTCTCTCATGCAGATTCCCGAAATGCTTGAACAAAAACTTCCCGAACAGATGATTGCAAGAGTTGTAGGAACTCATCCTTATTATTTAAAAAATTTTGTCGCTGCAAGAAAACTTTTCAGCGATGCCAAACTTTTAGAAATCAGTAAAGTTTTATTCGACTCCGACGTTGCCGTAAAATCAACATCAGCCGACCACAAAACAATTCTTCTTCTTTTACTTCAAACGATCTTTAGCGAATAAGAAGATAGACAACAACCGTTGCGACCGCGCCAGTTGCGTTCCAAATCTTACTTTTTGAATTAAACATTCCGACCGATACCGCGAGCCAGATGAACGCAAAGGACAGACCCGGCAGAGAAAACATTTCAAACATTTGCGGCGGAGCTTGATTAACCGCGCCAAGTTCAAATAACCGTTTAACCGGGACTAAAAATAATCCATACAAACTAAACGAGATGAGCGTAAATATTGCGAATGTATTTGCCTTTGAATGAGCTTCGAAATAGGATAATCCAATACGGATACTGAGTAGCAGCCCGAAAAAAAAATTAGCGTTAAAGTTGAACTAATGGAGACCGGAACGAATCCCCAAAATTTCGTTTGCAGTGTTTGTCCCATTGGAATTTGAGTAATCGAATTATTGCTTCGGAGGAAAACTTGGTACAAAATTTCGGTTCCTGGATTTGGCGGCGGAATTGAGCAGGAAAGAAATCTCTTTTCTTTTTTTAACTGAAGCGTATCATATTTAAAGGCATTGCTTTTATGCCAAACAACAAATCCGTTTAATGAATTAACATCTGTTCTAAGGGAAATTTTTAAGTCTTCATTACCGTGGGAAATTTTATTAAAAGCACAGGTAACTTTTTCTCCGCTTACCGCAATTGTGCCGGTAACAGGGTAATCGGCAGAGGTTACGCTTTTAAAATAACTAAGCAGAACGGCAAGCAATATTGCCGACAGCCAGAGGATCAATTTTTGTTTCTTTTCCATTACTCTTTTCTTTTTAAGGAGTAAAATTACAAAATTCTATACAGCATCTTTGGGAATCGCAATAAAAAAAGCGGACTCATTTATAAGTCCGCTTTAAAAAATATCAGCATGCTTAGAGCTGCTTCATCAATTATTTGCAATAAACTTCTTCTGAAGTCGCCTCGATTAATTTCGCAAAATCCATCTTTGCATACTTTTCAACTTTCTTAATATCTATGGTTAGCTTATCAGCAACACCTTTACCATACGCCGGATCAGCATTGTAAAAATGTGCAAGCTGCCGAATCTGTATTCGTTCGGGAACATCATTCATCGCAGCATAGATATTATTGAACAATTGCTTTTTCTGATCTTCATTCATTAATCTAAAAAGCTCTCCCGGTTGAGTATGATCATCATTACCTTCGCGATGATCATAACGATCCGCGTCGCCGGAAATTTTTAACGGTGGTTCAAGAAAAGCCGGGTCTTCTTTCGGTCCGCCAAAACTATTCGGTTCGTAATTTACAGCACCGCCAGAGTTGCCATCAAACCTTAATTTCCCATCCCGGTGATAAGTATGAACTTCACTGTGTGGCTTGTTGACCGGAAGCGCTGCATAGTTGGCGCCAATTCTATAACGATGTGCATCTGCGTAAGACATTATTCTCGCTTGCAGCATTTTATCGGGTGAAAAACTTATACCCGGCACAATGTTAGACGGCTCGAAAGCTGCCTGCTCAATCTCGGCAAAATAATTTTCGGGATTTCTGTTCAGTTCAACAATACCAACTTCAATTAACGGATAATCTTTATGATACCAAACTTTAGTCAAATCAAACGGATTGAATTTAAATTTCTCTGCTTCCTGTTCCGGCATTATTTGAATCATAAATCTCCATTTTGGATATTCACCTTTTTCAATTGCATTGAAAAGATCACGCTGTGCGCTTTCTCTATCTTTTCCAATAATTTTTTCGGCTTCATCATTCGTCCAGGTTTTTATTCCCTGTAAAGTTTTGAAATGAAATTTAACCCAGTACTTTTTGTTATCAGAGCTGATAAAACTATACGTGTGACTTCCATATCCATTAATAAATCTGAAACTTTGCGGCAGTCCTCTATCGCTGAATAAAATTGTAACTTGATGAAGACTTTCCGGAGACAGCGACCAGAAGTCCCACTGCATAGTGTTTGACCGCATATTTGTTTTGGGGTCGCGTTTTTGCGTGTGAATAAAATCGCCAAATTTATAAGGATCACGGATGAAGAAAACCGGCGTATTATTACCGACCATATCCCAATTGCCTTCTTCAGTATAAAACTTAAAAGAAAATCCTCTCACGTCGCGTTCAGCATCGGCAGCGCCTCTTTCACCGGCAACGGTCGAGAATCGCGCAAGCATAGGAGTTTGTTTTCCAACTTTGTTAAAAAGTTTTGCTTTTGTGTATTTCGTTATATCGTTTGTAACTGTAAACGTACCGAATGCACCCGAACCTTTAGCGTGAACAACTCTTTCCGGGACCCGCTCGCGATTAAATGTTGCCATCTTTTCAAGCAGTTGATAATCCTGCATAAGCACTGGACCGCGTTTTCCTGCGGTGATAGCATTTTGATTATCACCAATAGGATTGCCCTGTACGGTAGTCAACTTTTTTTTGTTAGCCATAGTATTGCTCCTTTTTTTTGAAAATTATTTCCTTTGAGTTCCTTCGTGAAATGCTTTGTGATACTTTGTGGTAAATCTTTTTTTTTACCACAAAGAAGCGCTAAGTTCATCACAAAGGCACACAAAGAAAGCATTAGTTAGTCAGTCAATAAGAAAATTTTATTTCTTTTCGATTAATGATTTCAACATCCAAACGTGTTTCTGATATCTCTCTGCTGTGCCATAAAGTTTGCCGGCAGTAATTTCATCACCAAATTCCTTTTGAACTTTTAATCCTGCTTCATTAATTCTGGAAGCTAAGAAATCATAATCATCAGAAATTTTTTCAGCCATATTAAATTGATCCGGATAATTGCCGGCAGCTTCTTCTTTTAATGCAGATAATTTTAGGAACTCACCCATTGTGCCGGGAGCATTTAATCCGTAGGTTCTAATTCGCTCGGCGGTTTCATCTACATCCAAAGCTAATTCGTTGTAAAGTTCTTCAAATTTTATGTGCAGCGTGAAGAACATATTTCCGGTTATGTTCCAGTGATAATTTCTTGCTTTTGTATAGAGCAAAAATTGATCAGCTAAAATTGGTTTTAGCAATTCTGCTATTTTTAATTTTGATTCGTTGTTTATTGCATTTTTCATTTCCGATTTTCCTTTAATTGATTGAATTGTTTCCATTTTACGCACAATGATTATGCCAAAAACAGAGCGGTGTGTATTCAACTGAAATCGCATTATTTGAGAACGAATCAACAATTAATTTTTATTTGCAACGATATATCGTAATTTACATCAACGAAATATCATCATTAACGAAATATCGGTGATAAAATGACAACACAAGAATTAATTCAAAAAAATTTGCTTTTGCTTTCTCCTCAAAAAACTATGGAGATTGTTCTTGATGCTATAAGTGAAATTATCCCTTATGAACTTGCGGTGATTCTTAGTAAAGAAACCAACAACAATTTAAAAGTGAGATATGCACGCGGACCTTTAGCGTCAGAAAAATTAAAAAGTTTTGAGTTGTTAATCAAGCAACATCCGGATATTGAAGAAGTACTGCAAACGGGAAAAGTAAAATTGGTTGAAGAAACAAACGACCCGAATCATAACGATACTTACGATGAAGTGATGGATTTACCAACCGGACATTCGTGTATGCTTGCACCGCTTAGGATAAATGGAGAAACACTTGGACTGATGACCCTCGATCATAGTCATTGTGCTATGTTTACTCCACAACGAGTTACGATTGCAAACTCGCTGACCAAATTAATTGCTCTCGCACTTGCACAAGCAATGGCGACTGATTCTTTGTTGAATGAAAAAGAAACTTTGATTTTTGAAAGAACTTCTCTCATCGGTGATATCTCTTCTGTAGTTGAAGGACTTGTTGGGAGTTCCCCTGCGTGGATTCAAGTAATTGAAAAAACAAAACTCGTTGCGCCAACAGAATCTCACGTAATGATTTTAGGTGAGACCGGAACCGGAAAAGAACAAGTTGCAAAAGCGATTCATACTTTATCAAAAAGAAATACAAAACCATTCATCACTTTGAACTGCTCAGCATTGAATTATAATCTTGCCGAGAGCGAATTATTCGGGCACGAGAAAGGCGCTTTTACCGGAGCCGTTTCTGCAAGGCGGGGACGATTTGAATTAGCTGACGGCGGTACATTATTCCTTGATGAAATTGGTGATCTGCCATTCGATATTCAACCAAAACTTTTACGCGCAATTCAAGAAGGCACTTTTGAAAGATTAGGAAGTGAAAAAACCATTCACGCCGATGTTAGAATTATTTGTGCAACAAATGTTGATCTTGAAACAAGAGTGAAAGAAGGGAAATTCCGTGAAGATTTATTTTACCGGTTGAATGTTTTCCCGATCACTCTACCGCCATTAAGATTGAGGAAAGATGATATTTATCTTTTGGCAAATTATTTCCTCGAAAAACTTACACAAAAATTTACTGATAAAAAATTAGCGCTTTCTAAAGAAGCAGTAAAAGTTTTAAGAGATGACCTCTGGCACGGCAATGTACGTGAGCTTCAGAACACCCTTGAACGAGCTGTAATCTTAAGTAAAGATGGAACGATCAAACCAACTCATTTAATTTTTGAAAAAGAGTATCCGACACAGAAAAATGCTGAAGGAGATAAATCTCTCATTGGTTCACTTGATGAAGAGACAAAAAAAATAATAAAAAAGGCACTTGAATTAACAAATGGAAAAATTTATGGTAAAGATGGCGCCGCCGATTTACTTAAAATGAAACCGACCACTTTGCAGAGTAAAATGAAGAAGCTGAAACTATAAATGGCTGCATTTTTTCCATTGAAAAAAACTAAAGGGAAAAATGAATAATGAATATCGAACACTCGCCACTGACGGGCAAACGGGGAATTTCGAATGATGAAGTTGATTATTTATTATTGACCAAAACCCATTTATCTCCTCCCATTTTTTTAATGAATCGGCGCTTTATTTCCCAAATCTCTTCCCCCAATTTTCCGTATATTTACACCATGAATTTGTACCAAAAAAACAGCAGCATCCCAATTTGATTTAGAAAAGGCATCTCCACGCCTCTTTTCATAAACAATTCCAATTAACTATAGAAGAAAATAAATTAGTAGTCTATGAGTCTTTCAAAAGAAATTCAACGAAGAAAAACCTTTGCGATTATCAGTCACCCGGATGCGGGAAAAACCACGCTGACGGAAAAGCTTTTGCTCTTCAGCGGGGCAATACAAATTGCCGGCGCGGTGAAATCAAATAAAATTAGAAAAACCGCTACTTCGGATTTTTTAGAGATTGAAAAACAGCGGGGAATTTCAGTCGCTTCTTCCGTTCTTTCATTCAACTATCATGATTATAAAATTAATCTTTTGGATACACCCGGTCATAAAGATTTTGCCGAAGATACCTACCGCACGCTAACCGCTGTTGACAGTGTTATCCTCGTTATTGACTGCGTTAAAGGCGTTGAGGAACAAACTGAAAAACTGATGCAGGTCTGCCGCCTGAGAAACACTCCCGTCATCATTTTTATAAACAAACTTGACCGTGAGGGAAGAAACCCGATTGAACTATTAGACGAAATTGAAGAAAAATTAGCGATTAGAGTAAGACCGCTATCGTATCCTTTCGGGATGGGAATGAGTTTTAGAGGCGTCTATAATATTTATGATAACACGTTCG
>Ga0210041_1004490_pt1 | contig 10271 bp, 14 predicted proteins | sample CryGeymeta201503_FD_183973 | JGI IMG/M metagenome (GOLD analysis project Ga0210041, IMG submission 183973) | Groundwater microbial communities from Crystal Geyser aquifers in Utah, USA - Crystal Geyser metaG 2015-03 (SPAdes) (version 2) | ecosystem: Environmental > Aquatic > Deep subsurface >... | reverse complement strand
AAAATCTTCGCCGGGATGACCGCTCCCATAATGTTGTACCTCCCCGAGTCCTGGAAAACCCGTGTAGATACACCATCTCTGGGGTGTCGGTCATCTCATTTCTCCGTAGGATTTACCGGAAGAGCCATTAACTGCTGCCTATTTGTTACGGGATTTGTTGCGCATCCGGCAAACAAGAGGCTCACCAGTATTGCACAGAACAATTTTTTGATCACAAGGCCGCCCAGGAGCCTGTCGGACTTAAAGGAAATCGGCTGCAAAACCGGCAAATGGGGTAAGCAGGGATGGGCGGCTTTATCGCCCAACTCGCAAAATCTGTCCTCGCCCAGCCGAATTCTTCGCTTCGATTCTTCAAGTCAGACAGGCTCCTGGGAAAATGGTCAAGGAAAATCAATTCTAGCGCCATATTCAAAGACAACATCAATAATGACGCCGACAGCAACGGCGGCTCAAAGGTCGCCATTTTTGTTTCTGGACTCTTCGCTGAAGGTCTGCTTCCGGCTGGCTTAAAGGACCGCTCAGGGTCGGTTTCTGCCTGCCGTCACTGGCAGTTACGCAAAGATTGCCGAAGAAGAATCCAGGCAGCAGAGCTGGTTATTCGCTGACGGAACCACGCCCGCGCTTGGTTTCGCCGCGCCGGCTCTTTTCATCCAGCCTGCGCCTTCTCGATGCCTTGGTCGGTTTGGTGGCGATGCGCGGCTTGGGCTTTTCGGTGGCGTGGCGAATCAGCTCCACCAGCCTCTGAATCGCGTCCTGCCGGTTGCGATCCTGCGTGCGATGACGCTTGGCATCGATCAGCAACTCACCCTCGTTGGTCAGGCGGTTGCCTGCCAGTTTCATCAGACGGGCACGCACATCCTCGGGTAGCGAAGGAGAACGCGCCACGTCAAAGCGCAACTGCACCGCCGTCGACACCTTGTTGACGTTCTGCCCGCCCGGCCCGGAAGCGCGGATGAACTGCAATTCGATTTCGTTTTCGCCGATGGCGAGCTGTGAAGTAATCCGGATCATGCTCGTCATGGTAACCTGAATGCGCTTCGCCAATCGACCCTATTCTTATGCGCGTTTCAGGAGAGTTTCTCTGTCTTGTGTCTGCAACAGACTTGGCCTGTTCCCATCACCCCCAGTGAATCCATCCATTCGCTTTTCTCGTGAAGTCTCTCGGCATCAAGAGTGTCACGCAACGTGCGGTCGATAAAAATCCCATTGGGATGCAAAGCCTGGGCATGATTTTGTTTGGCCCATTCGGCATCTTTTTCCAGGAAACAGTGCCCCTCTATGCATCGACAAAAAACCTTTCCTTGATCCACTCTTCGCCACCCCCTCAACTCGAACATAGAGGCTGGTTGCGTGCGCATGTCACACTCCAGCTACTCACACACGGCATCCATATACTTCTACGCCCCGATATTCGCGGCCTGGAGATCTCTCCTATGCTTCCGGCAATACCCATATATTTTACAGCTTACCAAATTATAGCCAATGCCGATAGATAAAAAACACCCTATTGCGATTTAAGGCGACATAGCCGATACCGATACAATAATCGCCATGATGAAGGAACGCATCAAACAGGCGCGGCGGGAGCGAGGGTGGAGCCAGGTGGAGCTGGCGCGGCGCATGTCCATCACTCAACCCTCGGTGGCGGAATGGGAGTCGGGCCGCAAGGCGCCCAACATGAAGAACCTGGTGCGCTTGGCGAAGCTGCTCGACGTGGGGTTCGAATGGCTTTCCACCGGACGCGGCGAGGTACGCCCGCCGCCCACCCTTTATGAATCCGAAGTGGCGCCCGCCGAAGATTGGATGCTGCCCGAGGAACGGCGGCTGCTAAAGACCTTCGCGCGCCTCCAGCCGCGCCAGCGCGAAGCGTTGCTGGAGTTTCTGGAGTCTTTGGCATAGCCCCCCCGGATGAGACAGAAAAAATGCCAGCCCGGATAACTCCCCAAAACATTCTCGACTTCTGGTACTCGAAAGAGGTGCAAGGCCGCTGGTTTTCATCAACGCCGGTGCTGGATAAAAAAATACGGGACAAATTCGAGGCGCTGTGGCGCAAGGCCGCCGCAGGGGAACTCGACGGGTGGAAAGAGACGCCTGAGGGCTGCCTGGCCTTGGCCATCGTACTCGACCAGTTGCCGCTGAACATGTTTCGCGGCAGGGCGGAGAGCTTCAGAACCGAGCAACAGGCGGTCGGGATCGCCAAGCACGCCATCGACAAAGGCTACGACCAGCGCTTGCCGGCAGAGCGCTGGGCCTTTCTGTACATGCCGTTGATGCACAGCGAGAACCTGGCAGACCAGGATCTTTCAGTCAGGTTGTTCGATGCGGCGAAACTCGAAAGCAATCTGCGTTTTGCGCAACATCATCGGGAACTGATCCGGAAATATGGCCGCTTTCCTCACCGCAACAGCCTGCTCGGACGGCAAAGCACGCCTGAGGAAATCGAGTATCTTGCTTCCAGGGGGGCCTTTCTGGGCTAGGAGCCTGTCGGGCTTATGGGGATCGAAGCGAGAATTCGGCTGGGCGAGGACAAATTTTGCCGGTTTTGCAGGTCAATAGTCGTTCTATTGACCAAAAAAACGGTGAAATATGTACCGCCCAGGCGGATTCGCAGCCGATTCATCATAAGTCCGACAGGCTCCTAGCACAGCTATCCGTGAAAATGACGCCGAGACATGCCCAAGGCGGCAGTGTCTCCAGTCTTTTCCCTTGAAAGCATCTCCCCTTCTTCTGGGAGAGATGACTCAGTGGCTGAGCAGGCGCTCGCCGAACCCCTGAAATGGGCCGAGCGGGTTCTTGTTTTCCTCGCGTTCGTGAATGGCCGGCTGGCCGCCGGTCAGCTTGTAGACGACCAGGTCATCCTTGATCAGGATGACGCCGTTGAAGCGCCAACCGGCAATATCCACCTTGCGTTCGAAGTTAAAGACATCGGCCCAGAAATTGCCGTAGCGGTTACGTTTCATGACCCGTTGGTCTATCTCGTAACCCTTGCAGGCCGTTTTGGCCGAAATGCACTCCTGCACCCCGGGATCGAGGTCGGACGCATTGATCGTCGGACTCGGAATGAAGCGGCGCAACACATCGGAGTAATTCAGGATGGTGACGTTCGGATTCGACTCGGGATCCAACTTGAGTTGCTTGAGCGCTTCGACGGTGGTTTGGTGCGGGATGATTTTATCGAAGGTCTGCTGCGCCTCCCAGAAGGTCTGCCAAGGCCCTTCTGTCTCCGTTTCTCCTTTGGGCAGCAGCGAACTGCATCCGCCGAGGTACAGCGGAAAGAAAATAATTACAAGCCAAGCCGTTGCTCGCGGTACAGACATATTCTTTTTCTTTCCCTCGCTTTGATAGTTAATTCTAGCAGCCTGTCGGACTTAAAGGAAATCGGCTGCAAATCCGCCTGAGCGGTTCATATTTCGCCGCTTTTTTAGTCAATAGAACGACTATTGACCTGCAAAACCAGCAAAATCTGTCCTCGCCCAGCCGAATTCTCGCTTCGATTCTTCAAGTCCGACAGGCTGCTAGCACTTCATTTTTTTGTCATTCTCACTTAACTGGGATTATCTGAGCTTGGTCGTGTTTTCCGGATTTCTCTTGCGGAAACACACTGCAACTACGGATAATAACGTGGACTGGTTTGTCCACGAAGGGCTGATTGCCGACGGGGAGAAAGCGCGCGACAGCTGGCGCGCACTGTTCGCCGAAACGCTGCTACTCTGGGAAGAGACAGAAAAAAGGAAATCATGACGCACACTGCGCGATGAGAGACCGCTTCGACGGGCTGAATAGTCCTGACCCTAGCTAATCCTAGCTAATCGTAAAGCGTTAAATTTTTTTTAATCAACTTTGGAGAGAAAATCTATGAAAATGCGCTTGGTTACCCTCATTTTCGGGCTGTTGCTTAACCTAAATGTTTACGCCGCCAACCCGATGGTGGAAATAAAGACCAATCTTGGCAGCTTCACACTCGAACTCTACTCGGACAAGGCACCGAAGACGGTTGAAAATTTCCTTAAATACGCCAAGGGCGGCTTCTACAAAGGCACGGTGTTCCATCGCGTGATCGATAACTTCATGATCCAGGGCGGCGGCTTCGATACCGGGCTGCACGAGAAGGAAACCTTCTTCCCGATCCAGAACGAGGCCACCAACGGGCTGAAAAATGAAATCTACACTATCGCCATGGCACGCACCGCGAATCCGCATTCCGCTGCCGCGCAGTTCTTCATCAACACAAAGAACAATGCTTTCCTCGACCACACCGCGCCGAACCCGCGCGGCTGGGGCTACGCGGTGTTCGGCAAGGTGGTGAAAGGCCAGGAGGTGGTCATAAAGATTTCCAAGGTGAAAACCGGGCCGCGCGACACTATTCCCTCGGACGTACCGCTGGAGAATGTGGTGATCGAGGACGTAAAGGTGCTGCCATAGGCCAGTTGATTTCCATCCTGGAACGCCACGTCTCCTGTTCCTCCCCCTTCAAGGGGGAGGTTAGGTGAGGGATGGGGTCGGTATCCATGGAATCTACCCTAACCCCATCCCAGCTCTCCCCCTTGAAGGGGAGGGAGAAACCTGTGTCTCTGTGGTGAGCTGTTTTTTCTAGGAAATTCGATGTCCGCCGCCTACACCTGGCCCTCCATCCTCGGCATTGTCCGCGAGCACAAGAAGGATTTGATCAGCGCCCATGTCGTCGCCATCCTGGCGGCGGTGGCGAGCGTGCCGATTCCGCTCCTGATGCCGCTGCTGGTGGACGAAGTGCTGCTGCACCAGCCCGGCCGAATGGTGGCGTGGCTGAACAGCCACACCCTCGCCACCTGGCACGGACCGGTGCTGTATATCGGCGCGGTGCTGGCGGTGACGCTGGTGCTGCGGATGACAGCGCTGATCCTGGGCGTATGGCAGGGCCGCAGCTTCACCCTGATCGCCAAGGACGTGGTCTTCCGCATGAGGGAGCAGATGCTGCTACGTTTAAGCCGCATCGCCCTGTCAGAGTACGAAACGCTGGGTAGCGGTGCGGTGGCTACCCACTTCGTCAAGGACCTCGATGCGGTAGACAATTTCATCGGCGCCTCGGTGTCCAAATTCCTGGTGGCGCTGCTGTCCATCATCGGCATCGCCGCCGTTCTGCTGTGGATGCACTGGCAACTGGCGCTGTTCATCCTGCTGCTCAATCCAGCCGTGATCTATTTCACCACGGTGCTGGGCAAGCGCGTGAAAAATCTGAAGAAGCGCGAAAACAGCGCCTTCGAGCTGTTTAGCCAGGCACTCACCGAAACCCTGGATGCCATCCAGCAAATCCGCGCCATCAACCGCGAACGCCACTACATTGCCCAAGTGATCGACCGGGCGCGCGACATCCGCACCCATGCCGCCGCTTTTTCGTGGAAAAGCGATGCGGCCGGGCGGCTGTCCTTTGTCGTATTTCTGTTCGGCTTCGACATATTCCGCGCCATCAGCATGCTGATGGTGGTGTACTCCGATCTCAGCATCGGCCAGATGATGGCGGTGTTCGGCTACCTGTGGTACATGATGGGGCCAGTGCAGGAAATCCTCGGCATCCAGTATGCTTTTTACGCCGCCAAGGCGGCGCTGGCACGCATCAACCGCCTGCTCGAACTGAAGGAAGAGCCGCATTACCCACACCTGAAGGACCCCTTTGCCGGCAAGGACACCGTCGGCGTCGAGGTGAAGAACGTCTGCTTCAGCTACGGCGACACCCCGGTGCTTAACGGCGTCAGCCTGAAAATCCGGCCGGGCGAAAAGGTGGCATTGGTCGGCGCTTCCGGCGGCGGCAAATCGACCCTGGTGCAGGTGATTCTAGGGCTCTATCCGCCCGACTCCGGCACGGTAAATTTCGATGGCGTGCCGATGACCGAAATCGGCATGGAAGTAGTGCGCAGTCATGTCGCCACCGTGCTGCAACATCCCGCCCTGTTCAACGACACGGTGCGGATGAATCTGACCCTGGGCCGCGAACTCACCGACGAACAGCTCTGGCAGGCGCTGGAAGTGGCGCAACTGGCCGATACCGTGCGCCAACTGCCGGAGGGCCTTGGCACCCTCGTCGGCCGCCAGGGCGTGCGCCTTTCCGGCGGGCAGCGCCAACGCCTGGCAATCGCGCGCATGGTGCTGTCCGATCCCCGCGTCGTCATCCTCGACGAAGCCACCTCGGCGCTCGACGCCGAAACCGAAGCGAAACTGCATGACGCGCTACGCGAGTTCCTGAAAAACCGCACCACCCTGATTATCGCCCACCGCCTCTCCGCAGTGAAACAAGCCGACCGGGCCTACGTGTTCGATGGCGGCCAGATCATCGAGGAAGGCAGGCACGATGAGCTGATCCGGGGCGACGGACTGTACAGCCGGCTGTATGGGCGGTTGCAGCATTAAGGCAGCCAATATTGCTCGATTATGCACCATTTTATGCATCATTTGATGCTATAATTGATGCGTAAACTCAAGGAGCGGCGATGCGAACCACGATTACCCTGGACGACGAATTGCTCGCAAGGGCGCAAGATATTACTGGCAAAACCGAGCGCAGCGACCTTATCCATGAGGCATTACGCGCTTTGATTGCGCGTGAAGCGGCCAAAAGACTCGCAATGCTGGCCGGAACCCAACCCGATGCAGTCAACATTCCGCGTCGGCGCGAGAAAATGCATGATTCTCGTTGACACGTCGATCTGGATCGATTTCCTGCGCGGGTCTGGCCCACTACAGGGCATGCTAAACCGCAATGAGGTTTACACGCACCCGTTTATCATCGGGGAATTGGCATGCGGCAATCTGCCAGACCGAAAAAACACTCTTCAACTCTTGCAGGAGTTGCCCACCGTGCGGACAGCACAAGAAAAAGAAGTGCTGTTTTTCATCGAAAAACACCGTCTCATGGCTCGCGGCATCGGCTATGTTGACGTGCATTTACTGGCCGCCGCCGCGTTGAATACCTGCAAAATATTAACGCGGGATAAGCGATTACATGTTGTGGCAGATGAATTGGCGCTGGCTTATTATCACGCACATTAAAAGAATGAGGCTCTGTCACCAAGGAAACCCGCGTGGGGTGTAGGGCGTCAATAAGCGAAGCGCATTGCGCCGTATTCGATAAACATTCCTGATTAGTTACATTCCTCAGCCAGCCCATCAATTGGGTATTTTGACCCCCAAAAAGGGCCGAACAAGATGGGTAAGCCCATCTTTTTTGACTAGATTTCGTTTCAAAAGCTGGCCGGTTGCGCCTAGCTGAGGAATGTAACTAATCAGGTAAACATTACGGTGCAATGCGCTTCGCTTATTGCACCCTACATGAATTAAACAAGCGCATTCGTATTCACCGTCACGTAGCGCACCTCAAGGATTTCCAGCTCTTCCACTCCACCCGGCGTGCGCAGCGTCACCATGTCGCCCTCGCGCGCCTTGAGCAGTGCACGCGCCAGCGGCGAAACCCAGCTGATCATACCCCGCCCGGCATCGGCCTCGTCCACGCCGACGATGCTGTAGGTATGCTCATCGCCATCCCGGCCGCACACCGTCACGGTGGCGCCGAAGAACACCTGGTCGCATTCCTCGCGCGCGCCGGAGTCGACCACCTCGGCGTTGTCCAAGCGTTTGGAGAGAAAGCGGATGCGCCGGTCGATCTCGCGCAGCCGTTTCTTGCCGTAGATGTAATCACCGTTTTCCGAGCGGTCGCCGTTGGAGGCGGCCCAGGTGATGGTCTGCACCAGCACCGGACGCTCCACCTTCCATAGCTGGTCGAACTCGTCCTTGAGGCTCTGGTATCCCGCCGGGGTGATGTAGTTCTTCAGCCCCAGCGGCAGTTGCTGCGCCGGCTCGAGATCTTCCTCTTCAGTGTCGTCGTTCTCGCGGGTAAAAGCTTTGCTCATTGATTCTGTTCCAGTTCTTCCAGCGCCTCGGCGGCGGTCTCGCGCACCTCCCTGTCCTCGTCGTCGAGACAGGCGCGCAACCAGGGCGCTACTTGCCGGCCGCCGATCAGCGACAGGAAATGGCAGGCGTCCGCCCGGGTGAGCGCGTCGCCATTCCTGGCCAGCGCCCCCAAATCGGGGATCATCGTTTCGGCAAGTCCGCTGCCGCTTAGTTCCTCGAGCACCGCACCTATCCCCAGGCGCACCGCCATGCCGGCATCCGGCCTCTCCATCAGGCGTGCCAGCGCCCGCAGCCGGGCCGGCTCCTGCCGCGCCATCTCCTCCACCTTGGCGCGGCGGCCGCGGGTCAACATCTGAAAGAAATAGTCCGCCATGCCGTCGAGACTGTCGGCCCGTTCGGCCCAACGACGCAGTTCGGCTGGAGTCTGTTCACCCTCCAGCTCGAATGGGCCGATCCTCGCCCAGGGTACCGTTCTCACTCCCAGTTCTGCCGCGCGTTCCGGGTGAATCGCGGCATTAACCGCCTCCAGCCGCCCGATGACGCCTTCCTTGAGCAGGCCGCTCAAGCCCTCCAGCACGGCCGGGCAATGCGGGCAGCCGGGCGCAAGCAGCAGCAGGGCATCGGGAATAGCGTTTTGATTCATGGCGTTCACCTGATTACAGCCTCAACAGAGAGTAGACTATATTAGCACTTAATGATATTTTATCGAATTGCGCTAAGGAGTCAGATTCCATCCCCTGCGCCCACCATTTTTCTGGAGAAACAAGCATGGCAACCGTTGACCTTAACCAGGGCAATTTCGAGGAAACCATCATTGGCAATGACATCGTGATCGTGGATTTCTGGGCGCCGTGGTGCGGCCCCTGCCGCTCATTCGCCCCTACCTATGAGCAAATGTCGGAGAAACACCCCGACATCACCTTTGCCAAGGTCAACACCGAAGAGGAAACCGAGCTTGCCGGCCATTTCCAGATCCGCTCGATCCCGACCCTGATGGTATTTCGGGAAAAAGTGGTGCTCTATTCCGAAGCCGGTGCCCTGCCTGCCTCAGGGCTGGAACAGCTGATCGAACAGGTGCAGGGGCTCGATATGATGGAAGTGCACAAGCAGATCGAGGCCGAGGAAGCCAAGCGCTGCGGCTCAGGCTGCTCTTGCGGCTAGCGCAGCAAATCCGCAGCCTGGGCGAGATGACCGAAGCCGTGATAGGAAAGATTGACAGCAGATGGGGCATCAGATAAATCAGGATTCCAGGCGCAGCGTTTCACGCAACAGCGGTACGGTAATGGGGCGCTTGGTTTCGAGGGAGTAGCGGTCGAGCGTATCCAGCGCCCCCAGCAGAGAGGGCAGGTCGCGCCGCCAGTGGCGCAACAGATATTCCGCCACTCCGGCCCCGAGCCGGAAGCCGCAACTTGCGGCGTGGGCGTGCAGCGCCTGCACCTTCTCGTCGTCGCTGAGTCCATGAATTTGATAGACCAGCCCCCAGCTCAGCCGGGTCACCACATCCGGGCGCATAGTGAGCTGTGCCGGGGCGCACGGCCCGCTGGTCAGGAGCCTCCCCCTGCCTTCGCGCAGCCGGTTGTAAAGATTGAACAGCGCGATCTGGCCCTCACCGTCGAGCCGGTCAACATCGTCGAGCGCCACTGCGTCGTAACCGTCCAGACCATCCGGCAGCGCCGCGTCGCACTGCACGTAAACCGATTTCAACCTGCACCGCGAAACAACCTCCACAAAAGCATTCAACAAATGCGTCTTGCCGCTATTAGGCTCGCCCCATAGGTAAATAAAGCGCTCCGGTTGCGCGCCGGCGGCGCTTTCGCTCAGGGCTTGCAGCACTTCCGCATTGCGCCCGGCGACAAAATTGTCCAGCGTGGGGGTGAAGTCAGGGGAGATTTCGAGCAGTAGCTGTTTCATTATTTCAACGGAAAATCAGAAAATCAGGTTACCGGTATTTTAGCAGCTTGAGCAGCGCCTGCAGTGGTTCGTAAAAACCGGGTATGATTCGGCGTTTCATTCATTCTGCTTTCTCGCCGATGGATTTCACGGATTTGCTTTTCATCCTGTTGCTTGCCGCGCTGGCGGGATTCTGGCTCGACAGCCTGCGCGCCCTCGAAACCGCGCGCAATGCAGGCAAACGCGCCTGCAACAGCGCAGGCGTCCAATTTCTCGACGACACGGTGACCGTCACCGCCCTGACACTCAGGCGCGACGCAGTGGGGCACCTGGCGATACGACGAACCTATCGTTTCGAGTTCAGCGATACTGGCGATATACCAAGCAACTCTATACTTTACATATTTCGAAGGTTTGGAAATTTGGTGCCAAGAAAGATTGCAGTGCTGTGAAATGGATAGTTTGGGTTTGAGATAGGCAAGTCTGTATGGAGTTGGTAAAGG
>Ga0210041_1004444_pt1 | contig 10342 bp, 11 predicted proteins | sample CryGeymeta201503_FD_183973 | JGI IMG/M metagenome (GOLD analysis project Ga0210041, IMG submission 183973) | Groundwater microbial communities from Crystal Geyser aquifers in Utah, USA - Crystal Geyser metaG 2015-03 (SPAdes) (version 2) | ecosystem: Environmental > Aquatic > Deep subsurface >... | reverse complement strand
TTTTTTTTTTTTTCTTCAAGCTATTTGTTTTGGTACTTTTAGTTTTATTTGTTTTTCTATTTTATTTATGATATGTATTTATTTATCTTTTATTTATATAGCTTTATGGTTTCTTATTGGTGTTTATGGTTATAAATTGGAATTGTTCTTGTCTATTTTAGGTCCTGATAAAATTTTATCAAGTGTTAAAGCCGTACAAGCTTTAACTGGTCTTTCTTTAATTTCTATTGGAGGTATTCTTTATACGTATGATAGAAAAAAAAGAGCTGAATGTCCGGAAAAAATTTGCCCTTTTGGTAATTTTGAAATTTCTTTGAAAAAATTAGGTTTTTTCCCTACACGTACAATAGAAGAGTTATCTTTTGTAAATCGTGCATGTAATGATCGTATTTCTCATATTCCAGGAATGCCTCCTGTGCCTGGTAAAGAAAGAGATAGTTTTTTAGAAAAAAATAATAATTTATCTGATTATTTTACCGAAAAATGAGAAAATTCTGATAAATTTATCGCTGATGATTTATATTTAGCTTCTTCTTGTCGAAAAAGTTATATTCATTTAGCAAATGATGAAGATTTTATAGATTTTGCTACTTCAAGGGGTCAAGATCCTAAAGAATTAGCCTTTGTTTCTGTTCAAGATTACGCTAAAAAGGTAAAATTAAAGTTATTAGAAAATTCTCAGATAGGTATTTCTGTCCATGATACAAATTTGCGCTCTTTTAATTTGCATAAAAATTTTAACCCTAAAACTTTTAATACGGATGAAGGTTTTAAATTGCCAGAGGAACAACAAATTAATTTATCACAAGCAGATCAAATTGAATTTTAAATTTACTTATAATGTTTATTTTTTTAAATTTTATAAAATTATTTTATCATGTAGTTCGTATATTAAAAAAGTTATTAGGTTTATTTTTTTGACCTTTTTTTATTTTATTATTTTTAGGTTTTTTTTTAATTTTTATATTTTTAAATCATTTTATAATTAAAATTTATTTTATTTTAATTTTATTAATGTTTTTTTTTATGACTATGATTCGTTTAAATAGATTAATAAATAAACGTTCAAATTTATTTCCTTCAATAGCAAATATTATTTTTGTTTTATTATATTTCTTTGCTTATTTTTTATTGTTTGTATTTTTTTTAATTTTTTTAGATCATTTAAAATTTTTTCTCTTTTTACCTAAGCCTATATTATATTTTTTTAATTATTATTTTTTAGTAAATACTTTGTATTTAAATATATTTTTTTTTCTTATTTTTTTTGTAATTTTTATTTGGATTTATTTCGAATTTCATATTTAAATTCGAATTATATATTTTTTATTCGACTTAATTTTAATAATAAACAGATATAAATATACTTTATCCAATTTTTTTATTTTATTGTCAACTTTTTTGCAAACTATTTTATTTGTTAATATCTTTTTTATTCATTCTTTTCTAATTATTTTTAAGAATTTTATCTTAATGTGCGCCAACAAGACTGATTGGTAGAAGGTTGTGGTTGATTTTTTTATCTAATAAAGATGTACTTTATACGTTTACTTAAATATTTAGATTCAGTCTTTCCTTTTTATGGTATTCAAAATTTAGCTCTTATAAATTTTTTATTTGAAGCTTAAATTTAATTTTTATATTTTTGAATCTTTTTATAATTAAAATTTATATTTTTTTTATTATTATGATTCTTTTAAATAATATAAAATAAACTTAAATAAATTTTAATTTGAACCTTTATTTTATATGATTTAAATTATTATTTTTTAGTACTTACTTTGTATTTGTCTATATTTGTTTGTTTTTCCTATGTAATAATTTTTATTTGGATGTATTTTAAATTTCATTTTTAAATTCAAATTATATTTTTCTTTATTATTAAAATTTTAAATTAAATTAATTATTATTATATATGCGTTTGTGAGATAAAAGTTTATTATTATGGATTGCTAAAGCTAGTGGTGTTTTTTATATTTCTCCTTCAAATTTCAATTATTGATATAATTTTGGTATTTTAGCTATTTATTTTTTAGCTTCTCAAATTGTTACAGGTATCGTTTTAGCTATGTTTTATAATGCTAGTACGTTATTTGCTTTTGTTAGTATCATTAATATTAATAATGAAATTTATTTTGGATGATGAATTCGTTATTTACATTCAAATGGAGCTTCTTGATTTTTTTTTGTAGTGTATATTCACATTTTTAAAGGTATTTTTTTTGGTTCTTATTCTTACCCTCGACAATTCTTATGAATGTCAGGTGTTATTATTTGAGTTCTTATGATTGCTACTGCTTTTCTTGGTAAATTATTGCCAAAAATGAATTTTATTTTATATTAATTTTATGATTCCTTTTCTATTTTCTTATTATTATCCTTGAAATGTTGAAAAAATAAAAAAGGATAATAAAGGTAAATCTGGTGTTTATTTGGTTTTTAATAATATTACGTCTGATTTTTATATAGGTAGTGCTATTTCTAAAAATGAACAATCAAATCGTTTGTATATAAGTTTTCGTAATCATTTTTTAAATACTAAAAAAGTATCTAACATTTTTTTACAAAATTCTATGAAAAAATATGGTAAACAACATTTTTCTTTTCATATTCTTTCATATACAGATACAACGAATACACGTTTATTAGAACAGCAATATATTGAACAATATCAACCTAAGTTTAATTTTTTAGCTTTTGGTGTAGGTACTATAAATTATAAACATAATGATGAAATTAAATTAAAAATGTCTTTAAATTTTGGCCGTAAAAATAAAGCGCCTTGAAATAAAGGTAAAACTTTATCAATTTGTCAAAAAAATTTAATGTCTGAAAAAGCAAAAGAAAGACATATTAAATTAAAGTCTAAAAATTTTACCTACTTAGACAAGTTTAAAAATTCAGCATGTAAAGCTACTGTTGTTTATTCTGCAGATAATGGCGCTTTTATTGCTAAGTATCCTTCAGCCAAAGCTTTATGAAAAAATTATAATCATAAGGTTAGTTACCGTACTATAAGAAGATATTTAAAATTAGGTAAACCTTTATATAAATTAAATATAATTATAAAATACAATTCATAGTCCTAACTCGCTTTTTTAAGCTAACTTGTGTAATTTATACAAAGAAACAAGGGGTTTGAGTTAGATCAACCTGACGAGGTTGTGCGTTGTTTATACAACAAGGCTACATTTGTGAAAACGAGTCAAAAGGTAAATTTCTATGTGTAAAAACACATACCCTGAGACCGTCGGTTATGTATATGATCGCTACAGACTGGGTCACAGATGGGTACCTGAAATGGTGCTTAATGTACAGTCGGATTTCTCTCATTTTACCTAAAAATGACATAAGGCTTTTTAAAAGTACAGGGCCTTTCTCTTAGAAATTTTAAAATTGAAAGGATGAGAAATTGTATGTTTTACCTTGAGGTCAGATGTCTTTTTGAGCAGCTATGGTTATTACTAGTTTATTAGGAGCTATTCCTTTAGTAGGTCACGATGTCTTATTTTTATTATGAGGTGGTTATTCCATTGATAATATTACAGTTCATCGTTTTTATAGTTTACATTATACTTTACCTTTTGTTATTTTAGCTGTAGCTATTCTTCATTTATTTTTTTTACATGAATTTGGTTCCTCTAATCCTATGGGTTTAGTTTCTCGATTAGATAATATTCCTTTATTTCCTTATTATGGTCTTAAAGATTTTTTATCTATTGTTATTATTTGATTTTTCTTTTTTTTAATTATTTTTATTGCACCTGATTATTTAGGTCATGCTGATAATTATATCATGGCTAATTCATTAGTTACTCCTGCGCATATTGTACCTGAATGATATTTTTTACCTTTATACGCAGTCCTTCGTAGTGTTACTGATAAATTATTAGGTATTTTATTAATTGCACTTTTTATTTGTTGTTTATTATTTTTACCTTTTATTATGAAAAATATGATCATTCGTAGTGCTTCTTTTAAACCTTTCATGGCTTTTTTATTTTGATACTTCCTATGTGTTTGCTTAATGTTAGGTTGATTAGGTAAATTGCCTGTCATGGCACCTTATATTTTTATTGGTCAATCTTCTACTTTTTTTTATTTTTTTTTAATTGTTGTTTTATTTCCTTTAAATAATTTTTTTGAAAAATTTTGTTTTGATTTATTTGTTTATCGTTCTAAATATTTTGGTATTTTAGTTGATGATTTAAAGCAACCTTTTTCTGCAGATAACACTTCTGCTCTATTTGTTGATAATTCTTTAATTTCTTAAATTATGTTTTTATTACTAAGTCTTTCTTTTGTTTTATTTGTTATTGGTTTACTTGGTTTATTTTTATTTAGACGTCATTTAATTATTTTTTTAATTTCTTTAGAAATATTGTTACTATGTATTAATATAAATTTTATTACTTTTTCAGTTTATTTAGATGATTTTTTAGGTCAAATTTATGTTTTATTAATTTTAACAGTCGCTGCTGCAGAAACTGCTCTTGGTTTAGCTATTTTAGTTATTTATTATCGTTTGCGTGGTGGTATTTCTATTGATTTAATTACTTTATTAAAAGGTTAGTTTAAATTGTAAATAAAATAAATGTAGTTCTTTTTTTTATATTTACTTTTTTTTTTTGTTTTTTAGTAACTTTTTTTCTTTTTAAAAAACATTTCCATTTACCCTTTTAAATTTTTTTTATTTGCTTTTTTGGTTTTCCTGTAGTTTAATGGTAAAATTTTATTCTTCGAAAATAAAGATGTTGGTTCGATTCCAACCAGGATTACTTTTTTTTCTACTAATTTCCCCTATAAATGTAATAGGGGAATATTTTGGTATTGTCGTTTTTATTTTTTAAAAATATAGGTAGATCTCCTAGGAAGATTAATAAAAGAATTGAATAAAATATTATGTTAACATTTAAAAATTTTTTTGATAAAGTTAATAAATGATTTTATAAAGGTAGTATAGTCGATAACAGCGTAAAAACAAAAAGCGTTATCATTGAAAATAAGACTTCAACGTTTCAAAAAGGAAGTCTCTTAAAACGGAAAGAAACAGTCATTAAATCTGATATAGCTAATATTTTAGCTAAAAGTAATCAGATATTTGGCCTGCAAAAAGGTGATTTACAAAGTAGTCAAAATTTAATATTAACCTTCTATCCAGATAAAGATCATAAAAGTATTTATGAATGTCATATTTTATTTCCGGAAATAATTTCTCATTGAGACATAAAAAAAGATCATTTAGAAATTTATATAGAAAAAGGAAAACAAAAAGTACACTTTATTTATCCAGCCTATATATTCATTCAAAGTGAAATACAACGTATAAGTACTTGAGGTGAAAAAGAAATTTATATGTCAGGTTATAACGGTCGATGATTAGAAAATGATAAAGAAGTACAAAGTTATATCATAGAGTGCTTTAATACTATCCATGAAAACTATACTTTCGGTCAAGTCAACTATATGTCACTTATCTGACTAAGTAAGAGAAATAAAAAATTACATCCAAAAGTAAAGGAAGAAGCTTGAAAAAAATTAGGAAATAAATATGAAAATGAATACTAAATCCTTAATTATAGTAGCAGATATCGAAAGTTTTATTAAAAAAAATGCTCAGGAAAGAGCTTCTCATCATGAAGCTTTTTTATTAGGCTTATATGATGAACATGACTTCTCTATAGTCAATTTAAAAGAAGAAAAAAAAGATATGATTTCAATTATGATCAATTTTGTCGAAAAGCATAGAGATAAAGAAAAACAAGTTTATATTTATTTTCATAACTTATCTTCCTTTGATGGTTTATTTATTCTAAAAGAATTAACTCAGTTTAATTATAATTATCAAAAAATTATAAGAGATGGTAAAATATATGAATTAGCTCTTAAAATGAAGGATTATAGAATATTAATTAGAGATTCCTTTTTACTATATCCTAAGTCCTTAAAAAAAGCAGCAGAAGATTTTAATGATAAGTATTTTAAAGATGATTATCCTTTGAAAGAACTCCATTTAGACTATGTACAAAAACATGAAAAAGAATTAAAAGCTTATTTAAAAAAAGATTTACAATGTTTGTATGAATTCTTAATGCATTATAATAATTATCTTTTAAAAACATTCAATTATTCTATAACCTCAAATTTAACTTTAACTAGCTTGTCTCATAAATTATATCTTCAGCACTATTATCAAGGAACAATGCCTAAGATCACTAAAAGACAAGATATTTTCCTAAGACAAAGTTATAAAGGAGGTATTGTAGATATCTATAAACCGCAAGGTAAAAATTTAGTTCATTTGGATGTTAATGCTATGTATCCTTTTATTATGAAAAATCATTCCTTTGGTGATAGTTCATTAATCTTTTTAAGCAAATTAGAAAATATAGCACCGAATCTCTATGAATTTACCAAAAGTCATAGATCTTTTATTCGTGTGATTGTTATTTGTAAAGAACTCTATAGACCTCTTATCACCATAAAATGACATGAAAAAAATGTTCAGCCTGAAGGTTGCTTCGAAACAGTACTTTATAGTGAAGAAATTAAGTATTGCTTGGAACATTACCCTGAACACTATACTTTCAAATTTGTTGAAGCTTATTACTATAGTGAAGTTAAAGCTATTTTTAAAGATTACATTGATGATCTCTATGAAAAAAGACAAAATTATGAAAAGGGAGGAAAAAATCATTTAGCCTATGTGATCAAATATATGTTAAATTCTATTTACGGTCGTTTTGCTATTAAAAATGACACTAAAGAAACACACATAATAGAAAAAGATAAATTAGAAGATTTTCTTAATAATTATCCAGCGGAACTTGTCCTTACGCAAAATTATAAAGAATATAGTCAAATAATAAGCACAGTACCTGAACCTAGTCGTGATTTATTTTATAAAATATTTAAGCCCCGCGTGGATTTAGCTTCGGCTATTACAGCATTAGCTCGTATTCATATGCATGAACTTATGAAAAAGGTTACAGTCTATTATACAGATACAGATTCTATAGTCATCGAAGAAAAAGATTTACATAAATTGGAGGATTATATAGGCCCTAAATTAGGTCAATTGAAAATAGTTAACCATTGAGATGAAGCAATCTTTATAGCACCTAAAGTTTATGTTGCATTTAGTGAGAATAATTATCACTTTGTTGCTAAATCGATTAAAAAAGAAAGCCTTGACGGTAAAGATTTTTTTAAAATTTTAAAAGATAGATTAAAAAAAGATAGTGAACAAAATTTTCAAATTATTATTCCTTCTCAGATGACTAAAAGTTTACGTGATCAACGTATCTATCAATATTATGATTTGCAGAAAAATTATTACTTTAAATATGATAAAAGAAAAAAAGTATATAAAGATGATTTATGAGTAGATACATTACCATTAAATATTTACCGTAATTATATTATTTAACATAGATCGATTTATTTGCCATTTCAACATACATTTTTATTCTTTTATAAACTTATTGAATTTATCTTTTAAAAAATTTTGTAAAAGGTTTAACATATAATATATTTACTATTTTTTATTCTTTCTATAAAATTTATATCAGGGTTTTGTCAGTTTTTAATAATTTTTTGATCATTTTTGGTAAATATTTTTTCAATATTTATTTCGTTTATTTCTATAAAATGTTTAATAGGTTTATCTATATAAATTATTTCAATAAAAGCATTTATATAAATAATTTTAATTTTTAAGTAATATTTAGGTAAGGTATAAAAACAATCATGTACAGGTAAAATGGGTATATTTTCTTTTTTTGCTTGTAAAATAACTTTTATCATGATACGGCTATCTAGATGATGAATAAAATTGGGTAATAAGGCTATTGAATTTTTACTTTTATTTCATTCATTCTTGTGTGTCAAAAAATATATTGTATTGTTATCTTTTTTGAATGTACCTTTACTATCTTTATAATAATAAGGTATTTTTACGCGTTTTTTATATTCGTTTGTATATTTTTGTGTAACAAAATGTGAAGAATTTTTTAATTGATTGATTATTATGAATTCTTTATTATTTTTAATAATTTGTGTGGACATTTTTTTAAATAACGTTTTTATTAATACTATTGTTGGGAATTCTTTTTTAATGATTCTAATTAACGTTTGTAATATATACATATATATATTATAATAAACTTTACTTTCTTTATGTGTTCCTAAATATTCTTCTTTTAAAATATGATTAACCATTTTTGGTAATGACTCATTATATATATGTCATTATATATCGTTTAAATCTTTTTCTATTTGAATCTTTTAAATTGTTTACAAAATCTTCTTTTTTTGTATATGGAATAGTTTTTTTTTCCTCTTCTAATATATTATTTATATAATCATAATCCAAACTTTCTTTTAATTTTGTTGTTATAAAATCATAAATATCTTTTTTATGAGGGTCTTCTCCTAAAATAACATTTATTTGGATTAAAATGTTTTCAGAATTGGTTAAAGCTCCGATAATTTGTAATAAAGAAGCCGTGGCATCGAAGCCAATGAAACTTTCATTTTTATTTATATCATAATTTATTTGTTCTCATTTATTTAATTTTTTTTTAAGTTCATAATTTTTAATGTCATTTTTTTTGTTTACAGGTCTAAAAGCATTTCTAAAAATATCATGGTGTTGAAAATTTAATGGGTTATTAATACAATATAAACGACCTCGTCCATCGACAGCCCATTTTAAATAAATTTCTTTTTCTACAAATTTTTCTATTATATATAACGTAGACATAAATTGTGTCGCTAGGAAATATTCTTCTAAATTTTTTTGTCCCATATTTACTCGGTCTTCGTATAAAATCTTAAAATTTACATTTTTTGAATAAATTTTTTCTATTTCTTCGACATTTTTGTTTAATATATTATAAAAATATTCTTTAGAAATGTTTAAAGGGAGTTTTTGAATATAATTTAAAGCTTCGATATAAGGCTTTTGTAAATTAATTGTTATACCTTTAAACATTGATAAATATATCATTTTATGTATTTTTAGATTTTGTTTAGTAATTCATCTTGGTTTTTTAATGCTAGGTCCTACATAATTAAATAAAGCGCTCTTTGTTATTATTAGTTCAACCACTTTTTCATTTAACCTATAGGTTTTTATATGTTTATCCGTGACCTTTTCTAATAATTTAGATTCTTCTGCTAGAGCTAGTAAAAAAGATGTTAATTCTTTTATATTATAATCAAATATTTTTTCTTTTTTCAAGTATTTCAATGTAATCTTTTATTAACCAATTTATATTTTTATGTATTTCTCAAAATATTGAAGAAACTTTAATGTATATTTTATTTTTTTCATATATATTACTTTCTTTTGTTAATTTACTAATGCTCAATAATATCAGAGATAAAATTTGATCTTCTTTTATTATTTCTAGTTCTTTAAATTTAGTTAAAGGTTCGTTATCTATATTTTTCTTATATTCTTCTTTCATTATTTTTATAAAATAATCTAGAATATCATCCCTTTTAATAATTAACATTTTCCAAGGTTTGATTTTATCTATGGTTGGAATATTCTGCTGAAAATTAATTTCCTTTTTTTCTTCTATTTCTCTTAGAGCAATTTCTAAATCGTTTAATCCTTTTTCTTTTTCTATATAGGAGAAAAAACTAGTATCAGATAATTTTTCTTTTCAATATTTATATATTTTTATCAGTTTTAGCATATTTTATTATTTATATATCGTTATCTTCTCCCATATTAAACATGGTTTCTTTTGCGTAGTGTATTAGAAAATATAATCCTATATTAATGATAGAAGAAGGGCTTGGATTCACAATATTTGGAGCTAACCATTCGGGTAATTGTATTGCCCCTAAAATATGGTTTATATTTACTAAACCAAAATAACCTCCTACTGTTCCCGCTATGGCTAATCATCTTCTTCAACCAAAACCCGGTAAATAATTTAATAGATTAGTTAGGCGTTCTAAACGTGTATGATTATCTGCTACATTTTCTTGGACTCTTGTGGCCCTTTCTGAGTTAAGCTACACTACTCTTTCAGTAAAGGTAGCCCTATCTCTTATAGCAGTACCTACCTCTACACCTGTTACAACTAGATCGTGTACTGCTCTTACTGCTGGATCTTGATAAAATTCTTGATTTCCCTGGTAATTTCTATAAGTTCTTTCTCCGTCAGGATCTATTCGTTGAATAGGATCCATAAAAGGTGAATTAGGATAATCTGCAGCAGTGCGTTCTTCAGTAAAATCTTCGTTGGAATCTCTAAACGATCTATTAAAGTTCTAAAATGTTGTTCATTTCTACTTATGTCAAAATCATTAAGATAACAATCTA
>Ga0210041_1004412_pt1 | contig 10393 bp, 13 predicted proteins | sample CryGeymeta201503_FD_183973 | JGI IMG/M metagenome (GOLD analysis project Ga0210041, IMG submission 183973) | Groundwater microbial communities from Crystal Geyser aquifers in Utah, USA - Crystal Geyser metaG 2015-03 (SPAdes) (version 2) | ecosystem: Environmental > Aquatic > Deep subsurface >... | reverse complement strand
TTCGTGTAGGAATATAATTTCTTTTGGTCTTAACTTTATCTCGATTCTTTTCATAGTTATAGTCTATTGTTTCTGCAAAGATACGAAACTATAACTATGTTGCATAATTAAGTTGCTACTACACTAGTGTAGAAAATCCCTTCGCAGAAGGAGCTTCATTCTTTGTTATAAATGCTATATAATAATCATAAGTAAGATTTGATAAGTCCTCCTTGAAATAATCCAAATATAAATCCCCCGCCAAGCGATTATTTTCTGATCCCAGATCGCTTAAGTAATCTTGGTTTAACCTATTCTGAATATTGGTTGAACAGGTACAACCAGATATTACTAATGCTGCCAAGATACCAATTATTAATTTCATGTTAGACTCCACAAAGTAGGGATTAAATCTAAATTATTTTTTGAAGCCAAGTTTCTTCCTGTGTCTAAATCAATTGGGGGAATATCACTCCCGGTTAATTCACCCTTGTTGTTATAAACATAATCATAACATTTGTTGGCTAATGGAATAAATATCTTATAAAATTGTGGCAAGCAGTCATCAAAAAAATGTATCTGCTCTTTACGAAGAAAATTATAATCTCTGTCTTTGGGTTTTTCCAATATTAAAAATTCTTTATTCTTTTCACATAAATCGTTGTAATCTGAGAACAGGAATTCATTTATAAAGCTAACAAGCCGATAGATTTTCGGATGCTCTCCTTCAGCAACACCAAACATTCTATGGAGACCATTAACCCAACCATTAATTAAAGCGGGTTCGTAATTTTGTTGATAGACCTCTGATATTAATTTGCTAAATAATTGCAAAACTTTCCCAACCTCCGGATAAAAATTGTTATCAAAATTAATAAGTTCGTCATGAATATTTGAATAATTGAGATTTATGGGCGCATTGCTTTTTAAGGTGAGATGATAAAACAATAAAACATCCAGTTGCATTTCTAAAACTCTGTGTGCTGTTTGATTTTCTTTGTAATTACCCACCATATCCCGAACAAACGGATGGATGATACCATCAGCAACTATATGAGAAGCAAACCCCAAGAAAAACGAAAACATGAATCGCTTTTCTCTTGCTGTTAAGGAATTTGAATTGTTTTTGATTTCTTGAAATGCTCTCAATATCAATTCATTCGTTTTTTCGTAGTGAAATTTATCTGCAAGCTCACTTTGTGTTTTAAAAAACAAATCATCGTCAGCAATACTTGCATAAGGAAGATCAGGACCAACTGCTCCAACTTGCAAAAAGTCCCTTCCTGACTGTAATAGTTTCTTCAATTTCCCGTCAGGTAAAAGGCTTTGCATATTTTTCATCAGTAAAATATGAGTAATACCACTAGCCATAAAACACCTCTGTTTGTTAAAAATTATAGCAGTATAGTTCTAAATCGCAAAAAAAGTAGTGAAACAAAAAAAACAATAAATTTAGTTATTAAACTAAACAATACTATTTTTGAACCAATCCAGTTTATCTGGAGGTGGAAGTTAAACAAGACTTTGCCCCGAGTAATCGGGGTTTTTTATTTATAACGAAATAGCTTAATTCCATAATATTACGCCTATCTATATTGGCTATATTAACTTTTTCGTCTCTGCTTTTTTTTGTGTACTTAAGCGTTTATCTGTTCTTTTAATTGTAGACGTGGTATTAAAACTGTTCGCTGAAAACTATAGTTTCAGTAGTCCAAATGTCTCGGTATGATCTATCTTTATATCAATAAATTCAAAGTTGAGATTACATTTATCTTTTAATAATTCATACATTTTTAAACTTCTGCTATCGGACGTAACAAAGAACTTGATAGGAGCTTCCATTTCAGCTTGTGCAAAAAGTTTTGCATCATTTATTATTATGGGGCGTGGGTCTACATCAAGTTCACCTGCGTTGCGTGCCTCATACAGAAAACGTGCTAATTCACCGGCTTTCTTGGCATGATTAATATTAAAAGGAACTATTAAGAGATTTTTTAATGGAAGTTCATCTGCTGTTCCACGTACACAAAATTCAGCTATACTTATTGTAGAAATAAATAATTTAAATCCTTTTTGTAGGAAGTACTTGTAGTATTTGTCCGCTTTTTCAAATAATTCATCGTTTTCATTTAAGAAGCGAAGAAAAAAACTTGTATCAAGCAGAACTCCCTCAGGCATCGTAACCTCTTATATTTTTAAGCCATTCATCAGGATCAATATTCCCTATCCAACTTTTAGCTTTGTCTCTCAAACTTTTAAGATATTTTTCATTATACATTGTTGAGTAGTCTAAAAGTTCAAGGAAGTTTAGACTGGACTTATCAATTTCTCCGGTGTCAGAGTTTTGTTTGCCTTTAGCTCTTATTCCATACGTTTTATAAAGAATATTTTGTTCTGCATTCGCTAAAATTTCTTGCGGAGTTTGAATTATTAAAGTACCGGTTTCTGTTGTGTATAAATGAATATTAATTTTGTCTTTACCACCGGCATCTATAATTTTTCCATAAAAATAAAATTCTGCATCAACCCAATGTTCTTTTGTACGGTAGAAGAATGTTGTTTTATCAATTTGTAAACTGGGTGATTGAGTTAAAGATGTGCTAATCTCAAAAGTATAATCCTTTTTGATAGCAGATTCTTGAAATGACTCAAATGCTTTCGCAGTATTAAGTTCCAGGAAGTCTATATTTTGTGCTGTCTGAATTTGACCGAGTACAGCGCTAAACCCTATAATAACTTGAGCGCTGGTTTTAAAAATATTTCTGACAGAACCTTCTTCTATTTGGTAGCTTATTAGCGGACGCTCTTTTCTATCGCCGGGGAACATCATTTTTTCAGCTTGCTCTATTACTTCGGTCAACTCACGAATGTCAAAAGTTTCGGGTGTTAATTTTATGTTACCGTTAAAGCCGGTGATCTTAATCTCTATGTAGCCTATGTTTTCCATATCCAAATTTACAATATTTTATTTTGAATGAGAAAAGATATTGCTCCACCGAAACTTCTTTCTTTCCGTTCTTGGCGGTTTATTGTTTTTCTTTTTAACCGCTGAAGGCGCGGAGTATCGCAAAGGTTAGTTTTCTACATTTTGAAACGAGCTTAATTTCAAAAGTTATTTCTTCATATTCTTCTTTGCTGATTAGCAGTTCTGTGTTCACCTTGAGTTAATCCTGAAGCCTCAAAAATTATCTTTGCTATTCGTGTCCATTCGTGAGATTAGTGGCAAAATCTTTCTCGCCACGAATGACACGAATATTCACGAATTTATTTAGCCCTATATTTTTGTTTAGGTTCTTTAATTTGAAAACCAATTTGTTTCTTCGGTTTTTCAGGCGGTAGAAGAAGTTGGTTTATCGCTTCGATAATCTCCCTAATTTGTTCATCGTGCCCTTCATATTTATGTTCAAGTTCTTCCAGTTTTTGGGCGAGGTCTTTATGAGTTGAAAGGTACTCTCTAATCTTCACGAAAGTTCTCATTATTTGGATATTAACTTTAATAGCCCTCTTGCTATTAAGTACGCTTGAAAGCATAGCAATTCCTTGTTCTGTAAAAGCATACGGTGTCGCCCTTCGGGCGCCTCCCCAACTTGAAATCACAGATTGTGATTTCAAGTTATCTAATTCTGATTTCGTTAGTTGAAACATGAAATCTTCCGGAAATCTGTCAATGTTTCTTTTCACTGCTTGAATTAAAGTGCGAGGTTCTACAGCATACAACTCAGCCAAATAAGTACTTAACATTACATTTTGTCCGCGAATAATCAATATCTTTTTTTCAATTATTTCGGTAAGCTTAAAACTTTCTGTAATCATAATTCTACTCCATGTATAAAATAATAATCATATTTTGATTTTTATGCCGATAGTTGAGCTATAGTACGGCGACAATTTATCACCGGCTAATTTCATTAATTATTGGTTTGCCATTCTTTTTGTAGAGAAAATGATCCAAAAGCAATGAAGTTAGAAATTCCTTAATAATGGAAAGTTCGGGGCTTTGATCCTTCGGCGCTTTAAGGTAGTATTCACAAATATCATCTAAAATAATTTTCAACGGGTTGTGTGCAGTACCAACCTTTTCTTCTATAACGGAAATTACTTTTTTAACTATCATTTAATTGTAACGTATATTTTATGAAACGAAAGTAAAACAATAAATTTAGTTATTAAACTAAACAATACTATTTTTGAACCAATCCAGTTTATCTGGAGGTGGAAGTTTAAATAAAGCTTTGCCCCGAGTAATCGGGGTTTTTTATTTTTAAATAATGTATTAATTCCACAAACTTGAATTGCAAACCACCGTGTAATAATGTTTAAATGTTTTAATAACTTTATCTCACCGAAGGGTAGCCAAAAGATTAGTTTTTTCTCACAGGTCATTCATTAAAGCTTAATGAAGAAGTAAGAGTGTTTTCCCTTGATAATGGTTTATTAATTAAACTGCTTTCTTGATCCACTCATCATAACGTATAATGTTTTTCGATTCTACATCTTTTTCAATTTGAGTCTGGAATTCATCTAAGCTTGATTTGATAACCAAATCGTAATTGGCTTTTTTGTTCCAAGTGTTAAGCTTATCCATATAAATTTCTTTTTCAGGATTGTTAGCCTGCTCTTCTAAAACAAGCATCTTGCATTCTTTCGGGGAGAAAAGTTTGGGGTATGTTTTTGACAGTGCATCGAAAAGAGTAATAGTTTTAAAAAGATTTTGTTGAAGAGTCTCTTCCTGCAAATCTAAATTAATTATTTCACCGGCATATATTGTCCCATTCCCACCGATGAAATCTATCTTTGAACTCCCTATTAAAAATTTGCCGATTGAATTCTCTTTAAAATCGTAACCAATATTTAACTTCTCTTTTAATAAAATATTTGATTCTAATTTGCTTCTTAATTTTCTCCCTAATCTTTCATGTATTTCTTTTTTCGAAAAAGAAAATTTGTCTGCACCTTCTTCATAGTAATCTGCAACAAATTTCAAATAAAGTTCATTAAATTTTAGGTTTAAATCTTCACATTCAATAATCTGAACTTTTGAATATCTTAAGTTCCCGTTCTCATAAACGGTATTATAATCCAAAGTTTTTTTATCGAATATATTAGTGCTAATCTCATCAATAGCTAAATCGATCAATGACGATTTTTTTATGCCGTATGCAGTATTTATTCTTTTTAATCTTTCTGCTGAAATTTTAGCGAGAGAAAAGTGAGTCTCTTCGGAGATCAAAATTAACCCAATACCAAAACCTTCGTCACGGTTGGTATCAGGATAATATTTTACGATGGATAAATAACCTTTCATCTTATAAACCTATTTCTTTTAATAAAATGTCAAATTGTTTTTTGACTAAATATTTTCTTGTTTTAATAAAATTAAAAATTGCGTCTTTCTCTTCACTATTTATTCCCCATTCAAGAGGAATATTATTAAGAATTTTATAAATGGTTTTATCAGTTAACGCTGAAATAGCGGTGCAAATATCTTGTTTAACTTTATCAAAAAATAAACCGTATTTAAAATAAAGTTTTTGAAACAAAACAGCATCAACAAGATTTTCACCGATTGAGGGAATTTCAGCTGCTTCTCGTTCTATATCGCTATAATTTAGCTCTGAAAATATACTTGAATGGTCAATCGCAAACAATCTAATTCTCTTTCCAGTTTCTTGAAGCAATAAATTTGGATTATTAACAACACGATCTGCATTCCTCAACCAGATATCGAAAGCACAAATTTTTATCAGGTCTTCAACTACTTCATCATTCTTATGCTTTGTTATGTTAATTATGGTATCAATATTTGTAATTGCCCTTATAGTTCCGGATAAAAATTGTGAACCATACCCTAAGCCGGAAGGTTTACCACATGCAAACAGATAATCGGCTGGTAAAATACCTTCATTAATCTCAATAAGTGAAAATTCCGGTACCGGTATATTTAGTGTTTGGGCAAGTTGCGCGGCAATAAGTTCGTTTATCAAGTGTTTGTAATTTCTCCCCTGTTGAGCATGTTTTACAATGTAGCGGTTTTCATCACTACAATCGAAAAGACTTGGATGACTACCACGCGTCTCAAACTCTTTCTGAAAAATTTCTGTTTTTACTCTTTTAATTATCATTTACTTAGAAATTAGTTTCATTACAAATTTTGATAAATCCGGTATTGTATCATTTGAACTGTATGTTTTAACAGAATCAAGAAATGCTGTATTTGAATTATCACAAATTATTGTGTTTTCATTTTTGTAATACAAAGCTAAAACAAATAACTCTTTTTGAGCTTTGAAATAATGAGAATCTGCATTCTTAACTAGTGTATCAACAATATAATTATGCAACATAATATTTTGACAGTTTTCTATCAGCATCTTTTTTTGTAAATGACCAATGAATTTTTTTCTTTTCTTTGTTCCTTTGTGACGACCATTGATTTATTTCACATTTCAATACGGTTTCTTGACCAATTCTTCTTGCTAAACATTCCCTGTCCATTATGTTAATTTCTATTTCTGCCATGTTAAGCCAACTACCATGTTTGGGAGTATAGTAAAATTCTATTTTGCTCAAAATCCTTTTGGATATACGCATAGAAAATGTTTCATAAAAGGATGAGAGAAAATGAGTGTTTAAATTATCAAGTACCAATCGTATCATTTTCGCTTCTTTATAATCATGTTCTACCAGTTCTTTTATAAAATAAGCAAAATCCTTTTTTGTCCTACTATCTGTTACTTTTATTTTTCTTCTGCCGCCAAGTGGCTCTACTGCTACAAAAATATTCCTTGTTCCATTGCGCCTGTACTCGTAATCATATTTTGCTGTACTGCCCGGCTTTAATGGTAAAACACCTCTTACATCCTCGATGAGTTGCTTGCTCTTTTCATCCATACACACCACAGGATATAATTTATCATAATCTTTCTCGTACAAATCTAACAGCCTATACATTCTATCTCTATATTCCTGTGTGATGGAAGTTATGCACCACATCTTTTTTAACCAGGGTTTACATTCGTTTTTTTTAGAATCAGCCTGATTGTTTCTCGGTTAATCGTTGATAAACCTTCCTTTTCTTTCAATTTATCAGATAATAATTCCAGAGTCCATCTTGCTCTTCCTTCCGGTGGCTTGCTGCATGCAGTTGCTATGACTGTCGCCCTCTCTTTAGCTCCATATTTTTCCGGTTGACCACTTCGATCTTTCTCTTGCAAAGCATTCTCAATACCTTCTTTCAAAAACTTTTGCCTTGTTCGCCAAATTGTCGTTCGGTCCACTTCTAAAAAATCTCCTATCTCTAAATCCTTCTTGCCTTTATCAAGTAACAGAAGAATATTAGCTCTATTATATTCACGTTCTGTTCTGCTGCCTGATTTCTTGAATTCGTGTAGGAATATAATTTCTTTTGGTCTTAACTTTATCTCGATTCTTTTCATAGTTATAGTCTATTGTTTCTGCAAAGATACGAAACTATAACTATGTTGCATAATTAAGTTGCTACTACACTAGATGACCAAATTTATAGTATAATCCTTCTTGATTTGTACCGGAAAGAACATTCCTTTTCCAAACTACCATAACTTCAGAATTAGCCCCAAAGGCAATAACTGGGACTAAATTTCTGTTTATATAAGTTTCGTCAGGTGCAGGTTCTAATAGTGAACTGTTGCTGTTAATAGTGCTGTATAACATTATTTTAGAACCATTACCATCTCTTTCTTGATAAACAATTACTAAATCATTTCCATTAAAGGAAATTGAAGGATGTTTTGCTTCGTATGTTGAAAGGGGTTTGCCATTATTCATTAACTGCCAGGTTGTTCCGTTATCCGTACTTCTTTCATAGAAAACATAACCCATACTTTCGTAAACAAGATGCATTTTATCATCCGAGGTTCTCGCTACTTTATTCTGGTTGTTGTTCATAAAAGTTGAGTTCTGGTTTGAATAATGAGTGGTTTTGTAAAACGCATTATTCGGGTAAGCCATATTATCGGTTGGAGCAAAAGAACCCGAACCGCCATTTGCCCAACCGGCAAAATTGTAAGTACGGGAGCCAACTGTTTTTGTCGAAGGGGCGGGAACTGTCCCGCTGTTTTGTTCTACAATTCTTGTTGCATCCGAAACACCAATTGTGCCGTCAAACTCGGTTTGGTCGTTGCGGGTGATGCAATAGTTATTTCGCATTCTTGCTTTATAAGTTGCATTATTGTCACCAGATGAAGCAGAAAAGCTATAATAACTTCCATATGCACCTTGTATTGGTACTAAATTTTTTTCCCATTGACTTGGAAGATTTGGCATATAATCATTCCAAACTTTATAGTATCCATCATTGCCAAGCTGTGGGACAGCTCCTAAGACGGTTGATTCCCCATTTGCTTTTAAAAAAGAAAAAGGTGCATTATCGTGATATGAGCCATCTACTTTAATCGTTCCATTAGGGAAATTATTTGTCGCAGTAATGTTAATAGTTCTTAACACACCGGTTACGGTAAACGAATTTTGATCTGTTAATGTTTTGTTACCACCACCATCTACTCCATATACCAAGATTAACATGGTATGATTTCCAGAAGAGATAGATGCTGAAAAATTTGCTGAAGGCCAACGTTCCATTGATGAAGTATTATAATAATCATCTGAAGTTAAAAAACTTCCATCGAGCAAAACATCCCATTCTATATGTGAATGTTCCGGTGAGAAAAATGTTATAGTGAAATCACGATTTCTAGGTGATGTGTCCATCAATACTGTTAATGGATTCAGTGTGATTTGACTTTGAGCAAAACTGACACTAAAAAAAATGAACCAAAGAAAAAAAGCATCAAACTTTTTCATAAAAATTCCCTTGTTTATTTGTTTAAAATGTTGTGAGATTTCTTAATATGAATCGACACGTCCCTTCGCAATGACAATAAGGTAACCGACCTTTTGTCTTTCCATCACGGAATATTAACCCTCACAAGATTAAATCCCGTTTTTAGTTGGTTAAATTACCCTTTCCTTATTCTTTTACTTTACCATGAAAAATTAAATTATTTCCATTTAATTCTGACCCCACAAAAAAAACTTCTTTTTCAAAGATAATCCCATTTCTTATCCAGACATTATTATTTGTTTTGATTAAGTACTTTGTGTCTTCGCCATTATAGTGCGCTATTCCGTCGCGCATTCCGAGAAAAATATCTTTCGTATTTCTTCCAAATCCAACATTAAGAAATTCTGGAGCGTCAGATAATCTTCCAATTTTTAGGAAGTTCCCTTTATCATAACCATACAAGTCAAAACCAATAATAAAATCGACTTTATTTCCTAATTTTAAGATGCCCCCTTGTTGATCATTCGCCTGTGTTCCTGACATTAGTTTTGTTACAGTGTATCTATCAAACTCATAAAGTTGATATGTACTTTCCGTGAATTGTTCATTTGATACACCCAAAAGATAAAATCTACCGTTACTGCTTTGGCTTATTTTTATTAATGCGGTTCTAATTTGGGGGATATTAATTTGTGTCCAGGATGTGCCGTTATAATGTAAAATTATACCCCAATAACCTTGTTTATCCCAATATTGACCGACAGCATAAATATCATTTGCTGATATAGTTAAGATATCCTGAAAAAATATTTCAGTTACTCCATCAATTACATGCCCGTACTCTTCTTTCCATACCCCCCCCTCAAAACACCATATCTTTCCTCGATAACCGCAACTCCAGACCTTATCAGCCGTAGCACTAAAAATTCCCAAAGGAGAATAATTTCGCGGAACCAAATCCGTTTGCCAAAGATTTCCATCAAAATGGTAAAATATTTTTCCAGCGTCTCCAGGGTCTACAGTCCATAAATCAGCAGGAGATGAACCTGTTATTGCTGTAAACCAATTATTGGAACCAACTATTGTATCCACTGTCCAGACATAGTCTCTCCTACCGGGTTGTGTGTTGTCAATAACTTCAGTTGGGGATTTTTTACAGCCAAGGTTAAATAATACAATAGTTACCAGTACAACAGCAAGAAGGTTTTTTTTCATAAAATTTTTCCGGTAAAAGTTAAAAGTAACAAGTGGCAAGGAAATAGTAACAAGTAAAAAGTTACAAGTGGAAAGGGAAAAAGTAACAAGTAGAAAGTTACAAGTGGAAAGGAAAAGAAAAAGAAATTATGTTGTTCAGTTCTAAAAGAAGTTGACATAGACGCTGCATCCTTAAAAACTATTTTTTTGTTACAATAATAATATACCCCCCCCCGAGAAAATCAAGAGCTGAATGGAAATATTTTTTATTTTTTTTGCATTTCGTCATCAGTTGTAAAGACGGGGCATGCCCCGTCTCTACGTTTGGACTTAAGATTGTGGCGGAGTAACCGGTTTACTTTTTTTGTAAAACCGTTTGCTCATCTCGTCGAGGGAGTC
>Ga0210041_1004400_pt1 | contig 10416 bp, 10 predicted proteins | sample CryGeymeta201503_FD_183973 | JGI IMG/M metagenome (GOLD analysis project Ga0210041, IMG submission 183973) | Groundwater microbial communities from Crystal Geyser aquifers in Utah, USA - Crystal Geyser metaG 2015-03 (SPAdes) (version 2) | ecosystem: Environmental > Aquatic > Deep subsurface >... | reverse complement strand
AAGTATCGAAAGACCACCCATCAGGCTGAGACCCGCGAACGACAATATCAACAGGCTGATCAGGTTGATGTTATCCGACTTTAAACCTTCGATGAGTCCACTGTAAATTACAAATTCTGAAACAAACCCGTTGAAAGGTGGGATTCCTGCGATGGCAACGGCTCCAATGAGAAAAATAATGGCGGTTTGAGGCATACTTTTTATCAGTCCGCCCAAACGCTCCATGTCGCGTGTATGGGTTTGTTGATACACAGAACCCGCAGCAAAAAAGAGCAACGATTTAAACAGGGAGTGATTGAGCACATGCAGGAGCGCCCCTCCAAAGCCAAGATAATAAAGCATTGGCGAATGACTTCCCAGTCCAATCATACCCAGACCAATGCCAATGCCTATAATACCGATGTTTTCGATGGTGCAGTAGGCCAGCATTTTTTTAAAATCGCGGTGTACAGCCGCATTGAGGATGCCGTATAATCCTGTAAGTATGGAAATGGAGATGATGAGTTCGCCCAACAGGTTAAAATCTGATTGCACATATGAAATCACCCGGATCAACCCATAAATGCCCAGCTTTACAATTACCCCCGACATCACACCCGAGATATGCGAAGGAGCGGCAGGGTGGGCATGGGGCAACCAGCTGTGCAGCGGGATAAATCCGGCTTTTAGCCCAAATCCTACAAAAAAGATGATAAACAACCAAAGGTTGTTGTTGGAAGTAAAAAAAGTTTGAAACGCATCAAAATCAAACGATCCTGTTTCAAGGTAAACCCATAGAAATCCGATGGTTAAAAACACAATGCTGATGTGCATCTGTACAAAATAATTGACGCCTGCCTGCAAAGTTTTGGGAAGATGGCCATCAAAAATCACCAACAACATCGACGAAAGCGACATGATTTCCCAGGCGATAAGAAAGACAAATCCGTTTTGAAGCAGGGTGACCCAAATCATCGAAAGATGAAACAGGATAAATAATATCCAGTGTAAACTGAGCTTGTAAGCTGCGTTTTTGTATGCTTTTAAATAACCTGCACCATATATCACACCAGTGATGGAGGTAAAGTTGATGATCAGGATGAACCATGCAGCAAGTCCATCAATCCGGATGGGTACATCGCCTAAAAAAGTTCCCGCGTAAAAGGAAAAATCACTTGTGGCGCCTCCCAAAGCCTGGATCGCAGGGATGCTTGTTACCATGGCATTGATGATCACTGTAACTATTGCCAGGATTGATTTTTTTGCAGAAGGAATAAAACACATGAGTACCACAGCCACAATGGTTGTTGCCCATGAAACATCCATTAAAATTATTGCGTTTGTCATGTACAATCCCGGAAAATTGTTGTGTAATATTTTGCAAAGTAACGGAATTAAAAAGCAGGTTGTATTTTATGACCTCATATAATTCAATCCCATAGCTTTTTGCCGTTTACCTGCTTGTAAATCAATTTTACCAATGTGCACATTGATAATTAATTGGGTCGGCATACGTGGCTTTTTAATGCACATATTCGGAGATTTTCTTATTTGGAAATTCACTTTGCCGACAGGTCGATTTAAGGATGTTCTGAGTTGGATTGTGTGATAAATCAATATTTTTTATCCCTTTTTAGTTCCTCATGCAAATATTGATACTTTTACAAACACTAAACATCCGCTACAACAACTCGCATCGCAAGTCATTCAATTTGGTTAATTTAATAATATGAAAATGAATAATGTATTCCATGTAATGGCAATTCTACTGGTTAGTTTGATGGTTGAAGCGCAAACTGATGTTATCTATCCCATTAACGGAGATTCTATTACAAACTGTAAAATCAACACGGTGTTAAAAGGTAACCTGGTAAATTATTCCAAAAAAGCCAATAACTATCAAAAACCTGCCAAAGCCATTTCCATTCATGGCAAGTTGATTTTTCTCAACGAAAATTCCAGTATAGATTCAACCCTGCTCAATCTCTTGAAGCATAATACAACGGAAAAACATGATTTCGGTTATTATCAGCAGACCTACAACGAATCTAAGCGCATTAGCCACAATGGGATGATTCTGACTTTCGCCGGAGCGGTGGCTTGTGGAGCGGGGATATACCAGGAAGAAAGCGGGAATGCTGGGTTTATTGGTGCAGCGCTGTTTTTTGGAGGGGGGTTGATGACGAATGCGGGCATTCCCATCTGGATTTCCAGCGGGATAAAAGCAGCCAACAACCGAAAAGCCATGGAAAGGTGCAAAATGGACGTCACGCTTAACTTTGCTGGTACCCCAAATGGAATAGGTTTCAGGTTGGCTTTGAATTAGTCATTGTTATATTTTTATTAAAAGGTGAATACCCTATTAAAATTCCTTTGGATGTGGTGTTGATATCGATTCCATTGCTCATTTATTTTGTAGTAATGTTTGTGCTGTTGTTCATGACGAGTAAAAAAGTAGGAGCCAACCAAGAGCAATCAGTCAACTTGTCGTTTACCGCTACCAGCAACAATTTTGAATTGGCCATTGCTGTGGCCATCGCTATTCTTGGTATGAATTCAGGGTAGGATTTTGCCGCCGTCATCCGGCCGTTGGTGGAACTACCGGTGATGATTGCTTTGTTCTTGTAATTTTGTTATATATCATTATATAATATGTAACAGCCTTCGTTTTAATATTTTTGCGGCAGAAAACAGGATTAGTGATGACTAACTATCTCCTCCGAAAAGTTTTTATATTAATTTGGCGTTAAAACAACAAAGCCACCTCAGAAAGGTAGCTTTGTTGTTTCAAGTCTGGCTAAATCATCCTAGTCAAATTATTTTCAAATCAGTTCTTTTACAACGATTTTTTCTAACATTTGAAACCAGACATTTGAAACCAAGGTTGCGAAAATCAAATATTAACTATTTCATTTTCATCATGCTCAATGATTTCATCGAATCACCTGCTTTGAAGCGATAGATATACATACCTGGAGATGCATTGACACCAAATTCATTTCTACCATCCCATTTTAGCGTCTGTTTTCCTTCAGAAAATTTCTGATCACTAACCAGTGTCTTTATTTGTTCGCCATTCAGGCTATAGATGACAAGGGTTACCTTTTCAGGTTGAGTTAAAGAAAACTCAAAAGTTGTTGCTTGGTTGAAAGGGTTCGGATAATTTTGACTCAATTCAAAATTTTTCACCTTACCAACAAAAACGCCAGTACCATGAGGATTTTCACCATGGCAACTTACGCACTCTTGCTTTGAAGCAACGTTGTGCTGGGTTCCTGTGCTTCCATGACAGGCCATGCAAGTGGCAATAGATTCGGGTGGAACATAACCAGGTTCAAACGTGCCAGCAAAATGCTCATTTAATAACTCAACAACTTTGGCAGCTACATCACCAGCAGAACGTGCACAACGCTCTTTCCTTTCGAGAGCATCCACGGCGATATTGGCTTCGTTGCACCATTTTGTAACAGAGGAATGACATAAGGGAGATCCTGATTCGGTTTGAACCAAGTCGCCATCAAACTTGTCAATTCCAAAAAGGTGATCCATAGCATAGCCGTTACTTATTGTTGATGGAAACGACGTTTGGGTATACCATCCAAAAAGTTCATTGACCAAAATATCTGAATCTGCTTTAGCACAAACCAATGAAATAACTCCGGCTCCTCCATTAATGGTACCACAAGTCGCACCCCAGCCGGCTCCTCCACCATGTCCAAATATCATTAGTTCCGTAGGAAAGGTATCGTATGGCTCTCCAATGGCATCTTTTAGTAGGGAGATTACCCCATTAAATACACCATAGCAACAAGCATTTCCACCCCAGAAATCATCATGAGCACGAATGCGGGCCAACTCCGGATCAAGGGTTACATAAGGCCATGGCCATGCCCTATTTGTATTGGCTTTTGCAGACTTTGGAATTAACAATCCGGCACCAGTTGCAATTGCAGTAGCTCCTAATGTGAATACAGCAGATCGCTTTAAAAAACTTCCTCGAGTAATTGTTTCTTTCATGTTGATTGATTTAAGGTTTAATTTAAAATCAATAATATAAAAGCTTTTAGTACAAATTATATATAAGACTGTGATACTCATCAAATCTCGAGTTTGATAAAAACGGAATGAATGTGATTAATATCACATTATTAATTGATAGCAGTCTCGATTGCGCGATCTTACCCGATCCATTTTAAATCAACCGCATGGTCTTAAACAGTATTGTAATAGATCATTAGGATACAAAAGGGAGAATTTAGCGCCAGTTTTGTAATGTATATTTTTATACCAGCTAACTGGTTATCCAAATTGACTGATCCTTCTAAGTAACTCTTTTTGAAGTATTTCGAAATGTTTTTCGCTAAAATCTATAATATACTGATCTTTAAATTCTTTAAGGATTCGTATGGTGCTTTCTCTGGTGGTGATGGACATGTCCGCCATATCTTGCCTTGAAAGAAGCGTTACAAAGGTGTCATTATTATAAACTTCATTAGCCAAATACAACAATGTGTCTGCTACCTTACCATTTGTGTTTTTTTGTGTAAAATTCTTTAATTTGCTATACAAACGGTTGTGTGAATTATTAATATAACCTATGATGCCGTAGGCAAATGTTGGGTTTTCTCTAATGATTTTTTTAAACGCACTTACTTCAATAAAACAGGTGTTTGTAGTTTCAATTGCCGATAAAGAAAAATGATGTTTGTGATCTGAATTAATCCCGGAAACTCCCGCAATATCGGTAGGTAAAAGTAGCCGAAGTATGATTTTTTTTTTGCCCGAAAGTTCTACATACAACTTGGTTGCCCCACTACTGATGCAAATAACATGCGTCAATGGTGTTCCTTGTTTAAAAATAATTTCGCCGGCTTGAAATACAACCTCATGGCTGATCTCTCTAAGATAATTCAATTCCTGTTTGCTAAGGTTGTTAAATATTGGTGACATAAACTTACAACAGATGCAACTCACTTTGTCATTGGCGTTATCAGTCATTTTGCACGTTTTAAATTTAAACCTGAAAGGTTAGCAATCTATTAATGTGTTAATCTTTTCACAAAAAAAGACAAAGATACGCGTATGGAATCATTTTTACATGTCAAACTAAAATTAATATTTAAATGAAAATGTTAATGGTTTTATCATTGCACACCATCCGGAAAGTAATACCAGATTAAATTGAACAGAATCCAACTAGCACCTTCCCTTCGTTTTTTTTTAGCCTGCCTGACCAGTAGAAAGGCGGGTACAATTACAATGCCACAGCCAATCATCTAATAATCAATTCAAAAACCTTCCGGCGTATTTAATTATTATGAGTATCCGGTTGTTTACCTAATCGATAAAAACAATGCAAAAGATTTACAAATTCCTCCGAAGCATTAATTTAACACACCTCACCCTCCTAATCTTTGAGCCAGCTCTCCTCTCTTAGCGAAGAGAAGGGGTGGGGGTGAGTTGAATGAAGTCAGATTCAAATAATCAGGTATTAAAACGGATACTCATAAAAAATTATTACATTGGGTAAAAAGACAAAAAAAGCTCAGCAGTTGTTGAACCAGTTTTATGGTCGCTCGATAGTCGACAGCACCGATGTAGTAAATATCCTGGGGGTAAACCCCTCTACCGCCCTACGTATGATCAACGATTTTGTAAAACTTGGTATCCTGAACGAAATAACTGGCTTCAGACGCAATCGTATTTTCATCTTTACTGAATATGTAAACCTGTTTAAATAAGTTCAGTTTTCATACCTTTTCAGCTCAAGCTGCAAAAAACAAAAAAGACTTCCTGCATACCCTTTGAAATGCGTTTTACAGCACCACCTAAAAACCAAAAACCACCGTCAACATTGAGTTTTACGGTGGTTTTCATTCTTTTGCTTTGACAGCTGGCGGAGAATGAGGGATTCGAACCCCCGGACCCTTGCGGGTCAACGGTTTTCAAGACCGCCGCAATCGACCACTCTGCCAACTCTCCGGGGGCAAAAGTAATACCTTTTTGAAAACTGGCAACCTTTGTTTTATTATTTTTTATCGCCATGTAAACCAATTAGATAGCCCTGTTAATTGACATTTTATCAAGCCACCATGGCGACTAAAACCGAAGGGCTGTCATGCTAAAACAATAGCAGGTTCACGTCAGGGTTGTTCCTCAAGTGACTTTTAATGATCCCCCGCACTTCCTTGTTATCGGAATAGGAAGTGATACATTCGTGTAACAGATCCGTATTGTTCAGGTCGCAGGTTTCGTCCGCGTAGCCAAATCCCCTGTACCGACCATTTTCTACTTTTACAATGGCTTTTTCATGAGGATGGCGGCCATCCACAATCAATAAAAAGTTCTGGTGTTCAAAATGGTAATTATCCAATGCCTCCTGAACCCGCAAATTGTAGCTTTCTTTGGTTTCTTCACCCACACAGGCACCTTTGCATTGGTGAATCTGGTAATGGAAACAAGGTCCCTGGGTGTCGTACAAGCCGCACAGTTTCTGACAAAGTCCGTATTCTTCCATCAGCATCTCCACATGGCTTCTGCCCTCATTTACCGAGCTATAGGTGTACAGTGGGTTGAGCGAAGCGATGACCCGTGTGATTTTTAAATTCAGGTAACCTTCGTCATCAAAAAACGAGTACAAGCCCTGGTTATAGAATGTTCTGCGTTGGGCACGGTTGTATAATGGCTGGTATTTTTTTATTTCGGATGATTCCAACAACAACGCCACCAATTCATTTCCCGTCAGGGTGAATTGCACGTCGGAAATGGAATTGCGCATTTCCACAGCCTTTTTATTCAGGTTGTTGTTCAGGTGCGACAGAATCCGATCGTGGATATTAATCGACTTTCCCACGTAAATGAGTTCGTTGTCTTTATTATAAAAATAATACACACCCGGTTCTTTGGGCAGGTTTTCGATAAGTGACTTACTCAAAGATGACTGCATTCCTGTCAGGTTTGTTTTCTCCGGAGTGTTCTCCAGGCTGAGCAGCAACTCAAACAACCTGGTGGTGGCCATTGCATCGCCTTCGGCACGGTGGCGGGCATGGTTGTCTATTCTTAACGATTTACAAAGATTGCCCAGTCCATAGGAAGGCTGTCCGGGGATTAGTTTCCGGCAAAGTTTAATGGTGTCAAGTGTTTGCCTCTGGTATTCATAGCCCAGGCTTTTGTATTCGTTGCGTATAAAGCTGTAATCGAAACGAACGTTGTGACCAACAATAATTCTGTCTTCGGTAATCTCCACAATTTTTTTAGCCACCTCATAAAATTTGGGCGCATCTTCCACCATCCGGTTGTTGATGCCCGTCATCTGGGTGATGCGGTAGGGGATCTTTATTTCAGGATTGATAAGGGTGGAAAAAGTCTCTGTTACCTTCGTCCCATCGTGTATCAGGATAGCGATTTCGGTAATTTTTTCTATCGAAGGACTTAATCCGGTGGTCTCAATATCAACAATGGCATACTGACTCATGCAGTTGGTCGCTTACAGATTCAACTTCATTTGGATGGCCTGCACCTGTTTTTTAAGCAGTAACAATTCTTCAGCCATCTGGTCCTTTTCTTTGTTGGGTTCGGGTACCTGCGAACTGATGTAGTTTACAAATTTCCAGATTTCCTTTACCTGGTTTACGCCCAGATCGAATGGATCGTAATGGGGATTGAGTGAGTGAAGTTTCAGCGAGCCGGTAGTTTTGATGTTGTTTTCAACCACCTTAAACACAATTCCTTCTTCGTGCGTGAGGACGATATAGGCATGGTGGTTTCGGATAAAATTCCAGTCCTGTACATATTCTCCGGTAACATACGAACCATCGGGAATGGGCAGCATGGAGTCGCCACTGATCTGAAAGGTGCGGTATTTTTTCTGTTTCGACAAAAACGGAAGTTTAAAGGTAGGCAGTATGCGGATGTACTCAGGATCGGCATAGCCTACGGCATAGCCTGCCCGCGCCTTTTCGTTTACCAGTTCGATGTTTTCTTCGTTGTTCTGATCAACTGTGGTTGCCAGCACCCTTAGTTTGCTCCCTTTGATAAATACATCGTAACCATTTTCAAGTTGATGAAACTGGCTTTCGGTGAGTGCACTCAGATCGACTTTTACCATGGTGTCGATGGCAATACCAAAATATTCAGAGAACTGCATCAGTGCTCCGAGGTTGGGTGTCCCCACACCATTCTCGTACCCGCTCAGGGTGGGGCGCTTCATGTTGAGTGTAAAGGCGACCTCGTCCTGGGTACGGCCACGGCGCTTGCGCAATAGTTTGATGTTGCTGTTGAAATACATGATGAAACTGTTTTTAGTTTAAAAATTTCTTAGCTAACGATGATAAAAGGTTAAAAAAATGATTAAATTGCAATCAAATAAATGATTAAATAATAATCAAAAGTACAACATTATTTTTAATTGTCAAGTATTCTGACTAAAAAAATGGAAATAAATAACAGAACCATTGCACATTTTGATCTCGACACGTTTTTTGTGTCGGTGGAACGGCTGCATAACTCGGAGCTTATGGGCAAGTCGGTGATCATCGGTGGCATGTCCGACAGAGGAGTGGTGGCCGGATGCAGCTACGAAGCCCGTCGTTTTGGGGTGCACTCGGCCATGCCCATGCGGATGGCCAAACAGCTGTGCAGCGATGCGGTGTTTATCCGCGGCGACATGGAGCAGTATTCCAAACAATCGCGTTTGGTAACGGAGATCATCGCCGAGCAGGCTCCCGTGTACGAAAAGGCTTCCATCGATGAACATTATCTGGATATCACCGGGATGGACCGCTTTTTTGGCTCGCTCAAGTGGACGCAGGAGCTGCGCGAACGCATCATTAAAAATACGGGATTGCCCATTTCCTTTGGCCTTTCGGTGAACAAAACCGTGTCGAAGATGGCCACCGGACAGGCCAAACCCAATGGGGGCATCCATGTGCCGCAACAGCAGGTAAAGCCGTTTATGTTTCCGTTGTCTATCCGTAAAATCCCCATGATCGGCAACAAAAGTTTCCGGTTGCTTCGCTCCATGGGCGTTTCCACCATCCAGACCCTCAGCATGATTCCGCCGGAGATGATGATTCAGGTGATGGGCAAAAACGGCCTGGTGGTGTGGAACAAAGCCAATGGCATCGATCCCACGCCGGTGGTGCAATATTCCGAACGCAAATCCGTCAGCACCGAGCATACCTTTAATCAGGATACCACCGATGTGGTATTTTTGCGTAACCTCTTGATCTCGATGGTAGATAAGATTGCTTTTGAACTGAGGAAAAAGCAGTTTCTTACCGGTTGTGTAACGGTTAAAATCAGGTATTCCAACTTCGATACCCATACCCTGCAACAGCAGTTGCCATACACCTCTTTCGATCATGTGCTGATTAAAACGGCACTGAGCCTTTTCGAACGGCTTTATACCCGGAGGATGCTCATCCGTCTGATTGGCGTGCGGTTTAGCCAACTGGTGGGCGGAAATCAACAACTCGACCTGTTTGACGAAGATCCGCATATGCCGGATTTGTATAAGGCCATGGACCAGATTCGCCTGCGCTATGGGGCTAAGTCCATTCTGCGGGGAATCAGTTGTCGCCCGCCTTCGGTGTAAGTCAGAGCTTTTCCAAAGTTTGGAATTTTGGAAAAGTTTTTAAATCCAAAACCATGTACCTTAACACACACTCCTACTACAGCCTGCGCTACGGCACCTGTTCCATCGAGCAACTGTTGGAGCAGGCAACCGCATTGGGTGTGAAGTCGATGGCACTCACCGACATCAACAACTCTTCAGGGATACTGGATTTTGTGCGGCTGGCGCAAGAAGCGGGCATCAAACCGGTGGCAGGGATGGAGTTCCGCGATGGCGATAAGTTGCTGTTTATTGGGATAGCCCGCAACAACAAAGGGTTTATGGAACTCAACGATTTTATGACCGCCATTAACCTGAAAGAGAAAGAATTCCCCAACGGCAACATGAGCAGCTTACAGCAGGAGTTCTCGGAGGTTTTTTTGATCTACCCCTATGGCTTCAATCCTGAAAGGGAGTTGCACGATCATGAATACATCGGTGTAAAACCGACCCAAATAAATCAGCTCATCAAAGTAAAAACCCGGGCACTTGAAAAGATGGTGGTGCTACAGCCCGTTACCTTTACCGATAAAGCTTCCTGGTACCTGCACAAAAATCTCCGAGCCATCGACCACAACCTGTTGTTGAGTCACCTGAAACCACACATGCACGTTCCTTCGGATGAGGTCTTTGTGTCGCCTGAAGCGCTTGAAAAGTCCTTTGAGGCTTATCCTCAACTGATAAAAAATACCCGGCAGCTGCTTGATAATTGTTCCTTCGGGTTTGATTATCAAAGCATTAAAAACAAGAAAACCTTCACCGGAAACCTGCAGGATGACCGGGTGCTGCTTGAAAAGTTAGCCTTGGATGGCTTCAAATACCGA
>Ga0210041_1004378_pt1 | contig 10444 bp, 6 predicted proteins | sample CryGeymeta201503_FD_183973 | JGI IMG/M metagenome (GOLD analysis project Ga0210041, IMG submission 183973) | Groundwater microbial communities from Crystal Geyser aquifers in Utah, USA - Crystal Geyser metaG 2015-03 (SPAdes) (version 2) | ecosystem: Environmental > Aquatic > Deep subsurface >... | reverse complement strand
AAAATTTATACCATGGTCTGGTGGTAGTAGGAGTGATTGATGATAGGGGTTCTATATTATTCGTAGCAATTTCATCATCAAGAATAATGACCACCTTCTCCCCTTCTCGCGCCACATCAAAATTTCGTCTCATTTCCGCCTCAATTCCCCGATCATTAGAGAGATAATCCACCTTTTTTTGTAAGGTATCTCGTCTTTGTTCCAGAGTTTTTAATTCATTTTCAGCATCTAGTTGGCGCGATGACATTTCACGCTCAATAACATAACGATTGTAAGTAACATAAGCTAAATATAGGGAAATCATCATCAAAAAGGTTAGAGTGATTGGTGAATATAAAACAGTTCGCCAAGAACGTTTTTGGTAAAAGTTAAGCATGTGTTATTATTGTAACATTATGGGTCCGATTATAAATATAAATAACCGGCACATACACAAACATAGGACAACCTCAGGTTTTAAGAGAGTAAATTAACAAAAATTAATCTACGAAGTGTTTTTCACTTTCGTCATATACAAAATGAGTTTTCTTTATCACAAAAATACCAAAAGAGTTATGCAGTGGATTTGGGGAGTTTTTGCCATTATTATTATTTTGAGTATGGTTTTGGCTTATTCTGGTGGTTTATCAGGCCTGTTTGCCAGTTCCAACGTCCCAAGCAACACTCCTAATCCAGTTTCAAGCAACGACAATTCTAATGACAATCAGTCCGCTAATGCGAAACTAGAAATACCTAACGCTACTGAAACGGGAGCCGAAGTTAATTTTGGGGTAACAACAGGAGAATAATTTTAAACAATCAGCCAACAAAAAAATTAGTCTGATTTTAGCATTTTCATAAACACCGCTGGTGAGATATTAACCCGCCCTTTTCCTAGTTCTAACGCTTTTTTCTTACCCCTTTTTTGCTTCTCTCGCAATTTCATCTTTCTGGTAATATCGCCACCGTAAAGATAACCGGTAACATCTTTTTTCAAGGCAGAAAGAGTTTTGCTAGCAATAATTTTACCCCGCACCTTAGTTTGGATTTTGGTGACAAATTGTTGTCTGGGTAAATTATCATAGAGCTTTTCTACAGTCGCCCTAGCATCAAATTCCGCGCGTCTTTCCCCTACTACTCTTGAGAAAGCAGTAATCAGTTCTTCAGCTACTAACACATCCAAACGCACTACCGAGGCCGGTCTCAGTTCCGCTATTTCATAAGACAATGAAGCATAACCACTACTGGCATTTTTTAATTTATCAAAAAAATTGCGCATCAATTCTCGCAACGGCATTTCCATTGAGATTAAATTACGTCCATCAGTTAAGACTTCTGTTTCCAAAACACTACCTTCATGATCAAAAAGTAGGTTCATGATGTTGCCTACATATTCTGGTGGCGAAATAATCTGACCTAAAAGCCACGGTTCACGAATCTTGGCATTGACACCATATTCTGGAAAACGCGAGGCGGCATAAACTGATTCTATTTTACCATCGGCATAAGTGACTTCATAAGCGATAGACGGAGCGGTGATAATAATTTCAATAGCAAACTCACGTCGTAACCGTTCAGTCACAATCTCCAAATGAAGCATACCCAAAAAACCACATCGAAAACCACGACCTAAAACACCAGATGATTCTTCTTCATAAGACAGAGAGGAATCAGACAATTTAAGACGGTCTAATGCCTGACGTAAAATTGTGAAATCATCCTGACTGTCTGGAAAAATAGAAGCCCAAACCACTGGTTTGGCTGGGGCATAACCAGGTAATGCCGGAGCTGGTTTTTTTTCCAGTGTCAAAGTATCTCCAACCGTGGCTATCCCTGGCTCCTTGATGCCGGTAACAATATAACCAATCTCACCTGCACTCAGTTTATCAACTGGAACTTCATTAGGCGTCACCATTCCCACTTCCAAAGCAGTAAAACTTTTACCACCAGCTACAAAGCATAATTGATCTCCCTTGCGTACTTCGCCATCAAAAACCCGCATAAAAACTATTATCCCTCGGTGATTAGAATACTGAAAATCAAAAATAAGTCCGCGATAAGCATCAAGAATGCTTAATCTGGGAGCTGGTATTCGAGAGCAAATAGCTTCCAGTAATTCGGGAACCCCAGCCCCAGTTTTTCCTGATACCAATAAAATGTCTTCTCGTTTGCAATCAAGTAATTTCATGACCGCGGTACCCACTTCCTCTGGTCTTGAATAACCCATATCAGTTTTTGTTAAAACTGGAATAATAGTTAATCCTTGCTCTTTCGCCATTTGGAGAGTAGTAAGAGTTTGGGCCTGAATTCCTTGGGTACTATCAATCAAAAGTAATACTCCCTCAACTGCGTGTAATGCTCGCGAAACCTCATAGGAAAAATCTATATGACCAGGAGTATCAATTAAATTTAATTGATACTCCACCCCGTTATGAGAATAACGCATTCGGACTGGTTGCATCTTGATAGTAATGCCCCGCTCACGTTCAAGTTCCATTGAATCAAGAACCTGTTCTTTCATTTTTCGCTGTTCAACTGTCTTAGTATATTCCAACATCCGATCAGCCAGGGTTGATTTTCCGTGGTCAATATGAGCTATAATAGAAAAATTTCTAATTGGGACAGTCATAAATACAAGCTACTTTACCTTGATTATGGTCAAAACGCTAGCAAGGTGGCGGTCGGTTCCTTATAGCCAAACCAATAACCGTACCTTCTACTTATTTTATTTTATCCAATTATGGATGGTCTTTTAATAAAGATTTAAATAACATCAGGTTGTGGCGCCACCACATCCGTTTTAAATAATTTAACCTTAAACGAACGATGAATTTCATTTAATTCAGTTGAATCGAGCAAGTAATAGGTGATAATAATTCCGCCTATTCCCACAACAGAAGCCGATAGTCCTTGAATAAATATTCCAATAAAAGTCTCCTGATTAATTCCTTCCACCACAAAAATTAAAGTCAGATAGGCAAAAACACCACCCGAAAAAGCCGCCAAAAGTGCAATGACAAATTCTTTTCCCAATAACCGAAGTGATAAACCAAAAGTTTTGGTAAGGAAAAACATCATCAAAACAACTTGCACCAAAACACCAATAGTAAAACCAAGGGGTAGGGTCAAAACCTCCGTCCCGGAAACATCATTTAGACGAAAAATGTTTGCTATTTGATAACGAAAATAACTGGAAGATTGAAAATAAAAATAAAAACCATAAGCACTAAAAGATCCAACGATTGTTCCGACTAGTGTCAAGATAAATGGAATTCTAGTCTGACCACCAGCGTAAAAAGCCCGTACTAAAAGCAAAAGAACTGATTGAGCAGTTAATGATACTATAAACAAACCAAGAACGGCAGCTGTCAATCTGGTATCATGCCAATCAAATGAACCACTACCCAAGAGAACCCGAACAATTTGAGCACGCAAAACAATCACCAAGGTAATAATCGGCAGTGACCAAAAAATAATATGCCTCAAAGCCGTGACAACAAAATTATTAAATTCTTGATGCTTTTTTTGGGCCAATAATTCTGCTAGGGTGGGAAAGGCCGCGACAGAATAACTCATACCAATGATAGCCAAGGGAACAGATTGTAAATTGTAGGCAAATTGTAGCACTGAAACTGAACCAACACTCATTAAACTAGCCAAACTAACTAATACAATCAAAAGTATTTGATTGAGTGAAAGAGTAATTGCTCTTGGTACCGCCACTTTAGCAATTTCATGCATTAACTTCCAATCAATATTAAATACTAAAGTAAAGGTCAGCCGACTACGAATCACTAGAGGAATTTGTACGGCCATGTGTCCTAAGGCACCAAGCACCACTCCTAAAACCAAACCAACTAAGCCAAAGAATGGATACAAAACTACCGCTCCAAGAATAATACCTACGTTATAAACTAAAGGCGAAATCGCATAAATAACAAACCGATGCTGTAATTGTGTGACCACTCCGAATAAACTAGAGATGCCTAAAAGTAAGGGCTGAAGTAACAGAATACGCAATAATAAAACTACTTCATCGTAGGAGGTGACAGAAAAACCTGGGAAAAAATAAGTGACTAGAGTGGGAGCAATAATAATGGTGATGACAGACACCATAATGTAAACAACTAGGAAAATTGTAAACATCTGACTTAACACCAGTCTCCCCGCCTCATTCCCATCTTGCCTAGCCCGGTAAACGAATGGTAAAAGCACATAAACAGACAAAACTGAAGCGAAAAGCACATATAGTAAATCGGGAATTCTAAAGGCGGCATAGTAAATATCTAGTTCATGACCAGCACCAAATTGGTGGGCTAAAATACGATCACGCACCAAAGCCAGAATTTGTGAAGCTAAGGTAAAAAGAGCCAATACATAAGCAGCTTGGTGCAAACCCCGAATTTCTTTATAAAATAAATTTATAACTCTCGCGACCATACCTTATAACAACTCTAATTACTGAACCGAAGTTGCTGTAGTAGTTCCGTTCTGAGTATCTTTGATGTTTGAATCTGACTTATTTTCAGTAGTGTTAGCATTTATTGGTGTTACCAGATTTGTCTTAGTTGGTTCATTTGTAGTAGTGACCTGATCTTTTGTTTCTACGGCTACTGGCTCAACTATCGGAGTAGTAGCGTTGAATATTGTCGGATCAGTATTACCTTGATTGATTTCAGTAATTACCTTGCTGACCAAACTATTATCAGGATTTAAATTTTTAACCACCTCTAAATCAGCCAGAGCTTTGTCCATTTCACCACTGATAAGATACTGCTGAGCTCTCAGATAAAGAGCATTGGCATAACTTGGATTTAGGATTATAGCTCTTGAAAAAGCTTCTATCGCTTGCAAATGATCATTATCAGCCGCTTGTAAAACACCCAGTTGGTAATATCTGCCCGGATTAGAAGCATCAAGTGAAACTAGGGCCAAAGAAGTGGTAATCGCTTTTTTGATATCACCACTCGCAATATCAATTTGTGATACAACAAACAAAGCATCGGTGTAATTTTGTTTTAATTGTAGGGCCTGATTAGCTTTTTCTCGTGCTTTGTCCTTGTCACCATTTCGCAAAGCCATCACGGCCTCTTGTAAATCATAATAAGGATTTTTAGGATCTAATCGCCGCGCTTCTTTATAAGAATCTTCAGCGTTTTTGTTAGCTCCTTCTATTTTTAAGGTAGCCAGATTTGCAAAAATATCCCCCAAAACAGACCAGTTTCTGGCGTCATGCGAATTTATTCTAATAGCTTCTTTGGCGGCCTGAATAGCATTGGTAAAGGTCTCCTGGAATATTTGCTTATCTTCGGCGGTGGGTTCCGAAATAGAAACCAAACGATTCATATTAAGTAACTGATAGTTGGCTAAATCGCGAACATAAATATCGGCGGGATAAAAAGTATAAGCTTTATTGAGATGTTCCAATATTGATGTTAATTGATTATTGTCAGCAGGTATCTTACTGATACTAGAATAAGTTTGATAGGCAATAAACTGTTGAATGGTTACATAGCCAGCACCAATAGAAGTGATAATGGTCACCATCACCACAAAAATTAAAACAAAACCAATTCTGGCACTAGTTAGAAAATTTACCACTTTTTGTCCCCCAGGTAATAAGGATTGATAAGCGACCAACATCACCCCAGTTGCAAACGCACCCACAATCAAGATAACTGGACCAGGCACATATATTATAGCCATGACCCAGACAAACAGGGCCGAAACAAAAGAAATAGTTCCAATGTAATACCAGAAACTATCAGATGTTTTACTTTTGATTAACATTTTTAACCCGGTATAGAGAAAGACCATCAAGAAAACAAACCACGACAGACCGCCTAAAATACCAGTAGTAACAAACCAAGTTGGAACATAACCACTACCGGCAGAAAATATAGTGTTCCAGAAAATTGTCTGATTGATAGAAGAATCTTTATATAAACTCCAAGCATCAGCAAAGCGATTTGGACCAATTCCCGTAAAAGCATTTTCCTGATAAACATTACGCATAATATCAAGAGTGGCGGTAACCGACGGTCTGACTTCAACATAATTAACACCAGTAGTTGATAATATTAAATTACCAAGTGAACTACCACCAATCAAGAAAATGACTGAAATTATAAAAATCAATGTCAAGAGCAGGGTTACTAAAAGTGATGTTTTTGTTTTTCCAGTTATATTTTCTTCGTATCTTCCTTTCGTTAAATTGTACATTAGGAGGGCTAAACTTAACAAAGCCAAAATCACCCACAAAGCAAAAAAGTTTATTATTGTCAATAACGCCAGCATTACCACTACTGATAAAGTAAGTGCGGAAGATATTTTGGTTGGTAATGATAATTGAATTAGAGTGACTAATGATATGATGATGGCTAAACAGACAAAAATACCCAAATCATTAAAACTGCCTAAAATACTAGAGGTATTCCCAGCCAGAAAACCAAACGATAAAATATCGGAACTAATAAAGATTCGCGCCAGTTGCAATAAAGAAAGTACAAGCGCACCAAAAATAAAACTTAAAAAAACATACATTAAGCTTTTTTTAGAATCAGAAAAAATTATCGCGCTAATCATAACCAAACCAAGTAGAAACAAAAAACCAACTGTTTGGATTTCTAAACCAGTTCCAATTAGGGCTGACATTAGAGTTGGTGACAAAATAGCTGACACAAAAGCCGTTAACACCACCACAAACCAAGTGATGAGGATTGGAGAAAAAGAAAATATTAAAGAACCTTTCCGTAAAATTCCCAAGCTGGAAATAATAACGACCAACAAGAGCATAAAAACTACAAAATATACTTTGGTAGTACCGATGGGAATTAATAAACCCGGAATAAAAAATAATGGTAATAAACCCATCATCAGCATGCTGAGAACGCGAGCTGTACCAAATAAAGTATTACTGACAGAATCAGTTCTAGGTGTTATTTGGGGCGAAAAAGTATTTTGTTCCATAAGCATAATTAGCTAAGTAATTTTTATAAATAAAAAACCTCCAACTTGTCTTTAGTATAACAAAGAACACTACTTTTTATAGTAGTGTTCTTGTGCATATAAGCCGAATTCTGTCCGAGCACCTTAGAGAGCAACGTCACCAGAAACATTTATTAACCATCTTTGGCTGACAATTTGTCTTTAGATGACACCTCGCTCTAAGGTACTCGGGATGATCATATACCTAGGATATTTGTTGCCAAACACCTCTTGCGGCTCTCCCAGCCCTACTTTTTTCTTACCCATTTGTGTGTCTCACCTGGGATAAAGAAAAAGTAGAGCTGGGCACGACCTTGCACGCTAGTAAGGATTTAGCCGTTTCACCTCTCTAGTTACCTAGAAAGCTATTCCTTTCCAAAGAAAGGAATCTCTCTGCTTTCGCTTAGAGCGTCTCTGCTCGCACCTCTTTAGATAAATCTAATGACGGGTATTACCCGCTACCATACTCCGAGCACCTTCTCGTGCAATGTCTAAAGAGATATTCATAAACCACCATAATCGGTAGTCTGTACTAACTCTGACACATCACCAGAAGGTGCTCGGGCGTGTTCGGACTTTCCTCCCAGCACTTATTTTTAAACTCAGTATCTGAGTTTAAAAATAAGTGCTGGGCGATCATCATGCTAATAAACTATATCACAAATATGGAAAAAAACCAGATGAGGGGATGTTAGTCAAGTGCCAATTTATAATTTACCATTCTGCTTCGGTACCAAGTAAAATTTGCTTTGCCACCGCAAAACCAGCATTAGTTTCTATGACAAATTTTGCTGGTACTGGTGGAAAAAACAAATTAGGATAGGAATCAGATTTAACATTATTTTCAATATGAACCACTTTTTTCTGCTCATCCAACCAAATAATATCAATGGCATAATTCATGTTCTTCATCCAAAAATTCCACTTTTCGCTAGTTTCAAAAATAAATAGTTTTGCTTCACTCTCTGGTAAATAAGTCGTGCCAGAAAGTCCTAATTCCCTGGTATCATTTGTATCCGCCACAGAAGCTAGCAAAGTAATATTTCCTAACTTGATTGGAATTAGTCTAACAACTTTTGAATTAGCTGGCTTAATTATCTGCTCCGATTTTATTTTATGAATAATTGGCGTGGTGGTATCTTTAATTGATTCGGGAATACTAGGTAAAAGTGGCGAAGTTGTAACATAATCTACCGATTTGCTCGTTTTATTGATTCTTAATACTAGCAGTAAAACAACACCAACAAAAATAAAGAATGTTTTTCTAGAAAAATAAGTATGCATGAGATAGGGGCAGTATAACAAAGGGTGGCAAGCTTTGCTCGCCACCCTTTGTTTCCATAAATATCCTAATGAATTTATTTCTTCAGGGAATTGAGCAAAGATGCCGTTGTCGCCATATCCCTAGCCTGACCAGCGTCAATAATGATTGTATTGCCATGGGCAGCGGCGTTAGTGATAGCATCAATTCGGTTGGTGTCAGTCAGAAATTGAATCGCCACCTCACTAGATAGACCGGCCTTTTGCATTGTTTGCATGGCTTCCTCCAATCCTCTTGCTACAGCCGTCCGCATTTGAGCCATTCCCTCTCCTTGTAATTTTTTACTTTCGGCCTCGGCCTGAGCTGCTCCGACTAATTTAATACGCGCCGCTTCGGCTTCATTACGTGCCGCTTCCATCAAACGCTTACTGGCAATAACTTTATTAAAAGCATCACGCACTTCAACACTCGGTTGTGGTTCATCCACTAAAACATTCTCTATAATATAACCAAAGCGAGCAAATTGTTCGGACAGAGCTGTTTGCACCTGTGATTCTACAGAATCACGATTAGCATACAATTCGGTCATTTCCATTCCCGAAGCAGTTTGTCTGACATTGTTTAAAACATAAGAAGTGATTTGTCTTTCTGGTGCCTCTAGCTCGTAATGGGCCTTTACTGCACCAAATCCGTCATCATCAGCTCGGTATTGTACTTTTACTGGTAGGGTCATGAAAGCATTGTCGTTGGTTTTCACAGACACATCTGCGTGAATCTCTTGAAGTTGTAAATTTACCCTAGCCACAATAGTGGTAATCGGCCACGGCCACTTTACTCGCAACCCGGGTGCCACCGAACGGGTATGCGGCCGACCAAAGGTCTCTAAAATCACCGCTGTCTTTCCTCGTACTATATACAAACACGATGGGGTAATAATAAGAACTACAACGGCCAATATAATATATAACATATAAAAAATGATCCTAAATAATTTTCATTATACTCCAATAAAACGTTTTATGACATGAAATTACAACAGTAATAATGCCCCAATTCCTAATAGAGCTAACATGCCAAAAACATCAGTGGCCGTACTGATAAAAATCATAGAAGTAGCTGCTGGATCTCTACCGATTAATTTCATTAAGAGGGGAACAAAGGCACCAAAAAGTCCTGCTACAATATGAACGATCACCATAGATAATCCCACTGTAACTCCCAACCTCATACCACTTCCCGCTCCGAGTGAAATCAGAGTAACGATCAAACCAATTATAATACCGTTTATTAGTCCAGCTAATACCTCCTTAGAAATAGCTGGCAGACCATTTTTAAGTGAAATCGTCCCTAAAGTAATACCGCGCAAAATCACCGCAAAGGTTTGACTAGAAGCATTACCACCCATTCCTGTTACAATCGGAATATAAACAGCAATAATGGTTAAAGCATTAACCGTGTCTTGAAAAATCAAAATAATGGAACCAGCTAAAAAAGCCGTCGCTAAATTTAGAATTAACCAACGATAGCGTTTTTTTACTTTAGTTAAAACAGAATCAAAAGGACGCTCAGTGCTATCCAAACCAGAAAAACTATACAATGACTCACCCGGTAGTTTACCAAACAAATCCAGAGCATCATCTGCATAGATAATCCCCAGCACACTTTCATCGTGATCAAGAACCACCAATTTTTTTCGACCAGAAGTTGCTAAAACATTAACCACTTCACTTATTTCGGCTTGATAGGAAATAGTTTGTACTGTTTGCACAAAATTACCGATTATTTTATCGCTACTTTCACGAACCAAAACTGGCACCGGTACCTCACCCAACAGGTTGCCTTGTTGATGAACCAATATTTCAGGAAACTTTCCCGTATCCTGATAATGACTATCAATCGCTTCTCCAGCTTCAGCAATCGTGATATCAGCTGGTAAAAAGAGGTAATTGAAATGAATTAACGCCAAGCTGGCCTTGGGATGAAAGCGAAGAAAATACTCTATTTTTTCACGAATTTCGGTTTTAAGTCGTTTGGTTATTTTGTTCCGTCTGGTATTATCTTTAATTCTAGTTAAGACTTTCTCGGCCAATTGCAAATCCATGTGATCAAGAATATCAACAATTTCCGTTACCGATAATTGAGTCAATAAACTCTGTTGCACATGTTGCGAAAGTTCAGCAAAAATGGCACTTTGCTCGCCCAGGGTTAAACCACGCA
>Ga0210041_1004376_pt1 | contig 10450 bp, 9 predicted proteins | sample CryGeymeta201503_FD_183973 | JGI IMG/M metagenome (GOLD analysis project Ga0210041, IMG submission 183973) | Groundwater microbial communities from Crystal Geyser aquifers in Utah, USA - Crystal Geyser metaG 2015-03 (SPAdes) (version 2) | ecosystem: Environmental > Aquatic > Deep subsurface >... | reverse complement strand
CACCATCAGAGATTGCCAAGAAAATATTGGAATTAAGCGTTGATAGATCATACTTGGCGACTGTTGGAAAAAATGGTTTTCAGATGTATTTAAATAAATTCTCGCCAGATAAATTCAAAACAGAATTTATAAAAGTATTTCATTAGCCCTCATGCCCCATAAAAAACAGCTCTACAAAGCCATGGGCAAAAGCATGGCAGCCAAGTACACGGTGTATGTGGTCAACCTGCTGTCAACCGTCTGGCTGGCGCGCCTGTTCACACCCGAGCTGTTTGGCACGGTGGCGGCCATCATGGTGTTTTTTGCGTTTTTTCAACTCATCTCTGAAGTGGGCCTTGGCCCGGCGGTGGTCAACGTCAACACGCTCGCCCCAACAGATCGCAACGGCATATTTAGCCTGACCCTGCTGGTTGGGGCCGGCATGAGCCTGCTGTTTTATGCGCTCAGCTCCGTCTTTACCAATTTTTATGGTTTGCCCAGGGTGGATGAAGTTATCCCTTATGTGACGGTCGGCCTGTTTTTCTCGGCGGCTGGCATAGTGCCCAATGCTTTTTTGATGCGGCAACAAGCTTTCTACCACATGGCCGTGGCTGGCCTGTGCGGCCAGGTGGCTTCTACGCTGGCTGCAGTGCTTTTGATGCATGTTATTGACCCACTGCACGCGCTGGCCTCCAGGGCGGTATTTGGCGCGGTAGTGGGTTTCATGGCTGCATACTATTTTTCAGGTGCCACAGAATTTGGTCGCCCGGTGTTGGGTAAAAAACTGTCTGCCATCAAACCGCTGTTGTCGTTTTCAATGTACCAATTCGGGTTTAACTTCATCAACTATTTTTCGCGTAATCTGGACAACATTTTGGTCGGCAAATACTTGGGTGCCAGTTCACTCGGTGTGTATGAAAAAGCCTACCAACTCATGGCCTACCCCTTGCAACTGTTAACCCATGCCTTCACACCTGCCATACAACCCGTACTGCGGCAATATGCCCACGACGTTGAAAAAATAGAACACATTCACCGCGATTTCACATTCAAGCTGTCCCTGTTAGGCGCAGCCGCTGGTCTAGCCATGTTTCTGCTTGCAGACATCATTGTCAAAGTGGCACTCGGCCCTAATTGGGCAGGTGTGGTGCCCCTGATTCATGTGCTGGCCATTGCCATACCGGTGCAAATTGTGTTGTCGACCAGTGGCAGCTTCTTCCAAACCATGAACCGCCCCGACCTGCTTTTTATCAGCGGTTTTTTGTCCGCCATCGTGATGGTTGCCGCTATCATTTGGGGCATCGTCCAGCGTGACATGATTGCTATGGCGTGGGCGCTGGTGACAGCCTTTCACTTCAACTTTTTTCAGGCTTACTTCGTGATGTACTCGCGCATCTTCAAAGTCAACCTGCTCAAGTTTTTTGCCCGAATGATTCCGGCGGGTGCCGTTGTTTCGGGCATGGTTTGGTTTGCACACGCTTGAAATGCTAAAACGCTAATTTCGGCCCCACCATGCTTAACTGGCTAGCCAAACTCCTCTTAACCAGCACCGCCATCGCGCCAGTGCTACTCAGCTACGCCTGGGTTGCGTATCGGGCTGGTGAAGCACGGCAGGCGCTTGTTTTGGTCGTGCTGGTGGTGGCATTGGTTGTGATCAGTCTGGGCGTGCTGCACTATGCAAAAACGCAGCTTGAACGCATCAGCTTTGTTGCCACCAGCGTCGAAGTCGCTGACCGTGAGAACATGGGCTTCTTGTTGCTCTACCTCTTGCCGCTGTTTACTGCGCAGTATGTCGCGCTCAATTGGGAGGTGTGGGTGCCCGCCATCGTCATCTTTGGTGCGGTGGTGGCTACCGGCTATAGCTACCACTTCAATCCACTGCTTGGCTTGTTGCAATGGCATTTTTACAAGGTTGGCACCAACGACGCGGGCAGACCGATGGCAGCAATACACAACCCGCGGTGTGAAAAACCATGCTAGCGGCTTTTTAAAAGAACCAGCCGCACTTTTTGCCCAACCCCATGCTTCCCTTGGCCCACATCCAAATAGCTGATGACCCCAATGACCAAAAAATTAAAAGTACTTCATCTTGTTGCTGGCGAATTAAACGGCGGCGCTGCGCGAGGTGCATATTGGTTGCATCAAGCACAACGGGCAGCTGGCATTGATTCAGTCTTGATGACAAGTAGCCGATCTGATCTTGGTGATTCGTCTGTAATTTCTTTAGCAAAGTCTTCGTGGCAGAAACTAAAATTTATGCTTTTACCTAGATTAGGTGGATTACTAAAAGGTTTATATAAAAATAGAAAAAATATTATTTTTAACACAGGCTTCGAGGGAGTCGACTTTACGAAGCACCCTGCCTATGTAGCTGCAGATATTGTGCATCTACATTGGATTAATGGCCTTGTTAGTATGCAAACCTTGAGCAAGATTGATAAACCCATTGTTTGGACCATGCGTGACATGTGGCCACTGACAGGTGGTTGCCACTATGCAATGGACTGTGAGCAATACCGCACCGGCTGTGGCAAATGTCCCCAGTTAGGAAGCCAATTTAAACATGATCTCTCTCGCCTCGTCGTTTCACATAAACGTAGATGTTTAAACAAACGAATGCGACTAATTGGAATTAGTGAATGGTTAAGCTCGTGTGCAAGAGATTCCTTTGTTTTTAGTGGTTTTAAAATAGATACCATTGCCAACAATATCGATACCAATCAGTTCTTCCCAGTAAATCGTACTAATGCACGTGAGATTCTTGGACTGCCATCTAATAAAAAAATAGTACTTGTTGGTGCGGCAAACATTACAGATTTCTATAAAGGTTACGATTTATTCATTGAATCGACCAAATCGTTAGATTCGTCTGATATTCATATCGTTATTTTCGGCAATACCAATACACAGGCATTAGAATTAGAAAGACTTGGCGCCCAACACACTAGCTTGGGCTACCTTGCCGACACTATCTCGTTGCGGCTGGCCTACTCTGCTGCAGATGTTTTTGTTGCACCATCCCGCATGGAGGCTTTCGGCAAGACACTGGTTGAATCTATGGCATGCGGCACACCGGTGGTTTGCTTTGATGCTACCGGGCCAAAAGATATAGTCACGCATCAAATGACGGGTTATAAAGCCAAGCCATTTGATCCCGCTGACCTTGCCGCCGGCATAAGATGGGTAGTTGAACAACCACAAGATGAATTCGACCGGCTATGTAGACAAGCTCGTCAAAGAGCCGCGGATGTGTTTGGTTCGCACGTGGCTGCAGATCAATACAAAAAGCTTTATCTTGAGCTTTTGGATGAGTCCGAAAATCGTGGTCAATTAGACTCAGCTTTTCGCATAAGTGGTGCTGCGTCATAACTGATAACTGGTGTCAGGTCTTGCATTGCCACATTAATCTCAGCATGGTTTATTTCGAATGCGTCCTTTAAGAATTGAGTTGGCGGGTGGGGTTTATCATGTGACATCGCGGGGCGATGGGCGTGAGAATATTTATTTGACGGACGAAGATCGCCGTTGTTGGTTGACGGTGTTTGAACAAGTGTGCGAGCGGTTCAACTGGGTTTGCCACGGCTGGTGTCAAATGAGCAATCATTACCATATTATTTTGGAGACACCTGAGGCGAATTTGGCACAAGGCATGCGCCAGCTAAATGGTGTTTATACGCAACGATTTAATCGCGCACATTCGCGCGTGGGGCACGTATATCAAGGGCGTTACAAGGCAGTCTTGGTTGAAAGAGAAAGCTATTTGCTAGAGCTGGCGCGTTATGTGGTGCTTAACCCGTTGCGTGCCAACATGGTGAAGCGACTCGAAGATTGGCCCTGGAGTAGCTATTTGGCTTGCTGCGGGCAAGTGCCCACGCCCGCTTGGCTGCAAACGGATTGGATACTTGCCCAATTGAGTGCGCAACGCACCAACGCCATTGCCGCTTATGTCGAATTTGTCCATCAGGGTGCCAGATTGCCCAGTGTGTGGGTAAAATTGCAGGGACAAATTTACCTCGGGTCGAGCGATTTTGTTAAAAAAATGCAGGCGCAAATAGAGGGCAAGCCATCGCTAGATGAAATCCCGCGCACCCAGCGCCGCATGATGACCCAGCCTTTGCAAGATTTTGAACTAAATTACCCACCGCGCCAAGCCATGGCAAAAGCCTATCTATCAGGCCAACACACCATGGCAGCAATCGCCCAACATTTTGGCGTACATTACTCCACCGTCAGCCGTACGGTTAAAGAACATGAAAATGATTAAATGGGATACGTTAATACAAGACCTGACACCCTGCGACTCCACGTTGCGCGCAAGAGGCCAAAGGGGCACTCAGCAAAATCTTGTTCAGTGATGATTCCTTGGAGCCGAATTGCTTGTGCGAGATGGTGCCGAAATTAGATGGTTCAGAAGTAGGGCTGGTATATTGTGCTGCTCGTATCGGAAAATCCAGAGATGAGTCGGTTATTGCTTACTCACAGGCTGATTCTTCAAGATTAAGTTCAACTCATTTTTTAAATCTTGTGCTATCAGGTAAGGCACCTGTGAGCCCTGGGGCTGTTTTAATTCGCACCCATGATTTATTAAAAAATCTACACACTACATTTCCAACATCAACACCGAGACAATTTGAAAAAAATGGCGCTGGCCCCGATGTCATGACTTTGCTATTAACGGCACATAATTATCCCTATGTGGCTAATGTCGAAATGCCTCTGGCCTATTTCCGAGCGCATGCTGGTTCATTTTCGATTGAAAATTCAAACAACGAGGTTAGTAAGGGTTATCGCTCAGCCATCGCTTTATTCTTAAATAAAAGCATTGACCGTAAAGCTTGGATTAATTATTTAGCGTACGGTTGGCTTCAGGAAATAAAACTGTATCGTAGCTGGAGGAGCCCAGTGGTGTATATGATTGAGTACGAAGGACGTGGTTCGCTGACTGAAATAGTAACGTTGCTTTTCCATGCGTTTAAGCATGTGGCGGTCAAGATTACCGAAAAATTGTAGTTATTTATAAAAATAATGTGATTAAAGTTAACTAAGCGCTTGAATGAAAGTCTTTCGGTGATAAAAAATAGCGTCTACTTCTGAAGTAGTCGGTCATGTTGTGGAAAAGCTTCTCAGCGATCTCCTAATACTCTCTGAATATGGGTGGCGACACATTTAATGCAGCTTCTTAGAAGTTGCCTAAAAACTAAATCAACGATGCATAGTTCTTTGGCTTATATAAAAGAGAAATTTTTCCTGATTAGCAATGTACCTCAGCCAAGCGCCATCCGGGCGGCAAATTGGGCTCCTCGTCGTTTTTGTGACGGCCCACTACCTCGCTGAATGTCACCTTGTTGAATAGTCGCGAATGGCAATCAAAGACTAAATTACAAGAAGGGCTAATGATTGCCGATGATGATTAAAAAAATTGGCAGGCGCTACTAACTAATACTATGACTAATAATTCTTCACCTTTAATTTCCATCATTGTCGCCGTTTTCAACGGAACTAAAACCTTGCAGCAGTGCATCGATAGTGTCGTGCATCAAACTTATCAAAACAAAGAGTTGATTATTATTGATGGGGGCTCCAGCGATGGGACGGTCGAATTGTTAAGAAGCAACCAAGATCAGATAAATTATTGGATTTCAGAGTCAGACAAGGGAATTTATAATGCTTGGAACAAAGGGTTGGAGCAGGTAAAAGGGGAGTGGGTTTGTTTTCTTGGGGCGGACGATTTTTTTTGGGATGATCAAGTATTAAAGCAAGTAAGCGCGCAATTGGAAAAACTTCCACTTGACATCCGTGTGGCTTATGGTCAGGTTATGCTTCTAAATAACAACGGGGGGAATCTGTATCCGGTCGGAGAACCTTGGGAAAGAATAAGTACGCGCTTCAAGCAAATCATGTCTATGCCGCATCAAGCTGTAATGCACCGTCGGAGCCTGTTCGAAAGGCACGGTAAATTCGACGAGTCCTTTCGCATCGCGGGTGATTATGAGTTATTGATGCGCGAGTTAAAAATAACGGAACCTTTTTTTGTGCCGGGCATCGTTATCTCAGGAATGAGGCAGGGTGGCATCAGCAGCAGTCCTGGAAATTCGTTGGTGCTGTTGCGTGAGTGTAGACGAACACAGCGTATGCACGGGCAGTATCTGCCTAAAGCTGTGTGGTTGCTGGCACTGGCAAGGGTGTATATACGGCTAGTGTTATGGAAGGTGCTTGGTGAGAGATTGACGAGGAATATTCTAGATATTGGTAGACGCACGAGAGGTTTACCCCCATATTGGACACAAACATGATTTTCAAAACACAAAATTCTAAAAACAGAGGAAACCTCGCTCTATTTTATTTTGTCCTATTAAGGTTGCCCTATAAACATGTGGGCCGCAATAAATAATAAATTTTGTGCTGTGTAACTTTTTTTGGTGTTCTTATTCTGCGCGATACCCGAACCACTCTGTGTAACATTTTGAAAATTAATTGCTGATTAATAGGTTCTTGCACCTATCTATTGCATAAATAGTTTGCCTTATTAGTATGTACGTTTATATTGCATCGTATTTTTTTCTTCTTTTTTATTCTCCATTATTATTAGTAATTAATTGGAAATATAGTATTCTTTCGACAAGATTACTTTTTTTTATTGGATTGCTTCCTGCTATCTTACTTGTTGGTTTGCGTGGGGATGTTGGTACAGACACAGAAAACTATTTGCAAATGGCTGGAAATTTTCTTAACGGAAGTGATATCACTTATGAAGATTTACATGTGGAGATTGGATTTTTTTGGTTGTTGAAACTTCTTGTTTTTTTTACTGAAGACCCTCGATTAGTTATAAACTTTATATCATTTTTGATTACTTTGTACTGTTTTGTTTTATTTTCAAAAAAAGCTGAAAATATTTTGATATTTTCATTACTTATATTTCCTGTATTTTTCTACGATATGTCAATGAATGGGCTTCGATATGGCTTGGCCTTTTTGCTTGCAAAACATGCTTCGGACAAATTAGATTCTAATAAGAGATTGAGTTCACTGGCATTGATATCTATTTCTTTAAGTCTTCAGGTGTCCGGATTGCTGGTGTTATTTTTACTTCAAGTTAGACGTTTACGATTTATAAATATAATTTATTTAGCACCATTGTTAGCGCTTTTATTTGTTGCATTTCAAGACCACCTTGCGTCTAAATTTTTGTCATATGGAATTTTTGAATCGCCAAATGCTACTTCTGGATTGTGGCCGCTAGCAATTTTTTTGGCTTGTTATTTGTGTCTTTTTCTCGCTGATCTGGCATTTTGCAAAAGATTCTTTTTTCTGTTCGTGGCAGAGGTATTGGCGTTTTTACTCGCGAGAGTAACCTATGCTGGACTAAGATTTCAGTTGTTAATTTTATTTGTATTTTTTTGTTATATTTCTACGATTCAGCTTCAAGAATATAAGCGTGGAAAATTGATTATTTGTTTGTTTTTGATAGTCGGACTATTTGGATTTGTTGGTACACTGAAGAATTTTTTGAATAATTTTGATGTGCCTCCATCGCCCTTCTTACCATATCATTTTTTCTATGAAATAAACTGACATTGGACATAGGTGCTGTTGTTTTTTACTAAAAGGCAGAAAATTTAGTAAACCATTAGACACATTGAATTTGAGAAAATTGGTGTTAAGTAGATGTTTTATTATTTAATAGTGGAAATAATTTCCCAGGGATAGTTGCGCTTTATGTTTGAATTATTAACAATTACTTTGGCTGTGGCGCGGGGTTGGAGACTGTGAGCGAAACCTACTCTGTAGTGATTCCCGCCTACAACGCTGAAAAGACTATCGAGCGTTGCTTGGCTTCGGTGGTCGCGCAGACTCTCGTACCACTAGAGGTGCTGGTCGTCGATGACCATAGCCTTGATGACACTGCAGCTGCCGTCCATCGATGCGATGGCCAGTTTGCCAGCGCAGGTATCAACCTCGTGTACTTTCGTTTAGATCAGAACGCTGGTCCCTCTGTCGCACGCAACAGGGCGATTCGCGTGGCAAGGGGCAGCTTCATTGCATTTTTAGATGCCGATGACTTATGGCATAAAGACAAGCTCGCGATCGTTGATCGGTTTGTGCGTACCTCGAATGCAAGTTTCGTGTGCCACGCCTACACCGAAGAAATGGCATTTGACGTAACCGTAAGCTATTCCGACTACAAGCCAGAGTTCTTGTCGATTTACCGTATGCTGCTACGCAACCCTGCAGCAACACCATGTACGGTCGTTCGCAAGCAGCATGCGTTAGCGTTCGACGAGACTATGCGTCATTGCGAAGATTACGATCTCTGGCTGCGAATTGCTGAGTTCTCGCTAATCCTACGACTTGTTGGTCCGCCGCTGACGCGGCTGGGCCGCCCACCACTTACTCCGGGTGGCCTGAGTAGTGATACGGGGAAAATGCGCCTCGGCGAAGTACGTGTTTACTACAACTTCTGTCGACGGGCTTGGTTGACACGCGCTTGGCTCTTGCCAGGCCTGCTGACCTTCTCGCTTTTGAAGCATGTGTATTCTCGTATTCGCAGATGCAGCCGATGACTATGCACGAGGCTCGCTCGTCCGAGTTGACGAGTGGATGGAACTTTACGCGAGACACAAAAAAGTCAACTCACTGGGTTGGGGATGGCTTGAGATGTGAATTATTCATGGCAAACTAATGATGGCTCAGGAAGAAAAAGGACCACGCTTTGCGGTGTGCTTGGCCGCCTACAACGGCATGGCCTATATCGTGGAGCAAATTGAATCTATTCTGTTTCAGAAGAATGTTGAGCTTCAGTTATTTATCAGTGTGGATCAATCTTCAGACGGTACTGAAGATCGCCTTGCAGATTGGGCGCTGTCCGAGCCACGTTTGACGTTGTTGCCTTTTGGTCAGCATTTTGGTGGTGCGGGACCGAATTTCTACCGACTTCTCCGAGAAGTTGATCTGAGTGGATTTGATTATTTGAGTTTTGCTGATCAGGATGATATTTGGCATCCAGAAAAACTTTGGCGCGCACATTCTTTGATGGCCGCTCAAAACGCTGTGGGCTACTCAAGTAACTTCACCGCGTTCTGGCCCTCTGGCGAGGCTCGCGTTGTCAACAAGGCTTGGCCTCAGCGCACATGGGATTTTCTGTTTGAGTCGGCAGGCCCGGGTTGCACTTATGTTCTCCATTCCAGTTTGGCCCTACCGCTTCAACAGTTATTGCGTAATGCGGATAAGAAGGCGCTGGGCGTTGATTACCATGACTGGTTTACCTATGCCTTTGCTCGGTCTCATAATTATCCGTGGGTAATTGACAGCTGGTCCAGCATGCAATACCGCCAGCATGCGCATAATCAAATTGGTGTTAATTCAGGATGGCGTTCGTTTTGGTTGCGTGTACGCAAAATTCTGAATGGTTACGGTTTTGAACAGTCGTTGTTGATTGCAGATTTGGTGCAGGCATCCGCGCTACCCGTGGTACAGCGGGGTCTACGTGGTGGCCGTCTAGGTTATCTGTGGCTGGCATTGCGCGCCACACAATGCAGGCGTAAGCGTATAGATCAAATCTGGTTCTTTATTTCTTGTGTGTTGTTAGCGTTGTTGAAGCCCGCAGACCGAGGTGATGCATGACGCAGCGAGTTTTGGTCACAGGGGGGCAGGGTTTTGTAGGTAAGGCGTTGGCTGCTGGTGCATTGTCAAATGGATTCGCGGTGCGTGTCAGCTCGCGCCAGAAGTTGATTGCAGCAGAAGCTCGCTTGGAGCATTCCCAAGTAGGTGATTTAGGGCCCGCGACCGACTGGTTAGCTGCGTTGCAAGGGGTTAATACCGTTGTGCATTGCGCTGGTCGGGCGCATGTAATGACGGACACGGCTGCAGACCCGTTAACCGCATTTCGCACCGTCAATTCGGCGGGGACTTTGAACCTGGCCCGCCAAGCCGTTGAAGCGGGGGTGAAGCGGTTTGTGTTTGTAAGCTCAGTCGGCGTGAACGGGTCAGAGACCGCTCTGGGTAAGCCATTTTCTGAAGCAGACAAATCCAACCCGCATAACGTTTATGCGCTATCCAAATGGGAGGCAGAACAAGGTTTGCTGCATATTGCCGCTGAAACCGGGCTGGAGGTGGTCATCATCCGCCCGCCGCTGGTCTATGGCTGTAATGCGCCGGGTAACTTTGGTTCCCTCATGCGCGCCGTGCAGCGTGGCTGGCCCTTACCGCTGGGCGCGGTGCACAACCAGCGCAGCTTGGTGGCGTTGGACAATCTGGTTGATTTCATCGTCACCTGCATCACCCACCCCCAAGCGGCCAACCAGACGTTTTTGGTAAGCGACGGGCAAGACCTGTCCACCGCCGAACTGGTGCGTGGCATGGCGCGCGCTGCCGGAGTGCCCGCGCGCTTGCTGCCGTTACCGGTGTGGGCCTTGCAAGCGGGGGCGAGCCTATTGGGCAGAGGTGATGCGGTGCAGCGCCTGTGCGGCAA
>Ga0210041_1004374_pt1 | contig 10451 bp, 2 predicted proteins | sample CryGeymeta201503_FD_183973 | JGI IMG/M metagenome (GOLD analysis project Ga0210041, IMG submission 183973) | Groundwater microbial communities from Crystal Geyser aquifers in Utah, USA - Crystal Geyser metaG 2015-03 (SPAdes) (version 2) | ecosystem: Environmental > Aquatic > Deep subsurface >... | reverse complement strand
GTTTGCGTGTTTCAAATTCTTTGGATTCTAATAATTCTCGCAGAGAAACTATCGCTGTTTTTTGGTTTGGTACTTCAATTCCAACTAGAGATTGACCAGGGATAGGAGCTTCGATACGAATTGGGTGAGCAGCTAGTGCCAAAGCTAAGTCATTGGATAAACTAGTAATTCTGGTAAGTTTTACACCTTTGTCTGGTTTGAGAGAGTACTGAGTAACTGTTGGTCCGACACGGACTTCGCCCATAGTTACACCGACATTGAATTCACTAAGCATACTGTGAATTATTTCAGCATTGGATTTGATGTCGCCACTGGTTGGTTTGCCTTTTTTGGTTGTTAACAAATCTAGAGGTGGTAGATTTTTGATAATAACACGCTTTGACCAAACGTCATCTTTCTTTTCAGCTTCTTTTTCTTTGAATTTTGGTATTTCTTTTTTGTCTGCTTCTTGCGCCAAATCTTCTTCTTGTTTTTGAATTTTTTTACTAAGGAATCGACGTCCATGCTTTTCAGCATTTTCTTCGTCCTCATCCATATCATTGTCATCGTCGGCATAGTCTTCGTCTTCTTCATAATCACTTCTAATTTTTACGTTAGATTTGTTGCCATTTGTTACAAATAATTTTTTGATAACAAATAAAAAAGTTCTACCAATCCAGCCCAGACTATCAAATATTTTTTGGTGGATAATTACAAAAGCAGTAAGTGTTGTGTTGAAAATTAGGAAAACAGAAATGATGACAATACCAATTAAGATAACATAACTGGCAATAATCCCTAAGTATTGTTTCATCGGCCAGGCTAGCATGCCAAATATTCCACCACCATGTCCGCTGAGAGCTTGTGTCCACATATCAGAAGTGGCGAAATTAAGGTGCATAATACTAGACAGTGACAAGAAAAAAATAAGAGAACCAATTAGGTGAGTTGGTCTATAACTATATTTGATATCTCGTATCAAGAACCAAGAAAGTATAAGAATAATAACTGGAGTAAAATATCTGATGGAACCAAAAAGAAAACTCAATATGTAGTCGTTGAGCATAATTCCTACAAAAGCCGCTTTCCCAAAAAAACTGAGGATAATAATAATAGCTAGTACTGTAAGAAGTACGGCTATGATACCGCGTGATAAAGTTGGGTCTAAACGTGAATGTTCTCTCTTTTTGTTTTTTGCCATATTGATGCAAATATTATAGCATAGTTTAAGTAAATAGTTAATTGTTTGTATATATTGGTAATAAAATCAAAAATATAGTACAAGGCCTCGTGAATGGAAAAGAATAGAAATTAATTTGTTCTTTTTTAGAGCTTCTTTGATTAGCAATTTGGTTGTTACTAGATATGTTGTTTTGAAGGGAATATTTTGTGGATAAATCTGTGGTTAACTTACAGTACTTTTCAAAGTAAATTTTATAATTTGGCTAAGATAAGCCAAATAGTCTCTTTCTTGACAAATACTTATCCACCTGTTCTTAGGTTTGACAAAAGGCAATTTTGGGTGTATCCTAAAGAAGCTATCAAAACTTCGTTGAATTTGCGCAAAATTTGCTACATTTAGCCCAAATTCTGGTATTATCGCCCCTATATTAGCGTCCACGCAGGGGACGGACTATCCGGATCAACATGGCTCAACAAGCTTTCTGTCACAAATAACTGAAAAAATAATCCCTTTTTGGAAAAGAGGAATTTTTTTGTTGCTGGTAGTAGTCCAATTTGAGTGTTCTTTAAAAAAATATTTTATTTGAAAATTTGCCTTTGTTGACTAATTAAATAATCAAATTTTGATTACCAAAATTAGTTTATAAAGTTATTTACCACGTAAAGTTGTCAAAAATTTCTGACAGCATCAGAAATAGACATGATTGATAAATAATTAGTATCTATCAAAATGTCGCACTTTATACGTGGTTTACATAAATAAAAATATTTATGGCTCCATTATACAAACGTCAACCGCTTAAGACCTTGGAACGCAAGTTCTTTACAAATCTTCGCGATGCAGTTGAAGCACCGGATTTGATCGAAATCCAAAAATCTTCTTATAATTGGTTTTTTGACGAAGGTTTGCGTGAACTTTTTGATGAATTGTCACCAATTACTGACTTCACTGGTCGTGATTTAGAAATTTATTTTGAAGATTATTATATTGATGAACCAAAGTTTGATCAAGTGACTTGTGTCAAAAAGAATGTTACTTTTGAAGCACCACTTCGTGTCAATGTTCGTTTGACCAATAAACGTACCAATAAGACTGAAAAACAAGAAATCTATCTAGGCGATATGCCACTTATGACTGACCGTGGTACTTTTATTGTCAATGGTATTGAGAGAGTCGTCGTTACTCAGCTTATTCGTAGTGCTGGCGCTTTTTTCACTGCTGAACAAAATCGTGGTCGTCGTTTTTATGGAGCAAAAATTATCCCAAATCGTGGAGCTTGGGTAGAAATTGAAACTGATCAAAATAATGTCCTTTGGATCAAAGTAGATAGAAAACGTAAAGTAGCCGCAACTTCACTCTTGCGTGCTTTTGGTTATTCTACTGATGAAGAAATAAAAGAATTGTTTATTGATGTCAACAATCATCCAAATATTGATTACATTGAAAATACTTTGAAAAAAGATGCTGCTACCAATGAAAATGAGGGTCTGATAGAAGTCTATAGACGTATTCGTCCAGGTGACTTGGCTACAGCTGATAATGCTAAGAGTTTGATTCATGCGATGTTTTTCAACTTTGACCGTTATGATCTTGGTAAAGTTGGTGTTTATAAATTTGATATCAAATTCAGTCTAGGTCTTACCAAAGAAGATTATGATGACAAAGAAAAAAGAGTTTTGTCAAAAGACAAATTGGTGAAAGTGTTGCGTGAAATTATTCGTCTAAATGTTACTCAAGAAGAGGCTGATGATATTGATCATTTGGGAAATCGTCGTGTCCGTGGTGTGGGTGAACTTGTACAAAATCGTTTTCGTATTGGTCTTGCGCGTATGGAACGTATCATTCGTGATCGTATGAGTACTATGGACATTGAGACTATTGTTCCAAATAAATTGATAAATGCTCGTCCAGTTATTTCAGTTATTCGTGAGTTTTTTATGAGTTCACAGTTGTCTCAATTCATGGATCAAATCAATCCTTTGGCTGAGCTTGAACACAAGCGTCGTATTTCTGCTTTGGGACCTGGAGGTTTGTCTCGTGACAGAGCTGGTTTTGAAGTTCGTGATGTTCACAGAACTCACTATGGTCGTATTTGTCCAATTGCTACTCCTGAAGGACCAAATATTGGTCTAGTTGGACATTTGTCTACTTTTGCCAAAATAAATAAGTTTGGTTTCCTAGAAACTCCTTACAAAAAAGTGATTAGTCTGGTCAAAAATGAAGCAAGTTTGACGACCGGTGAAATTGCCAACATGGAAGTAAAAGGTATTGTCAAAGTTGGTGATAAGATTACTAGTGAAATTGCCAAAAAATTAGAAAAAGAAAAAGGTCTGACAGAAATCAAAGTTAGACCTCGTGTTTCTAGTGAAATTGTTTATCTTAATTCTTTTCAAGAAGAAAGAACTATCACCTCTAGTGCTACTACGCCGATGGACAAAGATGGTTACTTTCTTGAGGAAAGAATTTCTTCTCGTGTCAATGGCGAACCACAACTTATTGATTCAGAAAAAGTTGCTTACATTGATGTGGCTTCCAATCAAATTTTGTCAGTTGCTACTAGTCTGATTCCATTTTTGGAACATGATGATGCGACTCGTGCTTTGATGGGTACCAACATGCAACGTCAAGCTGTCCCTTGTATTAAACCCGAACCTCCTTTGGTGGGAACTGGTGTGGAGAGAATTGCCGCTCTAAATAGTGGTTATGTATTTACAGCTCCAGCCAACGGTGAGGTTACCTTTGTAGATGGTGCAAAAATTGAATTTACTGATACTAAAGGAAAAGTTACAACATACAATTTATCAAAATATATTAGATCAAATGCTTCTAGTAGTATCAACCAACGTCCAACAGTTACTCTTGGTCAAAAATTGAAAAAAGGTGATCCTATGTCTGATGGTCCAGCTATCAAAGACGCTGAATTGTCTTTAGGGCAAAATGTTTTGGTCGCTTATATGATTTGGGAAGGTTTCAACTATGAGGATGCTATCATCGTTTCTGAAAGACTTGTTCGTGATGATCGTTACACTTCTATTCATATTGAAGATTATACCATCAATGTTCGTGAAACAAAGCTTGGTGAAGAAGTCATTACTTCTGACATCCCAAATGTGAGTGAAGAAAAATTACGTCATCTAGATTCTGAAGGTGTGGTACGTATTGGCGCTGAGGTTCGTTCTGGTGATATTTTGGTTGGTAAAATTACTCCAAAAGGTGAAACAGAACTTACTCCAGAAGAAAGATTGTTGCGTGCTATTTTTGGTGACAAAGCTCGCGATGTGCGCGATTCTTCACTTTATCTAGAACATGGTGAACAAGGAAAAGTAATAGATGTCAAAGTATTTTCTACCGAACAAGGTGATAAACTTCAACCTGGTGTAATCAAACAAGTACAGGTGACAGTGGCTGATATGAGAAAGATTCAAGTCGGTGACAAGATGGCTGGTCGTCACGGTAACAAAGGTGTCATTTCTCGTGTGGTACCTGCTGGTGATATGCCATTCCTTGAAGATGGTACTCCAGTTGACATTATTCTTTCTCCGCTTGGTGTGGTGTCCCGTATGAACTTAGGACAATTGCTTGAGACTCATCTTGGTCTAGCGGCCAATGCTCTTGGGCACAAAGTCGCCACTCCAGTTTTGAATGGTATTACTGAACAACAAATTGAAGACGAACTTACTGAAGCTGGTTTCCCACTGGATGGACAATTACAACTTTATGATGGACGTACTGGTGAACCTTATGATAACAAGACCACAGTTGGTTACAATTACATGTTGAAATTAAATCACATGGTTGAAGATAAAATCCATCAACGTTCTATTGGTCCTTACAGTCTTATCACTCAACAACCTTTGGGAGGAAAAGCACAATTCGGTGGACAACGTTTTGGAGAAATGGAAGTTTGGGCTTTGCAAGCTTATGGCGCTGCTTATAGTTTGCAAGAAATTTTGACTATCAAGTCCGACGATGTTCCAGGTAGATCAAAAGCCTATGAAGCTATTATCAAGGGTGAGCCTATTACCAAAGTAAACTTGCCAGAATCCTTCAATGTTTTGGTACGTGAAATGAAAGGTTTGTGTCTTGATGTTGAGTTACTAAAGAAAAATGAAAATGATGAATATTTAGTGGTGGAAGAAGCGAATAAGAAAGAAAAAGAATATAAATTTTCCGATATAAATAGTAATATGGTTGGTAAAGAAAGAGACGGAGAATAAAATAATAATCTTTTATAACTTAAAATAAATAAACCCAAAACTATGTCACGTGATACCTTTCACTCTATGAACTTTGACGCCTTGCGTCTCAAAGTTGCATCACCTGAGACTATTCGTAAGTGGTCTTTTGGTGAAGTTTACAAACCTGAAACTATCAATTACCGTACTCAAAAACCGGAAAAAGGTGGTTTGTTTGCTGAAGAAATTTTTGGACCAACCAAAGACTGGGAATGTTACTGTGGAAAATATAAAAAAATTCGTTACAAAGGAATTGTCTGTGATAAATGTGGAGTCGAAGTTACTCATTCACTCGTTCGTCGTGAACGTATGGGTCACATTGAACTAGCTACACCTGTTTCACATATTTGGTTTTTACGTACTATTCCTTCTCGTGTTGGTCTAGTGCTTGATTTATCTATCCAAGCTTTGGAAAGAGTTATCTACTTTGCTTCTTTCATTATCACTCATGTTGATGAAAATGAAAAAAAAATAGTAGCCGATTCTCTAAAGAAAGAATACAAACTCAAGAAAAAAGAAATTGAATCTGAATTTACTAGAAAATCTGCAGGAGCTGCGCCAGTTGTGATTACTGAATTGGAAACAGAACGTGATAGAAAAATGGAATCATTAGAAGAAGATTTCAAAGATGCTGAAGAAGAGTTGAAGGATATTTCCATGTTGAATATTATTTCAGAATCACGTTATCAAAATTTGTCTTTACGCTATGGTCATTTGTTTGAAGCTGGTATTGGAGCTGGAGCTATTCGTGGTTTACTTGAAAGATTAGATTTTGAAGAAACTACCAAGAGATTGGAAAATGAATTGAAAAAAAGTAAAGGTGCTAAACGTGAACGTCTCATGCGTCGTATCAAGTTACTCAAGAGTTTGAACAAAAATGGTATTCGTCCAGAATGGATGATTTTGACCAATTTGCCAGTCGTTCCACCAGATTTACGTCCGATGGTAGCTCTTGATGGTGGTCGTTTTGCTACTTCTGATTTGAATGATCTTTATCGTCGTGTTATCAATCGTAATAATCGTTTGCGTCGTTTACTTGATCTTAATGCTCCTGAAGTCATTTGTCGTAATGAAAAACGCATGTTGCAAGAAGCGGTTGATGCTCTTATCGACAATAATGCTCGTGCTACCAAGACTGTTCGTGCTTCAACTGGACAAAAACGTCAGTTACGTTCTTTGGCTGATATTTTGAAAGGTAAACAAGGTCGTTTCCGTCAGAACTTGCTTGGTAAACGTGTTGATTATTCTGGTCGTTCTGTGATCGTTGTTGGTCCAAATTTGAAAATTAGTGAATGTGGTTTGCCAAAAATGATTGCTCTAGAACTTTTCAAACCGTTTATAATGTCTGAAATTATCAAGCGTGAACTTGCTCACAATGTACGTAGTGCTTCTAGATTTATTGAAAGTAATGCTTCTGAAGTTTGGGATATTTTGGAAGAATTGACTAAAAAAACTCGTGTACTTTTGAATCGTGCTCCTACTTTGCACAGACTGGGTATTCAAGCTTTCCGTCCTACTTTGGTAGAAGGTAAAGCTATTCGTCTTCATCCTCTGGTTTGTGCGGCTTTCAATGCCGATTTTGACGGAGATCAAATGGCTGTTCATCTGCCTCTTTCAGAACAAGCTAAGTGGGAAGCTGAAAATCTTTTGGCTTCAGAAAAGAACTTGCTCAAACCAGCTACTGGTGCTCCAGTTTCTACTCCACAACAAGATATTACTCTTGGTTGTTATTACATGACAAAAATAGAAAATGAAGATGTTGACAAAGCAAAACTCAAAGTTTTTTCCAGTATTACAGAAGCAAGATATGCTTACAAGACTGGAGTAATTGGTCTTCGTGAGAGTGTCGTAGTTAGGTTTGATGATTTGAACAAATTTGAAGAGGGTATTCCAAAGTTTATAGAAACTAGTTTTGGTAGAATTTTATTTAATGAAATTTTCCCAGATAAAATAGCTTACTATAATCAAACAATAACTAAAAAAGATTTGAGTAACATCATCCAGCTTTTGTTAGAATTTTATGGTCAAGAAATTACAGCTGAACATTTGGACAAAATCAAAGACCTTGGTTATAAATACGCCACACAATCGGGTTATTCGCTGGGTAAAGGAGACTTTCCATCTATTCCTGCTAAAAAAGGAATATTGCTTGAAGCTGACAAAAAAGTTTTGTTGGTGGAAGAGCAATATGCTGAAGGTTTGTTAACTGATTCTGAACGTCATGGTAAAGTATTAGAAATCTGGACTGAAACTAAAGAAAGTCTGGTGACTATGGGTAGAGATGTGATGCATAAAGGTAAATCAGTCTTTGCTATGATTGACTCTGGCGCTCGTGGTAGTTGGGGACAACTTGGTCAAGTGATTGCGATGAAAGGTCTCGTCGCTTCTCCTTCTGGAGATGTTATTGAGTTGCCAGTCAAAGGAAACTTCAAAGAAGGTTTTGGAGTTTTGGAATTCTTTATCTCATCTCATGGTACTAGAAAAGGTTTGTCAGATATGGCGCTTCGTACTGCTAACGCTGGCTATCTTACTCGTCGTCTCGTGGACGTTGCTCAAGAAGTGGTAGTCAAAGAAGAAGATTGTGGCGATACTGTCGGAGAATTATTTACTCTAGAACAATCCACACAAATGGGAGAAAAATTATCAGAACGTGTACTTGGTCGTTATGTTTTGGAAGATATAAAAAAAGGTAATAAAATAATTGTCAAAGTTGGTGGAGTAGTTGATGCTGAAGCTGGACGTATTATTGAAAAAGAAGAAATAGACAATATTCACGTTCGTTCTATTTTACAATGTCAATTACCAAAAGGTGTGTGTACCAAATGTTATGGTTTTGATTTGAGTAATCGTCTTCCTGTCAAAATTGGCACAGCAGTAGGTGTCATCGCCGCTCAATCTATTGGTGAACCTGGTACTCAGCTTACTATGCGTACTTTCCATTTGGGTGGTGTGGCTGGTGGTGGGGATATTACTCAAGGTTTGCCTCGGGTAGAAGAATTGTTTGAAGCTCGTAATCCAAAACGTAAAGCTATCTTGTCCGAAGTTGCTGGTAAAATTGAAATAGAAGATGCCGATGGTAAAATTATTACCAGCCCAACTGGTAGAAAAATATTTGAAGGACGTCGTGGACAAAAAATTGTCAAGGTACATCATGAAGGTACTGAAGAAATGGTTTTTGAAATAAACAAAGAAGATGATGTCAAAGTTGTTGATGGTCAAAAAATCAAAAAAGGAGATAAAATCGTTATTCGTGGTGGTTCGGGGGAAGAGTTAAAAGCTACTTATCCTGGTACTATCCGTGTTGATGGAGATAATCTAGTTCTTGTCTATGATGGTAAAACTACCAAAGAATATGTTATCCCAATGGGTTATAAACTCTGGGTCAATGACAATGATCAAGTAGAAAAAGGTACTCAACTTACTGAAGGCGCTATTGATCTAAAAGAATTGTTTGAACTAAAAGGTCAAGACGCTGTGAAGAGGTATGTGTTGGCTGAAATTCAAGAAATCTACGCTTCTCAGGGTCAAAGATTGAATGATAAACATATTGAAATTATCATCAAACAAATGTTTAGTCGTGTCTTCGTGGAAGATCCAGGTGAAACAGAATTACTTCCTGGTGAAATCGTTGAAAAAGCGCAACTTATCATCGCTAATAGACAAGCTAAAAAAGATGGTCTAAAGTTGTCCAAAGCTCGTGAGATGCTGATGGGTATTAGTAAGATTTCCCTTACCACCCAAAGTTTCTTATCAGCTGCTTCTTTCCAAGAGACTTCTCGTGTTCTCGTAGCTGCCGCTATCACTGGTAAGATAGACTATTTAGAAGGTCTAAAAGAAAATGTAATTATCGGTCGTCTAATTTCAGCTGGTACTGGTGTATCTGGTATTCCAGAGTTGGACGAAAAACATGCTTCTGAAGCTGTCGTAGAAGAAGTCGTGGTTGAGTAGTAGTTTATATAAATTAAAAACTCCTCGTAAAAGCGGGGAGTTTTTTGTACCAATAAAACAGGGTAATAAATGGCACTAGTGTTTAAAGTGATTTATCAATGTTTATATTAGATACCTGAGTGTTTATTGTTCTTGGATCAAAGTCACTGGCAGAGTTTATGTCTTGTCCGATTGTGTAATTTATGAACAAGAAATCAGGTATATCTTTTATTTTTATAGCCCAGTCACTACCATAGAGGCTTATAGCCACTTGTTCATTTTTTATGTGTCTTAAAATACCGCCTTTGTCTATAGCATAAACTTTTGGATCTGTAGTTATTTTGACTAGTTTGCTTGGATGATATGTTACATTTCCTCCTATCATAATATTTTCCATTTGTGTAGGTGAAATTGTTTTTACACTAGAAAAATTACTATACCAAGTTTTGAAGATATCTTCACTATAAAAAACATATCTTTTGTTATTATTACCAAGATAATATACAGCTGGGCTAGTAGATGATTTTATAAGGTTTCCAGGTAAGACTACGGTTTCAGTCTGTGTGGTATTATCATTTGTATTTGTTACTGGAGTAGTACTAGTAGCTTCTTCTCCTATACAAGTTAACTTTTTGCTTATTATTTTATTGTTTACTAACCAATAAGCATATTCTTGAGATATAGAACCTCTAGTTATGTTTGTGTCTCTATTAGATATAATACCATCTTTATTAATTTCACATGTTTTATCAGTGTTGGCATTGTAGAGAAAGTATTTGTTTTGTGTTGTGTCTCTCCAAAGTAGCATATTACCGCTTCTAATTTCTACAATTTTGTTATTTGCATGTGTTGTTTCGAGAATAGTTTTGGTTATTTGTCCTGTCTGTGCATCAAAACGGTAATAATTTGGCTCCATTGTCAATACGTCTGTTGATTTATCACCAATAGTATACCTGTTACTGTATTTGTTGTTCCAGAATTGGTAGTTGTCTGATAAACTTATGTGTTCTCTGATTATTGTAGTAGTTTTACTATCCAAATTAGTTATGCGGTAGCCAAATAACTGGTTAATACCACCTTGTGCCTCCCATGCTTTTGATAACAATTGTTTATCTCCCAATGCATAA
>Ga0210041_1004365_pt1 | contig 10470 bp, 11 predicted proteins | sample CryGeymeta201503_FD_183973 | JGI IMG/M metagenome (GOLD analysis project Ga0210041, IMG submission 183973) | Groundwater microbial communities from Crystal Geyser aquifers in Utah, USA - Crystal Geyser metaG 2015-03 (SPAdes) (version 2) | ecosystem: Environmental > Aquatic > Deep subsurface >... | reverse complement strand
CTACTTTACATAATCAACGACTTTGCATAATCGGCCATAGCCGACCTTGCACCCTAGCCGGATTAATGTCCGCTTCCTAAATAACTTCGGACAGCAATAGTTCGTTGCACTACTGAATAAGGTGGGTTGTCGAAGTCATCGGGTTCGTCAGGTTAGCCTACCTTTGGGTCTATATACTTTGGCATATGGTGTAGATAGCTTCATTCTGCTAAGGTCAACGTCCCTTGAATGCGGCTCGCCACCATGCGCCTATTACAGATAGTTGTAGCAGCCGTGCTGACCTACCCAATTGGTTTGGTGCACAGCCAGCCAATTCACGAGATATCTTCTCCAAGCAAATATCCCTCCAGCCAATCTACCTATGAAGATGTCAGCAATGCTGTTGGCTGTGAGAGCAGATTTATTGAAGAGAAGAAGAAAAACTTATTTGAAAGTCAGTACAGAGATCACTGGATGACTTGGGAAGGAAAGGTCATCCATGCAGAGCCCGAAAGCGTGTCTCTGGACATGAACGACAAAGGCATTCACGAGTTGCAAGCTAAATTCTCCAATCCCAATGCCGGGTACGACGTACTGATCGATAGCACCATCAAAGTTCGCTTCATCCTTCGAAGTCAGGGTGGATGCATTCTCCCCTTCACTGGCGACTCAGCCAGCATAGTTAAATAACTCAACACAGTGAGATTCCCCGCATGAACGAAAAAATCAGAAATATCACCATATCAACCTTGCTTGGAATCGCAATTATCTTTTCATGGCTCCAGCCACTCGATTCCGCAGCAACGGCTCAAGTCGATGCAGGGCTAAAACGTTCCCTGGCTAGCTTTGCAGTTGCACGAGCCCTCAATGCCGCAATATCTGTAGCGCAAGGCACGGAAGTTTCCGTACAAATGGTTGCAGGCGTAACGTTCACACCAGGAGAAGCACTTGATCCTGTGAACGATATTGTTGAGCAGTTCGGAGACCTGATGCTTGCTGCAAGTGTTGCATTTGGCATCATGCACTTTCTGATTCAGATAGGAAGTTTCTGGTTGTTCTCTCTGACACTGTCTGTGGCTGCAATTGCATGGATTGTTTTGAGCTGGAAGAAAATGGTGGTGCCTGCCTGGCTCCCTAAGGTAATCGTCGTTCTCCTTTTGGTTAGATTTTCCATCCCAATCATGACGGTTGGCAGTGATTTTGTTTTCAAAGAATTCTTGGCTCCTAAATACGCCACCAGCCAAGATGGCATTCAAATAGGAACAGGCGAAGTCACGACGATCTCCAAAGACTTTGATACGGCAAAAACCCAAGCCACTCCCGCAGAAGAGGTGGCAGTGCCTGTGGAAGCAGTCGAAGAAGCTGCCCCTGTAGAAGATGCTCCAGAAGGAAAGGCCGGCTTTATTTCAAAGGCAAAAAACTACGTCAGCAATGGCTTTCACAAGCTGAAGGAAAAATCCTCAGCTGCCAAGCAAAAGGTTGTTGAAACTATTGATTTCAGAGAACGGATAAAACATCTGGAAGAGTCTGCCGGACGATTGGTTACAAATATTGTGAATCTGATCGCTATTTTCGTACTTCAGACCATCATTGTTCCAGCAGTGATTCTTTGGATTCTGTACCTGCTTGGGCTGTTCACTATCAGGTCAATCTCTGACAAATGTAAGAATATCTCGGCATGAACTTTCCCTATTTTTGGAAATCGTCCTCTCAAGTTTTACGTGGTCCGAAAATTCTGGAGCAGGTCACACCAGCACCTGCCCTTTCCCTGATGCATGCTTAGAATGACGTTAGAATGCTCGACCGAGCATCGCTAGGAAATCATAAATGCCTTTGGAGCGTGCGTTTCACTTAGTCAGAAACTTGTTTCGGACACCGTGGTCCGTCCGCTCGGTTGCGCGCCGCGACGAAGCCTCATGGTTTGCTCAGAGCGTCCATAGGCGCCGCTTGGCGCTGTCCAAGTTGGAGCGGGATCTGCTGTTCGCTGGCGAGCATCCCTTGCGGCTTGCCTTCTCGCTGCTAGCTTTGCAGATTGCGTTGCTGGTGTTGGTGGCAGTACTCCCGCAGGACTGGTTCGTCCCCGCCTGGTTAAAGTGGGAGGCTGCAGAACAACTGGCTCACTTCTCTACTGTTTGGACCATCCAAGCGACGCTGGCTGCGCTGGTCTACCCAATCGTAATCTCCTTTGTTGCTGTCTACCTGCAGCGCAGGCCGGCAGCGGAGGCCTTCATTCACCTCTATATGCTCGATTCAGGCGGGCTTGCAGCGGGTCTGTCCTCGCTGGCCTTGGTTGTCGTGATGGGCGTCCAGTACCTGATGTTGAGCACATGGGGAACCGCATGGCTTCCCGGCTGGGCGGCAATCGACACTGCCTGGTTCGTTCTCAATGCCGCGCTAACGACATTCTTCCTGTTCCGAACCGTGGAGTTTCTCCGGCCAGAGGTGCAGGCCAGGGTCATCCAGCGCTACACCGTCAACGTGGCGCTGCCCAGAGACGTGCAGCGTTTGAACTCATTTCAAGTGTTGGCCGGTGGCATTGCCAAGGGCTGGTTTTCCGTGCCGTCTTATGGTGATGAAAAGGCCGCGGAAGGGCCGCGCCTGCTAATTGGCAGAGGGTTCCGGGAAGGTAATATCCAGGCCGAACTGCGCCTACAGGCGCAAGCTCGATTGGTGGACGTTCGCATCTGGCTTGTTAGGCTAGTTGTCGAGTCCTGGTACCGCCGTGCACTGATATCGCCTCGGCCGGACAAGCCTGAGGCGTTTAGTATAAACAAGTCCTTGCCGTTGCTCACGTTGCCGATGAGTCCGGGTACGGTCTACGAAGGCGAGTTTCCTCTCGCAAGTGTGGCAGACGGCCCGGAGTTTTCACTTTGGCAGCGCTGGCTGCTACGCTGGTCTGTGGTGCTGCAACCGACATCCCGAGAGAGGTATGGCATCAAGGTTGATGCCATCCTTGGTGAGTTGGCCGCCGATGCACGAAACATGGCAGCCAAGCCCGACAACGAGGGGTTTGAGCGCGCCTATAACGCGTTGATCGACTTGCACGGACTGCTGCTGGCGGCCTGCTTGGACAAGACGGAGACCGGCGAGCAAGGCAGCTGGGCGCTCCTTCCTGATTCGGAAAGCTTCTTTGAGCAAACCTTGCACAAGAACTGGTGCAACGTCTATCGCGGCATCTTCGAGGCTGCAATCGAGGGAATGGTCAGAGACACCAGGCCACTACGTCGCTTGTGCCACCTGCTGCAGCATCTTGATGGCGACGAACTTCGCGCATCGCCCGTCGAGATACGGGAACACCTTCTGCAGATGCCGCCGCTGATGATGTACCAGCTCAGCAATTGGTGGGCCTTCAGGGTCGAAGAGCAAGGGATCATTGAGCACAGTCACAGACAGATGGTGGTACTGCGGCCGCCTCTCAATCGTGTCTATGACGAGGTGCTCTCCGCCTTCGTTGGGGGATGGGAAAGCGGTCGGCCCGACAAGCCTCGGCGAAGTCGAGACGCGCATGCGCTAGACTGGGCGACGTTACCAGAATTGGCACGCCTGAACGTCAAGCACATCGAAGAAACAGCTCGGATGCTGCTCGCGGCCGTGTTGCGCGGTGATCTGGCCGTCGCCGAATGGTTGGCCGACGTACTCAGCAAGTGGTGGGGCACCCAGGACTACGATCACGAGCCGTACCAACTCTACGACAAGACGGCATTTATCACTATCGACGATCTCAGTCTAGCTTGGCCGGCGTTCTGCACGAAATTTGGCTTGGAGGCCGACAATCCTGTGTCACAGGTACGATTGACATCAACGCTGCAGCAGGGCTCCTTCCAAGCGGCCTTGCGAAACTACTGGACCGATGTACGCTTACTGACCATCGAGCTGATGCTCGACTGGGTCCGAGCCGTGCCTGCAGCATCCGCCAACAGTTCGCTGGCGTTCGAGATCGCCGCCGGGCTCTTGACCGGTAAACAGTGGAAGGGCGGCGGTCAGGCGGGCGACTCGCTCAGCGACTTGTCGCCGCCCACGTACCTAGTTGCAAAGGTGCGCCAGTTCGCAGCATCCGGCGAATGGCGTGGCGGCTATGTGGGGCATTTGGACGGGTTCGTAGAACGCGTGAAAGACATGCGCAGACCCAACATGGTCAGCTCGCGCGTGTACTCCTTTGGTGGCGCCGACAATGTGGAGTCGCTCCAGGAGTCCCAGCTGGAAATGTTTGCTGTATTGGCCACGGCCCCCTGGAGCTTACCTCACTCGCTGCAGCGCCAACTGGATGTCTGGTTCGATGCCCGTTTTGATCAGTACAGCAGCATTGACATACTTCGCGGCCGTCTGAGGAACTGGCTCGAAAGATTGGACGCGCAGCCTGGCCTGTCAGTTGAGCACATCGACCTCTTGAAGGCACGTGTCAAGCCCGGAGTGCCGACGCAAACGGCAATCGACCAAGTGAAGGCTGGCCTTATGGCGGCCCAGCAGGCGTTGGAGGATCGGCGTGAAGAGACGCTGGCCGCCCAGCCGATTGACCCAAATCGACTTCTGGAGATCGGGCGCTATGCGTCTACGTCAGGGTTCAGCAAGGAAGAGGGACACTTCCCGGTCCATTTGTTTCTGATTGGAAGCACAGCCGAGAACTTGGAAGACTTCACGCTCACCTTCAAACAGGTGCGTCGAGGCGAGCTGACACAACTGCAGATGGACCAACGCGCCATTAACGAGACGGAGTACTTCGCTGATGCAATGGCCCAGCAGGTTGCCACCGTCGTACTAAGCGATGTCCTGCACCGATCAGACATCAAGGAAATTGCAGTTCAGGACGGCGAGGCCTACTGGAAGGCGTTGCAGGCGGAGTCCGGCCTCATTGTAGCGAAGGGCGAAGCGCCGATCCTTATGCTGGACAACGCCACCCGCCCCGATTGGGTATGGGACTGGCAGCATGCGGATTTTGGCGCCTCGCATGATCGCCCCGATGATCTCCAGGTCAGGCGTCTTGAAGGGCGAGGAGCAGGGTACCAGTGTGACTTCAACGACATTGAGGTCTATGTTGCGCCCTTGCCGATTGGACAGTCACTCTTGCTGTCGAGAGAGGCATTCCACGCATTGACGTTTACCGATTACGGCGACGGTCGCTTTGTTAAGGCCGAGGTGGTCGAATTGGAGGGCGCCAAGAACTTAGTTGATCTGAAACTCACCTTCTCGCGGAAAGTGGAGATTGGAGAATCGAGAGTTACCAGACTGACTTATGCTCATGGCTAATTAGTTTCGACGTTGCAGACAGTAAGTTCTAAGTCGTGCTTCCGCTTGATCACGTAAAGTGCCTTACGGCAGGTGTACTTCTCATTTCCGCCGTTCATTTTGTGCAAATCGGATGACTTCTATGGCCGAACATCAGAAATTGCCCCCTATCTGAACTTTCACCTCCGGGCGTTCAGCGACCGGCGCGCTCTGCCCCACAATTCCTCAACCTCAATGACATGATCGAAGGGACGGTGTTTTTCATGCCGTGCTCCCAGCTTGCCTTGCCGCCGCGTAACCGTCAGCTCGACGATTCCATCGCGGGCAGATATTCGCCGCGCTGGGCAGCGCCGTTCAATCTGGCGCGTTTCAGCAACGCCAGTTGTGCGGCGGCGACATTCTCCGCTTTGCCCTGCCACGCTTGCAGCACCGTCTGCTGCAGGGCGCGCCCGTAAGAAAATGAGAGCAACCAGGGTGCGCCGGGGAAACCGGCATTCATCGCGTTGAGGTTGGCTGTCGCTTCTTCCGGGCTCAAGCCACCGGAGAGGAAGTTGATGCTCGGCACGGTGATCGGCACGATGCCGCGCTGCGCCAGTACTTGCCGCAGAGGTGCGCCGTTCACGGATTGCATTTGTACACAAACTGTGTACACTCGTGAAACGTGAACAGAACTGGAGCCTTTGCAGATGGCCAGAGCACCCGAAAATCCACCGGCGGCAGAGGAACAACAAATCCTGACACAGGCGCTGGAAGCCTTTAAGCAAGCCACCGCCCGGGAAGTCACTGTGTTGAAAACAGAGGTTCGCCTGCCTCAGGGGGTGGCCGACGCCGAGGTTCGTCTTGCCAATGGCGAAAGGTTTTTCGTCGAGGTTAAGCGGAGCATCACGCCAGCAACCATGGGTACGGCTGTTGCCCAACTGGCGCGTTTCGGGAAGCCCGGAATACTGGTCACTGGATACATTAACCAGCAAATGGCCGATCGTCTGAAGGCGCTGGATGTCGCCTTTCTGGACACGGCCGGAAACGCCTACATGAACACGCCGAAGCTCTTCATCTATGTCACCGGCCGCAAGCCGCAGGCGCCAGCGCCGCGCGAGAAGCGTGTGCGCGCACTGCGCCCAACCGGGCTGAAAGTCATCTTTGCCTTGTTATGCCGTCCCGATCTGGTGAATGCGCCCTATCGCGATATTGCGGCGGCGGCGGGCGTTGCGCTGGGTACGGTGGGCTGGGTTTTTTACGATCTGCGACGGCTTGGGTATATCACCGAGACCAAGGTGAATGGCCGTGTTTACGCAGACCGGGGCGGTTTGATCGACAAGTGGGTGGAGGCATATGCGCATCAACTGCGCCCGGCGATCAAGCCGCAACGTTACCGCGTTGCAGATGCCGACTGGTGGAAGAAAGAGAACCTGGCGAAGTTCGGTATGTGGCTGGGCGGTGAACCAGCCGCTGCTGTGCTGACCAGGTATCTGCGTCCCGAAGTGGTGACGGTCTATGGCGATACGCAATTCGCGGCATTGGCGCGCAAGGTGAAGGCGGTCAAGGACGAATACGGCAATCTCGAGGTCTTGCAAAAGTTCTGGGATTTTGAGTTGCCGCAGGCGGACAAGCAGCATCCGCTGGTGCCGCCACTGTTGGTCTATGCCGATCTGGTAGCGACCGGGGATGCCAGGAATATCGAGACGGCACAGATCATCCGGGAGCGGTTTCTTGACAAAGAGTGAGCCGTATCTGGACGCGGCAACCCTTGCGCTGCTCAAGGCTGTGGCGAAGGTTGCGGCTGAGTTGGATATGGCATGGATGGTGACCGGGGCCGCCGGAAGAGTGCTGTTGCTGGAGGGGGTGTATGGGTTGCCGCAGGGACGGGCAACGCGGGACGTCGACCTCGGGATCATGGTGGCAAGCTGGGATCGGTACCGGGCACTTGTCGACAGATTGCGGCGGGATGATCGCTTCCAGCCGGACCCGAAGCAGTTGCAGCGGCTGCGGTTTGGCGATGAGGGCTTGCTCGACCTGGTGCCGTTCGGCGGGATCGAATCCGCGGACAGAACGATACGCTGGCCGCCGGACAACGATTTTGCCATGAGCGTGATCGGTTTTCGTGAAGCTTATGCCGACACCGTCAGCGTGAAACTCGGCGGTTTGAATGTGCCGGTCATCAGTCCTGTCGGCCTGGTGTTGCTCAAGCTGGTTGCGTGGAGCGAACGGCATTTGGCGCAGCCCAGAAAAGATGCGGCGGATATGGCCTATGTGTTGCGCCACTACAGCACGATCCTGACGGAGCAGGCGCTATTCGATGATCATTTCGATGCAGTGGAGGCATCGGGATTTGATGTGGATTTGGCGGCGAGCCGGGTGCTGGGGCGGAAGATCGCGATGCTGGCGGCACAGGATGCACGGGTGTTTGTGTTGCATTTGCTCGAAGAAGAGTTGCAGCATGGAACCGATTCGCTGCTGGTTCGGGAAATGACTGAACAGGGGACAGACCACGGTTTTCTCTGGTTCACGTCGAAAACCGTGGTCTGTCCCCTGTTGTCCCTACGGTTACATATCCACCAAGCTCGATTTTCTTTTCCAGCAAATTGGTTTTATGAAATCTTCCGCTCATTTCAAAGCCATAGCCCATATCAATGACGCCATCTGACTTCAATAAGACGCCATTTGATAATTCCATGTCATTCAAAGCACCAGAAAATCCAAAGTATGCAATGTTTGGCAGCGGACGCATCTCGTCGCCAACATTCAAGTCAAAGCGTAGCCGATCCGTCTCATCACCCGTACTTTTCAAACATACTCTTACGATCATGCTGTTTCTCCCGATTGGTTGATCAGGCTTTCCAAATTTCCATGGCAATGATGGCTCAGTGCGCAATAGCTTGCGACATGCAAGATTCCCAAACTTTCTCTGTCGAAGTAGCAGGAGTCTAATTTGTGATTAGACAAAGGCTCTCCACAAGCTGCGCATAGATTATCGTTCTCGCATCGGCAGGTCACTTTCCAAACCTTTTCGCTATAGCAACCCGACTCTGGGTAAAAGCATTCACCTTTCAGATCGCCACAGACATGGCATTCCGCAAGGCTATGAGGAATGGTATTGCCTTTCAGCTCACCCAATTGGCCATCTTCTGGTGTTGCTTCTCGAACGCAATTTTCAGGGTCCCCAACCAGATATCCTCCGCCTCTAAGTGATGCGCTTGAAAAGCTATCAAGAAGCTTGCTTCGCTCGCCAGCTCCTGCTTCGCGAGCATAGTTATGTGGCGATTTCAGTTTCTCGTTTAGGATTGCACCACCTATTGGAATGAATGAATTCGATGTTTCGCCACTAGCGCCATCAAACCAAAGACCGCGATTCAAACTGAACACAAGGCAAGCAGGCAGCTTATTGGCGTGTACTTGTTGCCGTGCTAGTTCGATTAAGTCTGATTCCGGCAAGCCGCTTGGGTAGAGGTTGATGTTGTATAGCGCTGTGAATACGCGAGTGCTCAGATAAGGAAAACTATCGAATGTTTTAGATGCTAACTTCTTCTCGCGAAAATACCGTGATGGATTTCTGTAACTCCCTTTTCTGCAACCATGGGCTGACATGATGTTCTCCTGTTTAGCGAATTTGCCAATGTGGCGGGGTCCGCAAGTTGGAATAAATCCCCCGATCCGTTTCTCGTAAGAGTGGTGGATCAAACCAAAAAGCAAAAACCCGCTGAAGCATTGCGCTAGAACGGGTTTCTTCCCGTTTTAGCAGTTATTTATGAATCGCCCCGCAAGCTGGTGAACAAATCGGCGATGGATGGATTATGCGCTTTCATGTATTGCTGTCAACAACATATTGCATTGAATAATTGTTATGTGACGCAGGGGGCCGGTATCGAAAACAGCAGCATCACCTAGGGGATATATGCTCATTTTCAAAGGCTGGCATTGAGGTCATGTGCGATCAAGCTGAACCTTATTTTGTGGATCGAATTGCTGTAGGCGCGGTATGTAGCGCCGCATGGATACAAGCAATAGTTTGGGGGCCGACTCCCTTTACCTTTTGAAGTTCATCAGCGTCAGCGGCGAAAACTTTTGCAGGAGTGCCAAAATGGTCTATCAGATTTCTCGCCGTATCTGGGCCAACGCCTGGCAATCCTTCAACCAGATACAGGGCTGTGCCGCCGTCGTACTTCGGCTTGTTAGTGCGGAGCGGAATTTCGTAGCCGAGTCCTTGCATAGAGTGCTTGATCATCCTTCCGATTAAGCGCGCCGTTTCATTAATTCCCGGAGATGGAACGATGGAAATGCCATAAATCACCAGCAGCGCCGATATAGCTCCTGCGATTGATTCAGGGTCAATGGATGAATAGATTTCGTCAAGATTTCCTTCAAGAATGATGAATGGCTGGTCAGCATGGGATGCTAGGAATTCTACTTGATTAAACAAGTGGCCACTCATGATGCTGGAGGCAAAGTCGTTTGCTTCCTTGCGCTCGATGACGAATTTTCCAGGGAGCCAATAATCACCCACAGGAAGTTTCTTGGTTTGTATGGAGTATCCGAGCCGAGTGAGTTGTGCCGCAATAGTGCTTCACTTCTCACGACTATCAACGATCAATGTTGACTGCATGTTCTAATACCAGCCAAGTCTCTTTATTGCAGTTCTAACCTCTGGACGCATCATCCATAGCTCACTCCCATCGGTTTGAGGCTCAATATAACCGACCCACATCATTAGATCGCCAGGTCGAACACCCTCAAAATACGCTGTGAGGTATTTTCCCATTTGGCTGCAAGAATAGACAGTGTCACCGCGCACCCGATTTCCTTTATCACGGGTCACTGGTAGCCCAAGTTTGCTCATGTATAGCTCACCCAAGTCAGCCTTCTCTTTGGGTTTCAACTGAATAGACTTAAACGCTTTAGCAAGAAGATCGGCATCTTTCAGGTACGACCTAAAGTCTTTCACGTTGACGCTCCTTTTTTGTATAGCCTACCAAATGTATTAGGACAAAGTCATTAGTTCATCGTGACCCGATAAAAATTTGAACAACAACCTCGGGCGGTCGCTTTGGCTGCTTGCAAGCTTCAGTTTAGAAAAATTCTAAAAAAGCCATTGTCGGTTTTGCATACTATACCGGCTGATCGCACATCTGGGACCCAGCGGCAGCATTGGCCGAACATCAGAAATTGCCCCCTATCTGAACTTTCACCTCCGGGCGTTCAGCGACCGGTGCGCTCTGCACCACAATTCCTCAACCGCAATGACATGATCGAAGCGACGGTGTTTTTCAAGCC
>Ga0210041_1004359_pt1 | contig 10479 bp, 9 predicted proteins | sample CryGeymeta201503_FD_183973 | JGI IMG/M metagenome (GOLD analysis project Ga0210041, IMG submission 183973) | Groundwater microbial communities from Crystal Geyser aquifers in Utah, USA - Crystal Geyser metaG 2015-03 (SPAdes) (version 2) | ecosystem: Environmental > Aquatic > Deep subsurface >... | reverse complement strand
ATTCCGGCTACATATATTGTAAACAAAAAAGGGATAATCACTAAGTGTTTTGTTAATGCAGATTATACAAAAAGGATGGAACCATCTGACATAATAGATGCATTAAATGAAGTTTAAATTTATTAACCCAGATTTTCCATTGGAAGATCTGCCCTTTGGTCCGACAATTTGTAAGTAAATAAAGATCATATACTTAGTTATATAAAAATCTCGGAATTCGTTATTTGAGTAATATGTTTTTCTTACAAATTGCCAGAGGTTAACCCCGCTATATAAAATGTTTTATAAAAACATTTTATATAGCGGCCTTCGGCAAAAAATTTATTTCCAATGAATTTTTTGGGTTAAAATAATAGCATCCAAAGTAGATAGTCTAATATTAAAATAAAAGCTGCGGAAAGAACAAATGAACGAATCGTCGCTTTTCCGACACCTTCCGCTCCCCCAATTGTTCTAAACCCAATATGACATCCTAAAATTGCAGTAATGCCTCCAAAAATTACTGTTTTTACTATTCCGGCAATAAAATCTGTTATACTAAAAAATCTTTCTACAGATTGAAAAAAAACATTGAACGATAATCCTAAAAAATAATTAGAAACTAAATATGCACCTGCAACTGCTATAACATTAGCAAAAACAGCAAGCAAAGGCATCATTAAAATTGATGCTAAAAACCTTGGCATTGCTAAATATCTTATTGGATTTATTGCCATTGTTTCTAACGCATCTATTTGTTCAGTAACTTTCATTGTCCCAATTTCAGCTGCAATAGATGCACCAATTCTACCAGCGATAACAATACCAGTTAATACCGGACTAAGTTCGGTAATAATAGCTCTACTTGTTGCACCACCCAATAATGACATTGGCGCTATTCCCTTTAATTGATAGGCAGCTTGCCACGCTGCAACAGCACCGGTAAACACAGCAATAATTAAAACAAGTGGTAAAGAATTTACCCCAATTTGTTCCATTTGAGAAAAAATTAATTTTTTACTTTTTTTTATTTGAGTAAAATTTTTAAGTATTTGCCAAAAAAGATTAAAAACCTGCCCTGATTCTTGTAAGAATTTTAGAGTTTTATTACCTAATAAACCTATTAAATTTAACATAGTATTTTTATTGTAGACTTTATGATATAAATTTACAAAATTTAATTCCATTAATTCATTAGCAAATGATATCTATTCAATTAATATTTTATATTATAAAAAATCAAAATAGGAGAATCATGAAAAATATTTATTACAAATTCCCTTTTTTTATTTTATTTCTATTATTTTCAACACAAATTAATTTTGTTCAAACTAATAACGCCCCATCTTGTTCATCAATAGAAGCAAAACAATTTGACTTTTGGGTTGGTAATTAGGGTGTTTTTGGGATAACTCAAAAAGGTGATACAGTTTATGGAAATAACAATGTCTAGACAAATCACAGGAAAAAATAATTCTGTATCTTTGCAAAGAATAGTTTTTTATAATATTACTAAAGATAAACTTGACTGGGATTGGGAAGCTTCGAATGACAATGGAAAGACATGGCAATTAAATTGGATGTTGTATTATATTAAACTCAAAAAGAATTAAATTTGCTCATTTTAGGATAATTGGTTAAAGCCAATCAATTTGAGACAAATTATAAATAATTATTTATTTCAATTTATAAATAATTCCAATAAGGAATTGAAGTGCTATTTCAAAATCTATGATTTTAGTCTCTTTTCAATCATTTTGAATATAAATAACATAAAAAACACATTTATTTGTTTTTTTAATAATTTTATAAAATATTAGCACGATTATTGATTTAATCTTAATGTTTTTAAATAATAATTGAGTTAATGAGAAAAACTACAGAAAAATTACAAGCTCTCACCCGCGAAGGTTATTTATCTAGCGTTATTGATAAAGCACCAATAGGGATAATTACATTCTCTTCTGATTGGAAAATTGATTACATAAATGAAAACTATTTAAAATTTGCCAACCATTACAAAATTAAATCAAATGATCTTTTGGGTAAAAACATATTAACTGAGTTTTCTGATTTGGGTAAAAACTTTGTTGATGAGGTTATGTCTCTCGCTGAAGGAAATTATATTGAAATTGAAATTAAGACACAAAAAGGAATTGATAATTACTCAATTACATTACTAGTAAAAGGAGCTCCTCTTTGGGAGGAAAATGAATTTGCAGGGGGAATTTTATTATTTGAAGATTCAAAAATATTTTTAGAAACACAGCAAGAAGAAAAACTTAAATCTAGTTATTTGTGGGATTTTATTAATTCCCAAGATGGTTACCATTTAATTGTTGATACTTCAGGAAACATACTTCATACATTTGGAAAGGGCATAGAAGGTTTATTTACAGACATCTCAATCGGAGAAAAATTTACGACTAAATTATTAAATAATTATTCAGATAAATTTAATCCGGCATTAAACAAAACTAAAAAATCTAAAGAAAATGTCTCGTTTAATTTTGAATATAAGAACTCAATACTGCAGGCTGAAGTTTGTCCATCTTTAGATCATGCCCAAAACATAAAATTATTTTTCATTTCTATCTTTGATATTTCGGAAAAAATAAATGTTGAAAATAAAATAAAAAGAGAATCTGAGAAACTAGATGCTGAAAAAGAATTATTTAAAGACGAAAAAAATAAATTGATTGAGCAAATCACAAAGTTGAAACAGCAAAGTGATGAATTAGATAAAAAAATTGGAATATTAAATGTTGAAAAAAGTGAACTTCAAAATTATCAGCATTTAGTTGAATCTGTTATTGATGCTGTTTTTACAGTTGATTTAAAAGGTAAGGTAATTTTTTGGAATAAATCCTCAGAAGAATTATTTGGTTATACAAAAAGCCAGATTTATAATAAGTTTTTTGGGCGTATCCTCGGTCTGTTCGATCTAGAATATTTTGAAGCCTTAGTTGAAGAATTAAAAGAAACAAATACAATTACAAAGAATATTTCTGTTTTCAAAAATGATGGACAAAAAGAAACAATTGAAGCCAAATTTACCTTCACAAATGAAGAGAAAGATTCAGTATTTGTTTTTTGTACAAATGTTTCTGTTTGGATTGATGAATATGAACAACTAAAAGCTGAAGAAGAAAAGTATAGAAATATTGTAATGAATACAGATAAAAATATCTGTAACATAGATAAAGACGGAGTATTCATTTATGTAAACAAAATTTTATGTAAAACACTATCTCTGTCTAAGGAAAAGATCTTGGGCAGAAGCATAAATGATTTTATTGATTTTGATTCTTTTGGCGCAGATAATTTTAATATAAAATCACTCGATGATACCTCAACAACCGTAATGGAATTACCGTTTATTACCAATCAGAAAAATAAAACGATTTTTATAATTAAATTTTATCCTGTCCTAGATGAGAAATTAAAAGTAAAATATTTTAACTGTTATTTAACTGATATTACTTCAAAAGAATTTTTTGAAAAAGAACTGGAATTATTCAGTTCAATTTTTAGTTCTTCCAATGATGGCATTGCTTTAATAAAAGATAACAAATTTGAATTAACTAATACTTCATTTGCAAAGATTTTTGGATATGAAAACACTAAAGATTTACTAGGGTTAAACTTTATATCCTTGGCAGATGTAAAAGACTCAAACAAAATAGAAGAATACCTAAAACTGATAAAGGATGGAAATAAATTATATTCTATATTTGAATTTTTGGCTAAGCAAAAAAATAAATCTAATTTCTATTGCGAAGCTTCAGCTTCATTGTTTAAAGTAAACACTGTAAAATATTTAGTAATAAGCGTAAGAGATATTACTGAGAAAAAACGAGTTCAAGAAATCATAAAACAATCAGAAGAAAAATATAGAAATATAACAGATAATATAGATGACTTCCTTTACACATTTGAAAGAATTGATAATAGTATCAGACCTATATTTTACACAAGTTCTGTAGAAAAAATTACACATTACTCCCAAGATGAATTTTTAACTGATACGAAAATGCTATTAAAAATAATTCATCCTGATGATTTTGCAGGAGTAAAAAAGAAACTTAAAAACCTTTTTAAAAGTAAAATACAAATGTCAGGTGAAATTGAATTCAGGCTTATCAGTAAACTTGGTAATGTTGTCTGGGTAAGAAATAAACTGAATATAATCAGAAACTCAAAAGGCGAAATTCAAAAATTATTTGGTTTAGTTAGTGATATTTCAGCAAGAAAAAAAGCAGAAATAGAATTAAAAAAATCAAGTGATAAATTGATAAAATTAAATGAAACCAAGGATAGATTTATTTCAATAATTTCTCATGACCTTAGAACACCTTTTAGTTCTGTTGTAGGTTTTACAGATTTACTCTTAAACGATAACGAATTAAAAGAAGAAGAAAAAACACAATACATCAAGTTTATTCAAGACTCATCTAACTCAATGTTGTCACTCGTAAATTCATTATTAGATTGGACAAGACTTCAGACTGGTAGAGTTAGGTTTGAACCAGATAGATATCAAATAAAAGATATTGTTAATTCTTCCATTAATTTAATGTCAGGTGTTGCAATACAAAAAAACATAACATTAAATTCTAAATTAAAAGATGAAACAAATGTGTTTGTTGATAAAGATCTTGTGCAACAGGTTTTTAATAATTTACTTTCAAATGCGCTAAAATTTACTAAAGAAAATGGTGAAATTATTATATCAAATAAACCTCAAGAAAGATCAAGGTTTATTGAATTCTCAATAAAAGATAACGGCATTGGAATTAAAGAAGAAAATTTAGATAAGTTATTTAATGTGGATGCTAAATACACTTCAGAAGGTACTAAAGGTGAAAAAGGAAGTGGACTTGGTCTTTCCTTAGTTAAGGAGATAATTGACAAACATGGCGGAGAAATAAAAGTTAAAAGTACTTACGGAAAAGGGACAGAGTTTTTATTTACTTTACCTATAGCATCTGACAATATTTTATTTGTTGATAATAACAAAACTGATTCATTTTTATATTCTAAAATTTTAAATAATATTACTCCAGAATATAAAATAATACCTGCAGCTAACGGTAAAGAAGCTTTAGAAATAATTAATAATAACACACCCGCCCTTGTTATTACTGAAAATGATATGCCGGAGATGAACGGATATAATCTGATAAAAGAAGTAAGTAGATCAGAGATAAAAATTAAACCACCATTTATAGTTCTTAGCGGAAATATCGATAAGTCTGCAATTCATGATTATGAAGAAATAGGCGTATCTTATATTTTTAAAAAGCCGGTAAATATAAGAGAGTTAAAATCAGCAATTGAAAAATCTCTATCTGAAGTACTGGGAAAAATTTAATTTATAATTTTCCCATCAACTACCGGTGTAACACAAACAAGCGGTTTTTCCGAAACATCGAAACTAGAAAATATACTTTCGAATAATTCAAAATGTCTTCCCTTTTTCTCTAGTTTGTAAAATTTATTATAGTTCATAAATTTACCTTTGTTATCGGTTGGAGAATCAAATCGAACAGCATTATTATAATCTGATTTAACTTTACTTTTTAAGAAATCAATTTTATCGTTATCACTCCCTTCCTTCTTATAACTAACAGCTCTGAATTCTTCAACAAAGTTATTATTTATGATGAGATAAATATTTAAAATTATTTCAGGCATTATCTTTTACAGATTTGTTATGAAGAGCAAAATAAAATAAAGAAAAAGCAAAGAAGAATGCTGATTTACACATAACACTAACAATTGTAGCAACTAATCTACCGTCACCAAAAAGTTTTAATATAAAAGCAACAACAACCGGGAATGACATCACTAAGAGTCCAACTAATAAAATTATCAACTCTGATCTTCTTTTTACTAATGTTTCTTTGAACAATATTATTATAGATGTAATTACCGGTACATAATAAAAAAATCCATACAGATCTCCATACGGATATTTATAGATAGAATACATAGAAGTGCATTCAACCAGTTGAAAATAATTTATATTAAAATAATAAAATACAGTGAAGAATATGGGAGGAAGAAATATCAACTTAATAAACTTATTATGTATCCCTTTTAAATTCAAAATAAATAAAAGAGCTAAAGGTGGTAAGAATGCTATTACGGAAAAAGCTATGTAGATTATCCAATTATTATCAGGTACCGTTCTGCAGATTGTAAACTCAAGTAATTGATATAACATCAATATAAATATCAGGGTTTCTGCAATTCTGTTTAACTCATTTTTTTGTGCAAAAATTAATAAGTTAATCACAAAAAGTAATTCCACACTGGCTAACAAAAGAGAGAGTATTCCATTCCAATTCAATTTATTACGCCTTTAGCTTAGCAGAACTTGGTTTTATATTTCTACAATTTTAACGATGTCAATTAGTTGTCCCCACATATGAGTGCTGGCTTGATTTTCACTTATCTTATATTCAAACGATACTCTTAAACTGTCTCGTTTAAAATTTTCAGGTAAATTTTGTGGATCGTAATTTTTTTCATTATCACCTATAATACCCCAAAATCCACCTTCTAAATTTATACAAAGAAATCCACTCAATAGAAAAAATGAAATTACAGAAATAAAAATCAGCTTTTTCATTTAATTACCTTTTTCATTTTTTTGGACTAATCATTTTTTCCGGTCTTACAACTTCATCAAATTTTTCAGCTGTTAAAAGACCTAAACTAATAGCAGCTTCTTTTAAAGTTGTGTTTTCTTTAAAAGCTTTTTTAGCAACTTTTGCTGCACTGTCATAACCTATCACAGTATTTAACGCTGTAACCAACATCAATGAATTTGTTAAATTCTTTTTAACATTTTCTTTGTTTGCCTCAATTCCAACAACGCAATTATCTGTGAAACTTTCACAAGCATCTGCAAGTAATTTTATTGACTGCAATGTGTTAAAAATAATTACAGGTTTGAAAACATTAAGCTCAAAATTTCCACTTGCACCGGAAAAATTTATAGTAGTATCGTTTCCAAATACTTGTGCGCAAACCATAGTCATTGCTTCTGATTGAGTTGGATTTACTTTACCAGGCATTATTGAGCTGCCGGGTTCATTTTCAGGTAAATGAATTTCGCCTATTCCACATCTTGGACCTGAACCTAACCATCTAATATCATTTGCTATTTTCATTAGAGATGCTGCAAGAGTTTTTAAAACACCGCTGAATTCTACAAATACATCGTGTGCTGCAAGTGCTTCATATTTATTTCTGGCAGTAACAAATGTTTTGCCTGTAATTTCAGAAATTTTCTTTGCCGATTTAACAGCAAAATCAGGATGTGTGTTTAATCCGGTTCCTACAGCAGTTCCGCCCAAAGCTAATTCATAAAGTCGTGGCATTGCTCCGTTTATTCTTTCCAATCCGTTTGTTAATTGCTGAACATAACCGGAAAACTCCTGTCCCAATGTAAGCGGAGTAGCATCCATTAAGTGAGTTCTGCCAATTTTAATTATATCTTTAAATTCATTTGCTTTTTTATCTAAAGCATCTCTCAATTTTGTTACCATCGGTATAAGTCTTCTGTGAATTTCCTCAACAGTTGCAATGTGCATTGCTGTGGGGAAGGTATCGTTTGAAGATTGAGCTTTATTAACATCATCATTTGGGTGAATAGGTTTTTTGCTTCCAATTTCACCACCTGTTAATTCTATAGCTCTGTTTGAAATAACTTCGTTTGCGTTCATGTTTGTTTGTGTGCCGCTTCCTGTTTGCCAAACAACTAATGGAAAATGTTCATCTAATTTTCCTTCAATAACTTCATCAGCAGCTTTAACTATAAGATCTGCTTTTTCAGCCGACAATGTTCCCAATTCTTTATTTGTAAGCGCTGCAGCTTTTTTAAGAATACCTAAAGCCCTGATTAATTCTCTCGGAAATTTTTCACCGCCGATCTTAAAATTTATTAATGAACGAGCCGTTTGTGCCCCGTAATATTTATCTTTTGGTACTTCTATCTTCCCCATACTGTCTGTTTCTGTTCTTGTATTCATTTTTTAATTCTCCCTGTTATATCTTTAATTCTCTAAAAAGCAAATAAAATTTTTAAATTTACATTGTAATTTAATACAATTCTGAGATATAATTTATTTTAATGATTATTTATCTACTCTCATAATTGGATAAACATCTAAATGATCATCAACATAAGGAGATCGTTCATAAAAGAAATTTAATCTTTGCCTTGGACTTTCACTGAATTTTTTATCTTCAGATAATTTTTTTTCAAATTCTATTTTTAATTCCGGATTTTTTTCAATCATTTCTCTTGCAACTTTTTCCATTACATAGCTTTCAAAATATTCTTTCCTTTCAAAAATTGAATTAAAAAATCCCCATTGTAAAAAAGAATCTTCAGCTTTTGGTTCGAGTAAATTCACAATTATTTTTACAGCTCTTTGATCTGTATTTATAACAAATGTACCCTTTGGCATTGTTACTGTATCTGTGTATGAATCATAATCAGTTATAACTCTTTGATGTCCTTCGTAAGAGTAGTTTGCAAATTTTTTGTTGTTGAATCTATATATTGTAACAATAAATTTTTTTGGATCAGTTAACTGTTTTACTTCTATCCCGTGTAATTTAATTCTTTCAATTAAACCATCCCAAGTACCCCATTCTTCCGGAATTAAATATTTTGATGGAACAGAAACTGAATCTGAAATTACCATTTCATCATGATAATTAGTTTTAATTTCCACTTTCTCATTAGTATATCTTGTCCAAATTCCACCTGATAACCAGCTTGAATCTCTAACGGATTGAAAACCTTTAAATGTAAAAGGTTTGTTTGCATTTGTTAATTTTAAAGCAAGAGGTAAATATTTTTTATTTATAGAATATCTATTTATTGCATCAACATCTGCCTGCTTGTTTAAATTAATAATTTTATCTGGATCATTATTTACAAATTCTATAACCGCATTTAATAAAGATTTTGTTGAAAATACCCTTTCTTTGTATGGTTTCATCATATGAGTTTCAATTAATAATCCGGGACGATTTTGTGCTGACGCGTACGAATGTGAAAAACGCGGGCTAAAAGAACCACCTGTTATTCCATCTTCTATTTTATAACCTTTAAAACCAAAATATTGTGTTATTAAAAACCCATCTTCATTTACTTTCTTTTCAAAGTATGGAATTAATTTATTTTTAATCCAGTTTCCGGTTTCAGCAAAAATATTATTATACTTTTCCATTGCATAAGTTATTGCGTACTGATAGTCAGCACCGTCTGTGGTGTGAGTATCAATAAAAAAATCCGGCAGCCATGAAGAAAATAAATTTAACATTGCTTTCATTTCCGGTGCATCTGCTTTTGTCCAATCACGATTTAAATTTATATTTTGTGCAGTCGTACGCCAGCCCATTTCAGTGGGCCCATTTTGGTTTATTCTGTGATAACTGCCAAATCTTTCGTGTGCATCAACACTAAAAATAGGAACGACTAGTAATATTGTGTTATCAATTAAATTCTCCTTTACTTTTGTGATCAATATTTCTCTAAGCAAAATCATTGAAGCATCTTTACCTTCAATCTCTCCGGAGTGTATTCCGTTTTCAATAAGAATTATTGGTTTGCCTGTTTTTTTTGCTTCAACAGGAATAAATGCTTTATCCTTAGAAACAACCAAACAATATAATTTCCTTCCTTGAGGTGAAACTCCAAAAGATAACATCTTAGCATATAACGAAGCATCAGCAAGTTTTTTAAAATATGACATTGTTTCATCATATTTAGCCGTTTCTAAAAAATTAGACTTTTCAAAATGTGTAAGCCAATTTTCCGGAGTTTTTGTTTGAGCTTTTACTGCAGTTATAAATAAAAGAACTAAAAAAGAAAAGAAAAAGATTTTATAGACTTTCATAATTGTCACCCATAGAGAAATGTTAATAGATAATAAAACACAAATTATCTAAACAAATTGAATATTAAAAATTTTTATTAAAAAGAATAACTGACCATTAAATTTTTTGAATTTGTCCTTTATAATCCATATCCATAATTTTAAACAACAAAACTTTTAGTAATGGGATAATTAATGAAAAAAACTATGAAAGCCCTTGTAAAAAAATCAAAAGAACCGGGAATTTGGTTAGAAGAAGTGCCTGTACCTGAAATTGGTGTTAATGATGTATTAATTAAAATCCACAAAACATCTATCTGCGGTACAGACATACATATTTATAATTGGGATGAATGGGCGCAAAAAACTATTCCTGTTCCAATGGTTACCGGGCATGAGTATGTTGGTGAAGTTTCTGCTATCGGCTCAAATGTACATGATGTAAAAATTGGTGAATTGGTGAGCGGCGAGGGACACATTGTTTGCGGACATTGCAGAAATTGCCTTGCCGGTAGATTTCATTTATGCCCAAACACAAAAGGTGTTGGTGTTAATCGCTCAGGTTGTTTTGCTGAATATTTATCTATACCGGTTTCTA